>Ga0335394_10004124_pt1 | contig 16525 bp, 19 predicted proteins | sample MAT03_FD_205741 | JGI IMG/M metagenome (GOLD analysis project Ga0335394, IMG submission 205741) | Freshwater microbial communities from Lake Fryxell liftoff mats and glacier meltwater in Antarctica - MAT-03 (spades assembly) (version 2) ... | reverse complement strand
TATACTCCGGAAATGATTGTTTTTGAAAAACCTCATGCAATTTGTCAACAAATTTCGGCACATAAAACTATCGTACCATCATTTAGCCCGAGAGCAAGAGATTTTTATGATATTTTTACACTAGCGTGGCGTTAATATTAATTTCATTGTATAATTAAAAAATTGCAATTGCAATTTTACCTATATCAATTAGTTAAAGAATCAAATAATAGCTCCTTGAATTAAATTGATTTCAAATCATCGCCAAGTAGAATTCGTCTGCATGCCTTGTAATCATTTGGTTTTATAGTTTTGATATCATACTCAAAGCAACGCTAGTGATATTGATATTATTATAGACTCTATAGGAATTGATCCCAACACAAATCACAACTTGGAATTGATTTCAAAAATATTTGAAGCCCCCAAAGTTTCCCTATCGTTTATTTCAAAAATTAGAGAATACCATGCTTTTCATGTTGATAACCGGAAAAGTGTTATTGATACCTTACCAGCAACCGAAAAATTGAATGACTTTGATTTTTATTTCAATTTTGTATTGAGTAATTTTGAGCATCTTAAATTCCCTTAGGATAGAATATATTCCAAGTTTTATCGAATTCCATTTCTTTCATTTCATAATTTAAATAGAATTTAAAAGTCTTGGGCATTTTCATTAAGTCTTATAATCTACTTGTTGCAACACCAGCTCTTTCCATGTAAAAACCAATTGCTTGATGGTATGGATAGATGAAATTTATTTTTTCTAGTTTAGCGATTAGTTTATTAATTGAAATTATTTTTATTGAGCGTTGATAAATATCAAGAACCGAATCTGCTCCACCGGCAGATGCAGGGCGGACAGATACATCAATTAAGGTTCTTTCGATATTTATTTCAGAAATATCATCCAATAAATAAACTCCCACCCAATCTGTATACATTCCATTATGTATTAGTAACATATGCTCCTCATATATTGCAATTGTTTCTGATTTTCGCTGTGCTTTTGAAAATCCTATATCGATTCTTTTTCGCTCAAGTAATCTTTCACCTTAATTTTTTTTACTCTATTCAAAAGTTATATAAATTGTTTTGGGAATTTGATTAGTTAATCCATGAATAAATGCTGCTGTAAAATGAGAGAGATAAGATTTGTTAATTAATGAAGTAGCTATTTAGAAAATTGATGATGTTGAATATACATACTTAATTTTTTTTGGAAGATAGCCACTGAAAAAAAAAGCTTTCTTTTTAGCGTGTCGCTTGAGGTTATTTTTTCTATAAATCTTTCTGCATTCATGGTAATGGGCAAATTCCATTGCATTCTTTTTGTTATAAGATTTCAGCTAGCTGTTCATGTGAGAATACTTTTCTTTTGCTTTCTCTAAAGAAAGCCATGATGTTGCTTTCTGCTATATAAATCCTAGCACTATTTCCCATTTTATGCAAAGTTTCAATAAGTTCTTGATATAATATTCTGCGTGTTGAGGTCATTTGCATAAAAGATAGATTATTAGTAAGAAAAAATTAATTTTAGTATTTGAAGAAACTTTTGCGCTAAAACAATTGCAGCAACGCATAACATGCGGTTAAACACCAGGGCCGGCCGATCAGACTAAGTCGTAGTAGTGATGAAACTATTGAAAGATAGTGGAACAACTGTGTTCACCATAGCCTTAGCGACGGTGAAAGGACTTAGCTGGTTTATGATTTATGTTTACCGTCAACCAGCAATGGGAAGATCTCAAACTTAGATCGCTTTTACAGTCACGCAAATTGGTATATCTTAATGTATAATTTATACATTTGTAACTAAACCAGAAGAGCCTCATCGACGTTGCTCGCATCGTCAGGTTCAGCGCAAGTAGGGCTGGAGTATGAAGGGAGACTTTCACGTACGGTTATGTGGGAGAACACATCAACATTTCTGTGTAAACAATTTTGTTTATATTTGTGAAATGGATAACAGTATATCAATTTTAAAAGGGATTCATCCAGGATTCTTTCTAGAGCGTGAACTTAAAAAACGTCATATAGCTAAAGGGAAATTTGCTATTTCATTGGATGAGTTTCCTCAAACTTTAGTTGCTATTACAAAAGGCAAAAGAAGGATGAACGTAAATTTAGCCTTGAAAATTGAAAATGCACTCAATTTAGAAGAAGGATATTTAATGATTTTACAAGTGTTTCATGACATAAAAGAAGATAAGAAAAAATCCGCCTTACACCCTAATTTAACAAAGTTCAGGTGTGCACTATTTTGGGATACTAAAATTGAAATGATAGACTGGAATCAACAAAGAAAAGCTGTTATTAACAGGGTATTTGAAAGAGGTAATGATATAGAAAAGAAAGAAATCCTTAACTTTTATGGCGAAAAAATTATAGATGAAGTTTTAGATATAAATTCAAAATGAAGCTTTATTATTCGACTGTGTCGTCATTATTGTTTGAAATCCTCCAGACTCTAATGGCGAGGAGTGAATTCTCTATGTTTAGACTTGTTGGTGGCACTTCTTTAGGTCTCTTTCGTGGCCATAGAATGTCAATTGATATTGATTTGTTTACTGATGAAGAATATTATTCAGTAGATTTTAAATTAATTGATTATTACTTGCGTAAAACCTATTCCTATGTAGACACGAATGATTATCATGAAATTAGCATGGGTAAATCATATTATATTGGAGAAAGTCAAAGAAATTGCATAAAATTAGATTTGTATTATACAGATCGGTTTGTTAACAATGTTATTCTTGTTGATAATATACGCTTGGCAAGCGTTGAAGAAATAATAGCAATGAAGCTTGACATCATTATGAGAATTGGCAGGAAGAAAGATTTTTGGGATATAAATGAATTAAAAGACTCGTATTCAATTGAGCAAATGGCATTGTTTCACGAGCAACGTTATCCATTCTCCTTCAATAAAGATGTTTTGAGGAAAAAGCTGATTGATTTCTCCGGCGCAGATGAAGATTTTGATCCAGTTTGCTTAAGAGGAAAACATTGGGAACTGATAAAATTAGATATGATAGATTTATCTAAAGAATTAATTGGTTAACAAAGCTTCGTTCACATGCTTTCTCCCTATTAAACACCGGCAAGCGGCGATAACGTGCGTGCCCTGAATCAGGACAATTTATATAAGTAAATTGAAATGAATGCTGTTCAAAAGATGCCTGCCCGACTCAAGCAGGCAGGGAAGACAGATTGAAGTGTAGAAGAAATATATGCGGAGTTCAAGCGAAGAGAATGGCCGGTGTACTGTAACAAAAGCTGAAAGGCCTTCCAAAGAAAACAGTTAGATGTAGGCTTTAAGTCAAATTTCGACAAGCTCAATTCAACGCTTTATTGCAAAACAACTTCAGACATTAATGTGGGATGAAGCATTCGCTGCTACGGAAAACAACCCACTATCTGTTTCCCGCAGGGCTATTTGCGACTTCAATTAACCAACTCATTGACATTAAAACATAACGAGACAGTCATGTGCTTTTTAACAGTGTAAAACAACGTGGATTGCATCAAATCTCCATCAAACAGGCAATTGCCGATGTAGGACTCCTGCTCACCGCATTTAATCTTCGCCGGCTGATGAATATCATTGATAAAAAAGCATTCTTCAGTTATCTGAAGAAACTCACCCTGTTTTTAATCTTCCTTAAAATGCATTTTAAGCTCCACTGCCGCCTTATTTTTTGAAGCGCACCGAACTGATTTTCAATACAATCACACTAAAAGCCGCTTAAAACCCAGCTACTGGTTTGCCGGAAAGGTTATTTGATTATATTTGAGGAATCGGAGGGTTTTTAGACGGACTGCCGTTGGCGGCTACCCTAAAAACAACAGATCTCTGTAGAGAGTTGCACAGTAATCTGCCACATTCTGCAAAATAAACGGACAGACAAGCACGACAACTTCGGCAAACCCGTTTGGCTATCGCTTCGCAAAATGCAAATGAGCCATACAATATATTATTTTAAATTTTGGCGTGTGGCACATTCTAACTTTGCACTCACTCATAAAAACCGTGTTCCAAAGACTGAATCGTAATTAATAACTTATCTATGACAAAATAGTTTGAAAACGAAACCTACAAAAAATATGATAATGATTTCACATGATGAACAAGTATCACAATATTCAAGAAGTTTAATTGAAGCATCACTCGATCCATTAGTTACCATTTCGCCTGAAGGAAAAATTACAGATGTTAATGAAGCATCGGTAAAACTAACAGGAGTGTCAAGAGAACAATTAATAGGTACTGACATCTCTAACTATTTTACTGAACCAGAAAATGCCCGTGAAGGAAATAAAAAAGTTTTTGATTTAGGATTTGTTTCCGATTATCCGCTAACCTTACGTCATGAAAATGGAAAGTTAACTGATGTATTATACAATGCATCGGTTTATAAAAATGAAAAGGGAAATACATTGCTGGCTATAATTGTATTGAGAGATGTTCCCGAACAAAAAGCAAATGAGTTAATCATTGCCAATAAAGAACTTGCTTTTCAAAACGAAGAAAAAGAAAAACGTGCAAATGAGTTAATCATTGCCAATAAAGAACTTGCTTTTCAAAACGAAGAAAAAGAAAAACGTGCAGATGAGTTAATCATTGCCAACAAAGAACTTGCTTTTCAAAACGAAGAAAAAGAAAAACGTGCAGATGAGTTAATCATTGCAAATAAAGAACTTATTTTTCAAAATGAAGAAAAAGGAAAACGTGCTGATGAGCTAATCATTGCCAATAAAGAACTTGACTATCAAAACGAAGAAAAAGGAAAACGGGCTGATGAGCTAGTCATTGCAAACAAAGAACTTGTTTTCCAAAACGAAGAAAAAGAAAAACGTGCCGCAGAGTTAATTATTGCTAATCTAGAACTTGTTTTTCAAAACGAAGAAAAGGAAAAACGTGCCGCAGAGTTAGTTATTGCTGATTTAGAAATTATTTTTCAAAACAAAGAAAAGGAAAAACGTGAAATTGCCGCCAGAGAACTGGAAGCTTTTAATCTTTCTATAAAACGGGCTTCACTCTATGCGCGAAGTTTAATTGAAGCATCTACCGATCCTTTGGTTACTATATCACCTGATGGAAAAATTACGGATGTTAACGAAGCTTTGGTAAAAGTAACTGGAGTGTTGAGAGAACAATTGATTGGCACCGATTTCTCCAACTATTTTACCGAGCCAGAAAAAGCCCGTGAAGGATACAAAAAAGTTTTTGATGTGGGATTTGTTTCAGATTATCCTCTTACCATACGCCATGAAAATGGAAAGTTAACCGACGTATTATACAATGCATCAGTTTATAAAGACGACAAAGGAAGTGTACTTGGTGTTTTTGCGGCAGCAAGAGATGTTACAGCCCAAAAAAAATTAGAAAGGGATGTGGCAGATCGAGAAAAGGAATTAGAGCGATTAGTAGAATTGGAACGATTCAGAAAATTAACAGTAGGTAGAGAGTTGAAAATGATAGAACTGAAAAAAGAAAATGAAGAATTAAGAGAAAAACTTGGTATTACTAAAGATGAAAATAGTTAATTATGGAAAATGTTTCTGTTGAAGTAGAAAGCAAATTAAAGTTCCTTGAGGAAACGCAACGGGCTATTCTTAACATTCTGGAAGATGTGGAGGATGAAAAAAATCTATCGGGCGACATGCAAAAAGCTGTAATAAATATTCTGGAAGATTACAGTACAGAAAAGGCCATTATTGAGAAAATGAATATCAAACTCACAAGTTCAAATAAAGAAATGGAACAATTTGCATTCATCGCTTCACATGATATGCAGGAACCGTTAAGAACCATTTCCAATTATATAGGTTTATTGCAGAACCAATACAAAGGGAAGTTAGATAAAGATGCCGATCGATATCTGAATTCTATTGGCGGGGCAACCTTTCGCATGCAATCACTCATCAGAGATCTATTGGAGTATTCAAAAATTGGAACTGATAAAAAAACAATAGTAATAGATTGTAATATTGTATTAAAGGATGTATTAAATGATATGAACGAATCTATTAAAGAAAGCAAAGCAGAGATACACTCAGAACAATTGCCGGTTATAAATGGATATCTTTCAGCGATAAAATCTCTTTTTCAAAACCTTATCAGTAATGCAGTCAAATTCAGAAATAAAGATGTGCATCCGATTATCAATATTTCCGCAGAAATAAAATATAATGAATGGTTTTTCACAATAAAAGATAATGGAATCGGAATAGATAAAAAATATTATGATAAAATATTTGTAATTTTTCAACGGCTACATACTAAAATTGAATATGCCGGCACGGGTATAGGACTGGCTCACGTAAAAAAAATTATTGAATTGCATAGCGGAAAAATTTGGTGCGAATCTGAACTCGGAAAAGGAACTTCTTTTTATTTCACCATACCTAAAACAACGTTACGATGAAAAACAAATTGAATTGCATTATGCTGATAGATGACGATGATGATGATAATTATTTTCATCAGATCATTATTGATAAAATGAATATTACTAAACATATTGAAGTTGCTTTAAATGGCGAGGAAGCTTTAAATTATCTTAAAAAAGAAAACAAAACCCATCCTGAAATTATATTTTTGGACATCAACATGCCAAAAATGAACGGATGGGAATTTATGGAAATCTATAAAGAATTAAGAACAGACCAAAAAGCAAATGTAGTTGTTATGATGCTTACGACATCTGAAAATCCGGAAGACAGGAAGAGAGCCGAACTGTACCATGAAATTATCGGCTTTAATAGCAAACCACTTACCGAAGAACTGCTGGCCGAGATTTTAGTGAAGCACTTTTCAGATACTAAATATGAATTAAAATAGGAAGGCAAATTACTTCACAACGAACATACTCCTCCTCCGCAATCACCCTATTTGCACTCACATTTCCTTGGGCTTCTTTCATTATTTTTATTTAAGAAAGCAAAAACAGAAGATAGTGCAAACAACTTTACCAAAGCAGACAAGATTGCGCCTACAGGAGAATAAACTAACAAAATTGTATGCCATTATCACTACGTTTTTGCAATCGGAGGCTACCTAACCAAACAAGGTAATCAAACCATACTCAAGTTGTCTTTAGCAATGAAGCGGCGAGAATGGTTTAGTGGAATGCGGTTTAGCACTAACCATATTAAAGCACCCTTCATTTTTGATTCCTACTGACAATTTTGGGATTATTAATCATTAAATATTTTTACAATGACTAAAACCGATCTGATTAAAAATCATTGTAAAGAGTTAAATTTATCCGCTCTTCCGGCTAATATTGACCTTGTTGTAGCTGCGGCTGAAACCCATAAAGTCAGTTACTTAGAACTCATTAAAACGCTACCAGGAAAAGAACGGCAATACCGAAAATCAAAAGAAATGGAAAAGAGAACTAAAATGACCCGATTACCTTTGGAATATAACCTGGATAATTTTGATCATGCCTTTTCCGGCTTCGAAAAAAAACAATTGAATCAGCTTCGCAAACTTACCTGGCTGAAACAAAATTTTAATGTCATTCTGATGGGTCTATCCGGTACCCGGTAAAACGTTCATTGCAGCCGGACTCTGTTTTATAGCAATACACAAAGGCTAAAAGACCTGTTTTAAAAACATGGAAGAACTTATTAAAATCCTGAAAATGAAAGATCTAATTAATGGAGCTGCCGCTGAATACAAACGCATCCTAAAATCCCATCTGCTGGTAATTGACGATATTATGATGTTCCCTATTACGAATCATGATGCTGTTGTGTTCTTCAATCTTATCTATGAACTCCACGACAAAGCATCTCTTATTCTCACCACTAATAAATCTCCAAAACAATGGTCTGAAACCCTTAATGATGAAGTATTAACAACAGCACTTGTTGACAGAATCTTCTTTAAATGTGAAATTATAAAATTACAGGGAAAATGTTACAGAATGGAACACCGAAAAACAATTTTTGACAACCCCAAATGAATTTTTATTTTTGACAAAATCATGCATTCTTATTTTCTGTTTTTAATGCATTCTTATTTTCCGAAATTGAAAAATATTTAGTTGCTGGTAACAGATTGCTTTGTGAGAACGGAGCAAGCCAACCCTAAAAGGATTCTAATTTCGATATAGATTCTCACCCAAACCAAATCGAAGGCAATTGGAGCTTTAAGCGGAAGAACATCAAGCTATCGAAAATCAAAACCTTGTCTTTATATTTATAAGCTGACTTAGCTTCAATTTAAGGCATGACTTGTAACATTATCGTACTTTAAAAGGTAGCTAATTAACTACAAGCGTTCTCTTAAAAATTGCCCGTTGCTGCAAGACATCCTCATTAAGTGCAATTTTATCCCCTTATTGCAGAAAGAATGTTAATATGCAGTTGCTAATTATATTGGCTGAAATATTGTGGAATGAAATGTATGAAAAGTTCCAATTTTACGACTTACAAATTCTCAGCAACTAGAGAATCGTGGAAAGAGCTTTTATTGCTTTTGCCTTCTGATCAACTTTCATCTTACAAACTTACAAAAATTCAAAATGGATACATGACTGTAGGGATAGAACTATGCTCATGTTCAAAAAAATTACTTCAGTTATATATGATGCAAATTATTGGAGGACTGACCATGCTAAAGACTTTAAAAATAATTTCTTTTAGAGACATGGGCTCATTAAATTGAAGTTTTATTGATTCCTCACAATTTAATACATTGTAGATTCAAGTATCTAATGCAACGTAAAAATAGACTTATGTTGCAACATGACAAAATATACGAGGTTAAAATTTGAAGAAAGCGTAAAAATTGAGACATATATTGAACTAAATTGGTCTTTATTGGCGATCGGTTTAAAAATAAATCGCCCCAAAAGCACCATCAGTAGAGAAATATCTCGTTTTCCATTTACCTATAAAGCATCAAAAGCGCAGGTCGAAGCAAACAGGAAGAGACGAAAGCACAATTGTAGACGTTGTCTGGAACAGAATACTGAACTTTACTCAATAGTTTATAAATATTTTTAAAAGCATTGGTCTCCTGAACAAATTTCAAGAGCAGTAACGAAAGCCCTTTCACATCTACTTACTGATGCTGATGAATAGCACAGACTTTTCTTAAAGTAAACACTTGAAGTCCGGAATTATGCTGATGTCGAAAGTTACTTTATTTAGTAGCAGAATTCTGTTCAATATGTATTCGTAAAACCTAAACAATTATTAAAAAACCGAAAAGGAAGATTTCTAACTCAAATTTCACATGCATACAATCAGCTTTTTATCTTGCGAATTATGTAACATATTCATTTAATTATGTAAAAACATTCATTTAATTCTGTAACTCATTTTGAGTTGTAAGTTCTTAATTTTGACGAGATCAAGTTATTAAAATCCATGATTAACAATTACTGAGTCTAGAAGTTATTGGGAACTAAAAAAAAAATATAGCAAAATGAAAAAATTAATTGTAATGTTGTTACTATTGTCAGGATTATTTAATTCCAATATTTTTGCACAGGAAAAATATGGAAAAACTTTAAACTTGGGTTTAGGATTAGGAGGGTATTCAGGATACTATAAATATTCAGGACGTACCTTGCCAGTGTTTAACATCAATTACGAATTTGATGTGGCTAAGAATTTTACTTTAGCCCCTTTTGTCAGCTTTTTTACTTTTTCTAATAATTATTACTGGGGAAATAAAAATCATCCTGAAAGGTATTACAGTTACCGCGCAACTGTAATACCCATTGGTGTAAAGGGTGCGTACTATTTTGATGAGTTGTTTAAAGCTAATACGAAATGGGATTTTTACGCCGCTGGTTCCCTGGGATTTGCAATTGTTAATGCGCAGTGGGAAGGAGGGTACGAAGGTGATAAGGATTATTATCATGGACCAAACTCAGTCTTGATTGATTTGCATTTTGGAGCAGAATACCATTTTAACAGCAGGGTAGGAGCTTTTCTTGACTTATCAACTGGTGTATCAACAATAGGTTTGGCTATTCATGGCAAATAGGAAGAAAGAGGGATGCTACAATAAGTATTTTTAATAGTTCATAAGCGGCGAGTAGTTATTTATTTGAGTTTAATTCAATGGAAAGAGCCATATACAGGTATAGCCAACTTAAAGATAGCTCTGAAACTGCTACCTGTAGTATATGAATACTGAATTATTACGGCTAATTATTTGATATTCGGAATTTTGCAATAGTCTATTTCTTATCATGTTTGAACAATGCAGTCAAAATTGCGGCTTGTTTAAATAAATCATTAGGGATAAGTTGAATTTTTTGCTTACGGGTATTTTATTTATAACAGCCTTGGTAATATGGAACAAATCCAAGGTTTCACAATAACATTTACTACTGATATCCACATTTTCTTATCCCAATGTGTGGATTAGATTTCTCAAAAAATTGTCTTTTTTTTACACTTATTCTATAACATATCTAAATAGGTAATGGCACGCTTTTAGAATAGAAATTTGACGAAGGGTTGCTCTTTCTGTGTAAGTTTTGCCAAGCAAATAAATAAACGTTTGATGAATCTAACCAAGAATTCGAAGCAACTCATTTGTAAGTTAAATCACCAAATCATTATTAATTAATTAAAAAAACTAAAAAAATGGAAAATTCAAGAAATGAAAACGGAGTGCACAATAATGAGACTTCAGAAAAAAGATTATTGACAGGCATGTTTCGTGATCGTGAAAGTACTGAAAACGTTTACAATACCCTACACGAAAGAGGGTATTCAAAAGACGACGTTAACTTGATCATGTCTAATGAAACAAGAAAAACTCATTACAATGAAGATGGGGCTGAGCAAACTGAAATCGGAACTAAAGCAGCTGAACATGCCGGTAAAGGCTCTGCTATTGGAGGTACAATAGGTGCAATAGCAGGTGTAATTGCTGCAATTGGAACCAGTGTGGTCATTCCCGGATTGGGAATTTTGATTGCAGGACCATTAGCTGCAGGATTGGCCGGAGCCGGAGCGGGTGGATTAGCAGGGGGTGTAATTGGTGCCTTAGTTGGTTCCGGGATACCTGAAGCAAGGGCCAAGTTATATGAATCAGGCATCAAAGAAGGCAGTGTGGTTATTTCGGTAATTCCAAAAAATGAAGAAGATGCCAAATATTTAGAAAGCAATTGGAAAACAAACCGAGGCGAAGAAATTCACTGGTAAAAATTAATAACGCTTTATACAAGGGATTTTAACAAATCCCTTGTATATTTAAATAACCATAACATAACAAATCAAAAAATGAAAATTATTAACAACATTAAATCAAAACTTGTATATTCTTTTTTTATTTCCGGGATGGTATTCCTTACTACATCTTGCTCGGATAATAAAACTGATGATTCAAAAGAAGTTGCACAACAAGAAAATATGGCAAAAATGGATACTACCGGTCAAGCTATTGTGGTAGTCGAAAATGACGATTATACTAAATTTTTAATGGACGCAGCTGAAATTCAATTAGAAGAAATCAGCTTAGGGAAATTAGCTCAACAAAAAGGCAATTCTCCTCATGTCAAGGAATTAGGCAGAATGATGGAAGAAGGGCACACCAAAACTTTGGACGAACTAAAAATACTGGCGCAATCAAAGTCAGTTTCCATACCTGCTTCAATCACTGAAGACTCAAAAGATGCGTATGAAAAACTTGAAAAGAAATCAGGAAATGATTTTGGCATAGCATATAGCCAAATGATGGTTGAACATCATAAGGATGCCATTAAATTATTTGAAAAAGCATCAACCGAATCTGAAGATCCGGATATCAGAAATTGGGCTTCTATGAATCTTCCTTCCTTAAGGACACATCTTAAACATGCTGAAGAATGTAAAATAGAATGTGACAAAATGAAGTCATAGTTTTACATCGTTAGAGTTTCTGAGTTTTTTGAAAAATCTAAACCTGCAAAAGATTAACCGGACTGAAGTAGCAGTCCTTTAATATATGCAGAAAAGATAGAAATGAAAGGTGCAAATTAAATTTTCAAATTGAATCATTTTAAAAGTGCAGTGAACAATGTTTACTGCACTTTTTTATTAATACCTCCATTAAGAAAGCAAAAAAGCGCAACATATAACATTGGGAGTTGCTTTCAATAATAATTTGTAACAATTATTATTCGCCTAAACCCGTTGGTATATTTCTTACCTAACTAATAGCTTTGAAGGCTTTTTGAACTCTAATGGTAGAAATGTTTGCTTTATAAGAATGCACCACTTTTCGACACATTGAGGGGCCTTAGTTTTTGCCCTTCTATTACTTCTTTTACATTGATGGATATTCCGAGTACTATTCCATCATACACTTGTAATACCATGCATTACAACTGATTTGAATAATCAATTGGAGAGATCAAATTCGACAATTCACCCAAACCCCTTTTCAGAGAAAATCAATTTGGCAAACTTAACAGGTTTAGAAGTATATTTTTTATTTAATACTCTTGTACAAGTGATTTGGAAAGGAAAAAATATTCAATCACATGATTTTGCAAGTTTGACTAACGAGATTTATTTCTTGAAAGTAGCTTCAAATAGTGGTGAGCAAACCATTAAAATGATTAAAAACCAGTGACGAGAAGGGCAGCATTTAGCACTTGATACTTGGTAGGTGCTGCTTCATTTCCTTTCCCGTTCCGGTGTATGCGGGCAAAGGCAGATTTGTAGTTAAAGGGAATTTAGTTTTTCCCCGCCTGAATTATAAAGGGGGCAGGAAATTAAGTTTCGTTATGAGAGCCTTACACATTTGCAAGAGGCAAAATCGTTATGTTGTGAAATAACTTCGATTGTCACAACTTTCTTTAAAAACGTATCTCAAGAATTAATTTTCCGAAGTGTTATTACGCATCATAAAACTCGGTAACCGACAGCCGGCTTTAGGAAGGTTTTATTAGCTTCAAAACTTTTGGCTGCTCGGCCGGCTGGAATCTCCGTGAATTCTTAGTCCGGACTTGTTTCAACATTAGATCATTGTGAGTCATTACATATTGACACCTGTAATATATTAACATTAGGGAAAATTGTCCACCACATTTCCACTTTTATCCAATTTACAACGACATATCCTCACCTTTGTGACGTCAAGAATGACAATTAATTTTTAAAAATAGAAAGATCGACAAAACTGCAATGAATTATTTGCAAAACTTAACATGAGTACCCGTTGATTTTCCGGTTGCATCTGCCATATACCATTGATACTGAATGGCGAAACCGAACTGATTTTATAAATAGACGATAAGAAGTAAAACAATTCCTTAAAAGCAAATGGGAAAAGGAATTAGATTATAAACTTAAAAAAGAGTTATGGGGTTTTCGTGAAAACCGTATGGCTGTTCGCTTTGAGTATGAATGGCACGATCGAACAGGGCAATGGTTTCGTAGTAATGGAAACGAATTATGGGAATTTGACGAAAATGGTTTGATGAAAAGGCGCTATTCCAGCATAAACGATTTGGCAAGTGATGAAATGGACCGAAAACTAAAATTATAACTATGCCTATTGAGTATCAAAAAGGGCGGATTTGCAGCCAGTCAAGTAAATGGACTTTGGCAATGCAGCCAATTCATTACATCCGGGCACAGATCGAGCTTACCGACTCATAAGCCGTCCAAGTGTTTGGTTAATTTGCCCACCCCACCCACCGCCACAAAAGCAAACCCCTAAAGAGCCAATTCTTCACCCTTTTTGAGAATTGTTAAAATTTTGTTTATATTTGTAGCTCAATGCTTAAAAAGTACACAGCCATATTATGGATGACCATTGCCTATGCAATCCTGCTTGGCCATAGTATCATTCCCCACCACCACGAACACCACCACGATGTAACCGAGCATCATCACTCAAACCATCACCATGATGATGATGCCGACAATGGAGACCTTAATCATCCTTTCACGCACTTCACTCATTCGGCTGACTGTTTCAATTTCACCAACTCACACAACTTCACTAATACATTTTCAAAGCAACAAATGAAATTTGTTGCTATTTTGCCCGACAATTTTTTAGCATGTAAGTTTAACATTCCGCCTTTACTGCACAAACCACCTGCGGAACATCACCCTTACATTTCGCCTCATTCCCTTTCTTCGGGATTACGGGCTCCTCCTACTTTTATCTGCTAGCAAGTTTTCCTTTCGGGAAGCGAATACCTTTTGCGTTGCAAAATGCGAATGGTGAATTTGCGTTTTATTCATTTTCAAACTAAAATCTAACACAATGAAAAGATCAATCATTATACTTTCAATTGCAATAATCTTATTTGCGGGATGCACAGATAAAAAAGAAGATGATCACAGTGCCATTCACCAACATGATGATGGTTCTGTTCATCAAAATCATGAGGAAAAAAACGAAATAAAACAAGAAGAATTCATTGTTCCGGTTGATACAGCTTTACAAAAAGTTGATTCTATGCATGAACATACACATGATGAACATGGCCATCCTCACAAACATTAATCAAACCAATAAAATGATAACGATGAATAGAATCATTTCAACAATAGCATTAACAGCTATACTTTTTGCAAGTTGCAAAAACAAAACTGAAGAGCAACCGCATGAGCATGGATTAGCACCGATTGCTTACACGCTTTACTCAGACAAATACGAAGTATTTGTAGAGTTTAAACCGTTGATAATGGGCAACACCTCAAAATTTGCTGCCCACTTTACAATTCTTGGCGAACACTTTATGCCTTTAACAGAAGGTTCTGTTACCCTCAGTTTAATTGTGGATGGTAAGGGCATCAAACAAACAGCAGATGCACCAAGTGTACCGGGTATTTATCTCTTGGCGCTTAACCCCACAATTGCAGGAATTGGAAAATTGGTGTTCAACATCAAAACAAAAAACTATACTGATGAAATAACCATTGATAACATAAAAGTGTATGCCGATGAAAAAACTGCATTAGCGGAACAACCCGAAGAGAGCGAAAACAACGATATCGCTTATTTGAAAGAGCAGGCATGGAAAGTAGAATTTGCAAATGCACCTGTTAGAATGCAATCGTTCAGCAGCATTATTAAAACAAGCGGACAAATCCTTTCAGCACCCGGCGATGAAATGATAGTAACCGCAAAAGCAAGCGGCATTGTTATGTTTACTGGAAACAAAACCATCATAGGTTCAGAAGTGAATTCCGGGACAGCTTTGTTTACCATTTCAGGTGGCGATTTAACCGAAGGGAATATTGATGCAAGCTATAGAGATACAAAAGCGAATTACGAAAAAGCAAAAGCAGATTTTGGCCGTGCAAAAGAAGTGGTGAAAGACAAAATCATTTCTGAAGCGGATTTTCAGGATACCAAACTAAAATTTGAAAATGCACAAACAGCTTTCAACATAATTGCAAAAAACTATTCTGGAAACGGGCAAATCATTTCATCTGCAATGAGCGGGTTTGTAAAAAACATTTTTGTAACTGAAGGGCAATTTGTAGAAATAGGAATGCCATTAGCAACCATTTCAAAAAACAAGAAACTCATTTTGCAAGCCAATGTTTCCCAAAAGTATTTCAATAATCTTTCTGCAATCACCTCGGCTAATTTCAAAACAGCTGACAATGAAAAAATATACAACACACAAGAATTAAATGGAAAAGTAATTTCCTACGGGAAAAGCGCTTCAACAAATTCACCTTTCATTCCTGTAACCTTTGAAATTGATAACAAAGGAAATATTTTTTCTGGCTCTGTTGCAGAAGTATATTTAATATCATTTCCAATTGCTGATGCAATGGTAATTCCTGTTTCAGCATTGATTGAAGAACAGGGAAATTTCTTTGTGTATGTGCAGACCGGAGGAGAAAGTTTTCAAAAACGGGAAGTGAAACTCGGAGCTACTGACGGATTAAATGTGCAAATTCTATCGGGAGTTTCAGAAGGTGATAGGGTTGTAACTAAAGGAGCGTATCAAATTAAACTATCTACCGCATCAGGCACATTGCCTGCACACGGACATGAACATTAAAAGGAAATAACTATGTTAAACAGAATTATAGATTTCTCACTCAATAACCGGCAGCTAGTTGTAGTTGCATCGGTTTTATTAATCGTGTTTGGTTCGTTTGTAGCAACCCGAATGGAAGTAGATGTATTCCCCGACCTCACCGCACCTACCGTTGTTGTGCTTACCGAAGCTCACGGAATGGCTCCCGAAGAAGTGGAAAAACTTGTAACATTTCCTATTGAAACATCCGTGAACGGCGCAACGAATGTTCGCAGAGTTCGCAGTTCATCATCCGCAGGAATTTCAATTGTGTGGATTGAGTTTGAATGGAACACCGATATTTTTAAAGCACGGCAAATTGTGAACGAAAAAATAATTGCTGTTGCCGAAAAACTTCCGCAGGGAGTTGGAAATCCTACTATGGCTCCCCAATCTTCTATTATGGGCGAAATCATGCTTATTAGTTTAACAGCCGACAGCACTTCACAAATGGACTTGCGAACCATTTCCGACTGGACAATCAGACCGCGATTATTAGCAACAGGTGGCGTTGCGCAAGT
>Ga0335394_10004122_pt1 | contig 16539 bp, 16 predicted proteins | sample MAT03_FD_205741 | JGI IMG/M metagenome (GOLD analysis project Ga0335394, IMG submission 205741) | Freshwater microbial communities from Lake Fryxell liftoff mats and glacier meltwater in Antarctica - MAT-03 (spades assembly) (version 2) ... | reverse complement strand
AGAAACAGGCCTGATTTCAGGCTCGCGGATCGCTGAACAGGCCACGTGGGTGCACCTAGCCAACCACGCGGCCTGCACCTGCGGAATCTCAACGTCCACTGGCAAACCACGACTGAATCGACTGAACGAATCTGTCGACCGGAACGGGTAAAGCCGACCCGGCGTCCGATAATCTGTGCGTGACAGGGAAGTCGTCTGCGTGATCAGCTAGAAGGTGACCGCCCCTGCGCCACGCGCTTACCGCTCTACCTCTGACCGAAGTCGATGGAGGCGGCGAACATCAGGGGCGTGAAGCCGATGCGCGCAGATTCTTGCGACAGTCCGGGGTCACGCCTAGTGACATTCTTCGGGGAAGACGTCGATATCTCTCGGTTCGTCGGGGATGAGCCGCATCCTGTCCGGCAACAACAACTCTTTCCAAGGCAATAACGTACAGCCTACCAATGGCAGATCTGCCTCAGCGAGGGTGGTTGTCGCCGCCGCAACCGCAATCATGCCTCGCGACAGAGACGCCCGCCGATGTGATGACAACCGTCACGCGGGAGCCCTCAGATTCTCGACTGTGAACTCGACGTGGCCGCGATCGGGCGGGAAGTTGCCGCTGTCATGGTCGAACGTGATGGTCCGCTTGCCGCCGGCGGCGATGGTGACCGCAGCGCCTATCTTCGACGTGACGATCTCCTCTCCAGTCGGACCCCGGAACTGGTCGTAGTAATGCTCGCAGAGCGCCGACGTGGGAGTCACGACGATCGATAGATCGTCCTTGAGCTCGACTTCGAGGTCCACGCGCACGTTGAAGCGCTGCGCGAAGTCGCTCACCCAGTGCGTCGTCCAAATCTGAAACGACGCGCCAGGCGGCGGCGTCCCCCAATCCGACGGTGCCTTGATCATCGTCGCCTGGTCGTTGATGCCGGTGTGCGCCCAGTCGTCGCTGCCGATGACGACCTTGCGGACGAGATCGATCTTTCCGAGGCAGCGCACGAGCCGGCGCCATTCGGGCGGGTCTTCCAGTGCGATGTCGATCGGGCCGGCTTGGTCGCCCGGCACGACGTCGACGACGCGGCGTCCTGTCAGCATCTCCGCGGTCGACGGCCAATAGGCGCTCGCCACCACCTCATACCGGCCGGCGCTGAGTTCGAGCTGATACCGCACTTGCTGATGGGCGTTGCTGCTGGTCATCGTCGTGTCGCAGCTGTAGCGCACCTCGGCGCCCGCGATCGGTTCGCCCCGGTAGGTCACGGTGCCGAACACCAACGCCGGTCCCTTCGAGCGAGCGAGGCGATGCACGCGTCGCGGCTCGAAACGCCCCGTGGTCAGCAACAGCTTCTGCGAGATGCCGTAGAGGCCGTGCCACTGACGAGCGGTCGGACTTTCCGGGGCGTCCCAGAACTCCTTGATGTCGTCGGGAGACACCGCGAGGCCTTCGCCGGGAGACTCCCACAAGCGGTCGTCGGTTTCATCGGCGCGGTCCTGCGCAAAGGTATTGCACATTTGCGTGGCCACGTCGTCAGGCATGTCCTCGAAGAGCAGCTTCAGCTTGGTGATGTTGCCCGGGGTGATGCCCAGCAGGGCCACCGCGGCCCCGATGGGACCGGCCAATAGCGTGAGGATGCCCGTCAGCCCGATCGTCCCGAGCGTGATGGCGAGGCGGTTGTCGTGTTCGGCTTGCTGGAGGCCGAGATAGACCTCTTTGCGGACCTTGGCCGACACCAGAGCGTGGAGAGACTTGGCGGCGGCCTCTCGCTCGTCGGCAAGGTAGCGATAGAGCCCATCTACGGTCGGCGAGGCGAGCAGTTCCTCAGCGTGCTCCGTGACCCGGCCCTCGACCTCGATGCGCGGCAGTTGGGCGTTCGCTAACTGGATCGCGGTCCACACGTAGCTCGAACAGACCATAGGGCGCGTGCCTTCGGCCCACGTGCCGGCCGACCCGAGCATCCCTGGATCCAGCGAAATCCGAGCGTCGGTGTAGGAGTAGAAGCGGTAGTGACCCTTGATCTGCTCGGCCGCGTCCGCCACGCGATGCAGCATCGGGCGAATGCGCGGATCGGCGGCTTCGAGCGCCGGGTCCGGCTTCACCACGACGGCCTCGATCAGCAGACCCGTGTCGATCCGATAGGCCGGCAGCCGTGGAAGGTTGGTGATCCCGATCGGCACATCCGCGGGAAACTCCGGATCGGCGAAGCGCTGCTGCCCGAACCATCTCTCCCTCTCCTCGACGGTCGCGGTTGCAGCCGGCGGCGGCAGCGCCACCGCGGCGGGGTTGAGCAGGAAGAAGTCGCCCTGGCTGTTGTAGGCGCGGTTCGTGACCGGATCGATCGTGTTGAACCCGGTGAAGAACGCGTCCTCGACCGATTGCGTGATCGTGCCCGGCCAGCCGTAGGTGAGCGCATCCGGGCGAAAGCCGTCGACGGGAGCGCGATCGCCGAAGAACTCACCGGTCATGAACCGTCCGGGGTCGCGCCGATTCAGACGCGCGTGTGCCATCGTGGCGTGGCGGACGAGATCGTAGTCCCGCACCATGATGCCCATGTGGTCGAAGCGCTGCTTTGGCTCCAGTTGCTCCAGCAACGTGCCGATCAGGCCGGTGCCGTCTCCCGGCGTGAGCACCACATCACCGCGACGCGCGTTCTGGACCATCGCCGGCGCCCACCGCCAGATCTCTTCATCCGTGGTGGCGCACAGCAGACGGGGATCGACGGGGCAGTTGCGTTCGTCGCATTCCTCGCCCAGACGAGCGCGCAGCTCCGTCGGCAAATCGAAGGTCGTGACGTATGGCGCGACCCACAGTTCGTCGACGTCGTCGCGCCACGCCGTCCATGCCCGGGCGCCGTCGAAAGCCAGACTCAGCAGATGCGCGCGATGCTGAAAGGGTTCCTCACCGCCAACAGCCGCCAAGGCTGTTAGGGCAGTGCGACCCTGATGACGGCCGAGGCCGCTTGCCGGTGGCTCCTGGATGGCCACGTGGACGCCGGGGCGATTGTGGTAGTTGGTGGCGCAAACGGCCACGCTGCGCGACTGAAACGGCGTGGTCGTGGCGAAGCTGCGGCCCAGGGTCGCCGGGTCATTGGGGTCGATCGCGACAATCGTGAACGATCCCGGTCCACCCTGCCGGGATCCGAACCCCAGAATCAGATCACCGGTGCTCGGCTCGAACGCGAGGCCGGGCGCCGGCGCCACGGCAAAGGGCATCGTCGTGTCGTCGAACGACGCACCGCCATCGCTAGTCTGCAGCAAATGTGCGCGGCCACCGGCGTTCTCGGCCCAGAGAATCGCCAGGCCCTGCGCATGACCAGCCAAGCCCGCGATGCCGACGAACCCATTCGCGATGGGCAGCAGGGTGGGTGGTGCGAACGAGAGTCCATCGGGCGTGGAGGTCAGGTGATAGCCGGCGCCGTCATTCCCGAACAACGCGTAAAGCCGGTCTTGCCACACCGCCATAGACACCGTGTCGCCCGCGGCGAGGCCAGTGGCTCGTCGCATAGTCACCGCAGGATCGTGACGGACGTTCATCGATCGCAGGACGAGCGTCCCGTCGAGGGCGCCGTACGCCAGCCAGAGCTCGTCGTGGAACCAGGCGCTGGCCGGGCCGGCGATGATTCGCTCGCCCACCTTCCGTGCATCGGTCAACATAGCAGCCTCCAATCACCAACGTCCAACGTGTTCCTGCACCCGCGCGGGGAGGGCATCGCGGAGCACGTCCGCGCCGTGTAGCAGACCATAGCGGACCCCTCTGAACGGTGCCGAGGCGTAGCAAGGCGCACAGGTGCTCGCCTTCAGTCTGAGTGACGGCGATGGCGAGAAGCAATGCTAGACCGGGCTGCTGTCCATCGCCAAAACCTCGTGTCGGTCGTCGACGAGTGTGGGACACGCGTCGAGATGGGCGCTGCGTAGTCCGCAGTGGGCGACGGGGTAGACCTTCTGAGGTTGCGTCGGGAGTGGCAGTGAAGGGGCTCGGCGTTCTGGCGTACGCCGGGGCGCACGGAACCACCCCGGGGAAGCGCGTGGTGTGCCAGCGATGCGGGTGTCGGCGCTCAGGCCGCGCGGCGTTCGTAGCGATGATGCAACCCGCCGACCGCGGGCAGGGCCACGACACGTCCCGTCTCGACTGCTGCTACGGCTCGCGGCTCGGGCGCATCTTTCGCCAGCGCCAGGTGCGTACGCGACCGGTGGTAGTAGTCGACATAGGCGCTGAGGAGGCGTCGCAGATGTCGCTCGTTGAGCAGGATCACGTGGTCGAGACACTCGCGGCGTATCGAGCCGATCAGGCGTTCCACGTGTGGATTCTGCCACGGTGACCGCGGCGCGGTCCGAACATCCGTCAGGCCAATGGCCGCGACCGAGCGGCGGAAGGCCTCATCGAAGATCGCGTCGCGATCGTGCAGGAGAAAGCGAGGCGTCACCTCCCACGGAAAGGCCTCGCGCAGTTGCTGGCGCGTCCACGCCGATGTCGGGTGCGGCGTGACGTTGACGTGCAGGATGCGCCGGCGCTCGTGGGCGAGCACGACGAGGACGAACAGCACGCGACCGGTGAGGGTCGGCACGGTGAAGAAGTCGAGCGCGACGAGCGCGCTGGCGTGATTCTGCAGGACGGTGCGCCATGTCTGGGAGGGCGGCCGACGCCGACGGGGCATCAGCCGGGACACCGTCCGCTCGGACACGGCGAGACCCAGCTTGGCCAGCTCTCCGTGGATGCGTGGCGCCCCCCACAACGGGTTGGCCTCGGCCATCTCGCCGATGAGGCGGCGCAGGTCGCCGTTCACGCGGGGGCGGCCGCCGGTCGAGTGCGACCGCCAAGTCCAGTACCAGGAAAAGCCGCGGCGATGCCACGCGACGACCGTCGCGGGCCGGACGATCACCAGGGCCGATCGCCAGTCCGTCCACGCGCGGCGCAGGCCGACCCAGAACAGCCGGTCGGCCCACCCGACGGCGGGTCTGGGTCGAGTGCGACGGTACATGGCCAGCTGCTGCCGGAGGGCGACGTTCTCGAGCGCGAGTGCTCGGTGCCCGCCCGCGAAGACGGTCACCAGGCGAAGGACGCGAAGCAGGCAAGCGAGCATGACCAAAGGTAGTGCCCTCAGCTCGGCTGGAATCACGCGGATCTAGGGGAGTACGAGGTTTTGGCGAACGACAGGCGCCTCGCGGTGTCGTTCGTGTTGGGCGGCACCGGACCCGAGGTCGTCCGCGGCTCGGTGACGACCGAAACCGCCGACGGCACGACGCGTGAGTTCCGAGACGAACTCGGGACCACCATGCTCGTCGACATCAGCGACGGCTCGATGTTCGACGTCCGAATCATCGTGACGCGCCGGTGACCGCGAGCCTTCGACGTCTTTCACTCGCCGTGGCCTGCCCGGGGCTCGTTGCATTCAACGCTGGCCACGCCCTCAGTCTTTCAGCCCATTGGACGCCAGTGGACCTCATCGCTTTCGACGGACCGGCAGCGTCCAGTTCTCGAGCGTCAGGTCTCGCACGCGCTCGAACTCCGCCGTGTTGTTCGTTACCAACGTGACCCCGAGCGCTCGAGCGTGCGCAGCGATAAACAGGTCGTTGGCGCCGATCATTGCGCCCCGGCGCTTCAAGTCGGCTCGGATCTGCGCGTAGTGGAGGGCGGCACCTTCGTCCAGCTCCAGAGCCTCGACGTACGGGAGGAACGCCGCCAAGGCGGATGCGTCGTGCGCTCGGCGGGGCGACAGCTCGACGCCGTACAGCAGCTCCGCCTTCGTGACGACGGACATGCAGACGTCGTCCACCGACACCGACTGCAGCCGCTTCAGCACGAGCGGGTGCGACCGCTTCATGATGTAGGAGCACGTGTCCGTGTCCAGCATGAAGCGTGGCATCACAGCTCTCGTTCCTGAACGGGCAGCTCCTCGACGTCGGCCATGAATGCCTCAGACGCCACCGGCGCCGACGCCAAGTACGACTTCCAGTCGCGCGGGCGAGGCGACAGGATGACGTCGTCGCCGACCTTGCGGATCAATACCTCGTCCGTGGCGAACTGGAAGTCTTTCGGCAGGCGCACGGCCTGGCTGCGGTTGGTCATGAAGACCTTGGCGGTTCGGGACATCTCGGCACCCCTCCAAGCCAGTATGCCATATACGAAGCGTATATGGCGTGCGCAATACGTGCGTCTACCCAAGCTTTTGTGTTTTCAACAGGTGGACGCAGTGCGAATCCCACCCTCTCCGCCACCTATACCTTCGGCGTCGCGGCGTTCGCCTCTACCTGGATGAACGCCTTCCACGGCCGAAACCTTGCAGGCGATGAACACCCGTTGGCGACCGCGTCGGACGTCGCCGTTCGGCCGGCCGGTCGGGTCTGCATTCGAGGCCGCCCCTGACGCCGTATTCGCGACTGGGAGCCGGTCTTGCTCGGGCCTTCGGCAGGATGACGTTGCCGGCGAGTCAACGCGTGTTCATGCAAAACAGGCCGTACGGTTGCGTCGAGTCGCCGCGTTCATCATGGTGACGACCAGCGTGGCCGTGGCCTGAGGACGGCAGACCGTGGGCATCCAGGCAACGGTTGACGGCGGGAGCCGGGCCAGTACAGTGAGAGCATGGTGGGCGAGTCCATTGCCAGGGTGCTGAAGATCGCCGCCCGAGATCCGCGCCGCCAGGCCGCCGTGGTGCAATGGGGTGCAAGGCGCCACGGCAACGACGGCATTTCTGGCAATCGCGGCAATGTGGTTTCTGTAACTTACAGATTCTAAAGGAGCCGACAGAGTTCGAATCCCGCCCTCTCCGCCAATTACAAGTCATTTCAAGTCAACAACTTGCGGGCTGTCAATGGCTGGGCTGTACCTGTTTTGTAACTGGAGCCGCCACGTGGGTGGGATTGCCACCCGGGCGTGAAGGCACAAAACTGCAAGAATCTGCGACCGGCGCGTCGGGCTACGCCGTGGACGCCGCAATCGCCCTCCGCGGCCATGTCGCGCCGTCCGACCTCGCGGCCTTGCAACGCCTGTACGACGCGGGGCACCCCGACGTGACTTTGATGCTGACTCATGTCGTCGACGCCGCAGACAGCCGCTTGCGGACGGACGCAATGGCCCTGTTCGACCGGGTGTGCGGTACGTCATCGTCGGACTTGGGATCAACGACATCACGTTCCCAGCGCTTCCGTTCACCCCGCCCACTTAACAGGTGACGGCCGCCCGCATCATCGAGGGATTCCGCCAACTGATCGCCCGGGCGCGACTCGCCGGTGTGCGCGTCATCCTCACGACGCTCGGGCCCTTCGAGGGTAGGGTGTTGGGCGCTGGGCTCAACATCGCCACGTTCTCGCCCAAGTGCGAGCGCCTGCGCCAGGCAGTCAACGCCTGGATCCGAAGCACCAAGGAAGTCGATGCCATGGTCGATTTCGACGCAGCGGTGCGCGATCCCAGGCGGCCCACGCGCTTGTTGCCGGCATTCGATAGCGGCGATCACTTGCATGTCAACGATGCCGGAAACGCGGCGCAGGCCGCGGCAATTCCTCTGGCGTTGTTCTCTCGCCCGTAGCCCCGTCTTCGCCGCGGCCATTGGCTGTTCACGACTCTGTTGGCGGGAGTCATCAGCAACTCGCTGTCGTGCCAGTAGATGAATGCGCTCGCCCTACCTGAGAAACGGCGATCGGGCGACAGTGACCGCCCCACCGGCCGGGACGGCTCAGACTCGCCACATCGCGACTTTTCAGGGTTTGAGAATCGGGCCAGCGGCCTTCGGATACTTCCTGGGGGCGCGAGCGCGCTCGGCGGCACGGCAGCGTAGGCCCTTTCGAGGGTCTCCGATCGCTGGTCCGAAGACTTGGAGGCGGCAACAGGAGGACGGGTTGACAGAACGGCCGTTATCCGACCCCTGCCCCCACAGGCTCTCCGCTCCTCTTCCCGTTGGCGCGGTTCGTGCTGGACCGCATCGATATCCTGGGCGCGGTCCGTCGAGTCATCGACAAGCGGTTCGACGTCCGCCTGCCGACCGAGCGTGCACGGCCGTTCGCCCTGCCTGTCGGAGTGGAACCAACACTGATGGTGCGCGGTACGCCGATCGCGATCGGCATCCGGCTGGACGATCTCGCCGTGACCGAAGAGGCGTTCTGGATCGGTGCACACGTGACGCTGGCGCCTCGAGTCGGAGCCGCAGCGCATCCGCCCGCACCAAGCGCTGCACGAGGCCCACGTGCCACCCGTTGACGCCTAGAGCGGCGGCTCGGATGCCATGGGTACCTCGCCGACGTTACCCAGGCGAGATGCGTTGTTGCCTGCGTTAGCCGGAGCGCGACGCGCCGAGCAGTCGCTCAAGGCCGTCGAGGATCAGCTCCAGGCCGAATCCGAAGTCCATCCGTCCATCGTGCGAGCCGTCCGCCACTTTCTCGGCCATCTCGCGCATGTAGGGGTGCTTCTCCGGCGAGAGCATCGGCAGAAAGGCCTGCGCGGCGCTGGCATAGTCCTCGGGCTCGATCGGAAAGTTCTGTTCCTGCAGCGTGAACCCGTAGATGTGGCAGTCGAGGGCGTTCCACGCGCGATCAGTCAACGCGTACGAGAAGCCCGCCTGCAGCAGACAGCCCACGGTGGCATTGATGTAGTGCAGCATCGCGGGGCCGACGCTGATCCGTGACACGAGGAGTGCTGTGGCCCACGGGTGACGCCGCAAGACGGCATGGGCCGAGATGGTCCGGCGTCGCATGGCCTCCTTCCAGTGCACGCCAAGCTCGGGTGCCTCGATCTCCGACACGACCCGTTCGACCATGCCGTCAAGGAGGTCGTCGCGGCTGGCGACGTGGTGGTAAAGCGACATCGCCTCGACCCGCAGCGCCACGGCCAGTTTCCGCATCGACAGCGACTCGAGCCCCCCGCGGTCGGCGAGGCTGACGGCTGTTGACAGCACCCGATCGCGGCTCAGTGGCGCGCGGGCGCGCGGCCGGCCGGCCTTGGCACCGCGTCGCGGCGAGGAACGCGCACCTGGACGGAACCTTGTCATGCTTACACCGTAAGGTATAGAGCAGCACTCATTGACTTACATCGTAAGTGTATAACGCCACGCCCCACAAGGAGTCCGTTCCGATGTCGCCCACCCTGTTCCTGTCGCTCTGTTGTCTCATGGCCTGTAGCGCTCCGGCCACAGCCCTCGCCGGCACCGGTCTCGGCGACCAGTCCGCCGCGTCTCAGACGCCGTCGCCTCGCGTTCGGCTGGCAGGCGTCGTGGTCGACGTGGCCACCGGACTGCCGATCGCCGGCGCACATCTTACCGCTGGCATCGAGACCGCCACGACCACGGCCGACGGACGCTTCGCGCTTGACGCGCCGGCTGGAACCGTGACCCTGGTCGTCTCGGCCACCGGCTACCATCCCGCCAGCACCGTCGTGGACGCGAGCCAGCGACGCACCGTGGACATGGAGTTCGCCCTCGCCGCTGACACTGGCTACGCCGAACGCCTCGACATCGTGGCTGTCGCTCCCACGAGCTCACCCACGGCGGCGGCCGTGCGGCCGGTCGATGTACTGCGGACTCCGGGCGCACTCGACAACGTGTTCCGCACGTTGCAGACCCTCCCCGGTGTCATGGCGGCCGACGAGCTCGGCAGCCGCCTCGCGGTCCGGGGCGGTACTCCCGACCAGAACCTGACGATGATGGACGGCGTGGAAGTCCACGATCCGTTTCGGCTCTTCGGGCTGGCGAGCGCGTTCAACCCGGAGACGATCCACAAGTTCGAGCTGGCCACCGGTGGCTTCAGCGTGAAGTACGGCGACCGGCTCGCCAGCCTCCTCGTCGTCGAGAACCGCGACGGACGCTCCGGGCGCGTGGGCGGCACGGCCGCGCTCAGCGCGACCGACGGCAACGTCGTGCTGGAAGGCGGATTGCCAGGTCGAACCCGCGGATCGTGGCTCGCGACGGTGCGCCGGACGTACTACGACCTCGTCGCCGAGCGCTTCATCGACCAGGGCCTGCCGGGTTTCCAGGATGTGCAAACGCGCGGACAGTGGTTGCCCACCGACCGCTCACGTGTCACGTTGTTCGGACTACGGAGTCGTCAGGCCGCAAGCGTGACGCTGGACGAGCGGAAGGTCACGGGCAGCTTCCGCGACGACACCGCCAACGATCTTGGCTGGACGCGCCTGGAACTGCCAATCGGCCGCGACGGCACATCGCAGAGCACGATCGGGTGGTCGCGGACACATGCGCGGTTCGGCTTTGGCCTCGCCATCGACAGCGGCAACCTGCGGTCGAATAGCCCGAGCGACGACCATCCCCCGCTGCTCAACAGCGGGTTCGACTACGGGCTTCGCATCGACGACCGGTCGTTTCGTCAGGACGTCGGCTGGGTCGTAGGTGAACACGCGATCGATGTCGGCTTCGACGTACACGAACTGACTACGCGGTTGCGGTTCGCGTTCACGGGCGACCGCAATCCCATCGCGGCCAACGGCTCGAGCGTCCAAGGCGGGTCGGGCCTGCCTGACCTCCTGTTGTCGACCCCAGCCGCCTCACGCGGCAGCGCGTGGCTCCAAGAGACGTGGCATGCGCGCACGAACCTCACACTCCAGGCCGGTGTGCGTGTGGACCGATCGTCGATCACGCAACGCACGACGCTCTCGCCTCGGGCGACCGCATCGTGGGTAGGCGGGCACGGCACAACGGTCACGGCCGCGACGGGCATGTACACGCAGAGCCCCGGCTACGAGAAGCTGTCGAATAGTGACTACATACTGGATCTGACCCATCCGGAGGCCGACCGCCTCTCGAGCGAACACGCCTGGCTGACGTCGGTGGCCGTCGAACAGCGTCTGCCGCGCGGCTTCACCCTGAAGGCCGAAGGGTACCTGCGGCGGCTCGACGACCTCCTCATCGGGCGGCTCGAACCGGAGCACGAGCGCCGCACACGAGTGTCGCAGTACGACTTTCCATCCGAACTCCTCCACCACGTGCCCTCAGCACCGTCCATCACCGTGGTGCCAACGAACAGCGGCGCCGGTCGCGCACACGGATTCGACGTGATGGTCTCTCGCACATCGGGCGCGCGTGTAAGTGGCTGGGCCAGCTACACGTGGGGGCGCGCGATACGCGAGGCATACGGACGTGAGTATCCGTTCGACTACGACCGCCGCCATGCATTCACCGCGGTCGGCGCCCTCCAGCTGACCCCGCGCTGGTCGATCGGGACGACGGCGCGACTGGCGTCTGGATTCCCCTACACGGCGCCCCGCGGCGTGCGGGTGGTGAGCATCGAGGACCGCGGCGACGGCGATCTCGATGGCAACACCGAAGAACTGGTGCCGCGACGCGACGCTGCCGGCCTGCTAGTCTATGCGCCCGACCTGGGCACGGTAGCGGACCTTCGCAATTCGCGTCTCCCCGTGTTCGCCCGCGTGGACCTCCGCGTGACCTGGCGCCCTCGGGGGACGGCCGGACGGTGGGAGGTGTACGCAGAAGCCCTGAACATGCTGAATCGCAAGAACGCGTCAGCGCTCGACCCGCGGCTCGAGCACGACCCGACGTCTGACCGCCCCCGAGTGGTCGAGAAGCCCATTGGGTCCATTCCGCTCCTGCCGACGATCGGCGTACGCTTTCGATTCTGATGCCCATGACGTCAGTCCTCGCCGAGCGACTCGCGCGAACGCCACGAACACTGTTTTTCGTGGATGGTCTCGGCGCCCTTGTCACGGCGCTGCTCGTTGGCGTCGTGTTGCCGACGCTCCGCGAGCACATTGGCACGCCCAGGCCTGTGCTTCGGGCACTTGCGCTGACGGCCGCGGTCTTTGCGGCGTACTCGTTGACGTGCGCGGCGACGCGACCGAAGCGCTGGCCGGGCTACCTCCGAGGCATCGCCCTGGCGAACGCTGGGTATTGCTTGGTCACGGCCGCACTCCTGATCCGCTTCACTGCAGCGCTTCACGTGCTGGACTGGCTCTACTTCGTGGGTGAGATCGTCGTGGTGTGGGCGCTGGTGACGCTGGAACTACGCGTCGCACGCGCGGCCACAACGGAAGCCCCGACGATGACCACACGTGCGCCGCTCAGGCGCAAGGACCACGGAGGCGCGACGTGGTGACGATGCGCGCGGTGATCGTAGACCGATACGGTCCACCGGACGTCGCGCGCGTCGTGGAGGTGCCGAGACCGAGTCCCCGCAAGGACGAGGTGTTGGTGCGCGTGGTCGCCGCAGCGGTGACGTCGGGCGACGCGCGCATCCGCGGCGCGAGGTTCCCTTCAGGATTCGGACTGCCCGCGCGGTTGGCCTTCGGCCTGCGGGGTCCGCGGCGCCGCATCCTTGGCAACGTCTTCTCCGGCATTATCGAGGACGTGGGCCCGGGCGTGGCCAACGTCGCGCCAGGACACGCCGTGTGCGGTATGACCGGCATATCGATGGGGGCGCACGCCGAGTACGTCAGTGTCGCGGCCCGGAGGGTGGCTGCCGTGCCGAGTGGCGTGAGTCATTCGGATGCGGCGGGCCTGCTCTTTGGTGGCTCGACCGCCCTATACTTCCTCCGCGACAAGGCGTCGGTACGGCCCGGCATGAGGGTGCTGGTCAACGGCGCGTCTGGCGCCGTGGGTTCGAACGCCGTGCAATTGGCCAAGCACTTCGGAGCGACGGTGACAGGCGTCACGAGTGCCAGCAACGCCGACGTCGTCAGACGTCTCGGCGCTGGCCGGGTCATTGACTACGCCATCGATGACATCACCAACGCGCCCGAGCGTTTCGACGTCGTGTTCGATGCCGTCGGCAATCTCTCGATGGCGTCGGGTCGCCGGCTGCTGCGCGACGGCGGCGTGCTCGTGCTGGCCGTCGCGAGTTTGTGGGACACGCTGCGCGCTCGTCGTGGCGTCGTGGCCGGTTCGGCACCCGAGCGGGCGGCCGACTTCGAGTGGCTACTTCAGCTCGTGGCGGCGAACGAACTGACCGTCGTGGTCGATCGCACATTCCCCCTGGACCACATCGGCGACGCCTACCGGCTCGTGGACAGCGGGCACAAACGGGGGAACGTGATCGTACGACCGTAGCCGAGCCTGCTTCCTTCCCAGGCTACGATGTGCTCGAAGCTACCGAAGGGGCACGACTATGACGACTGAACAACTCGCCGGCGAGTTCGACCGAGAGACAAAGACGACTCGAACGTTCCGCGAGCGTCTTCCACCCGATCAGCTCGACTGGCGCCCGCACCCGAAGTCGTTCACCGCGCGGGGCCTTGGCTCGCACGTCATCGACTGCATCCGTTGGGTCGAGCCCATCTTCGCCGGCGACGAACTGGATTTCGATCCGGCGACCTACCGGCCGTTCCAGGCAGCGTCGCTAGACGACGTCCTGACGGGTTTCGACCACATCGTTGTCGCCGCTTCAGCGGCGCTCGCGAGGACGGACTCCGCTGCGCTGGTCGCGCCATGGCGCCTGAAGATCCGCGGAGACGATAGCATTAGCGGGGTCTCCGGGTGACGGACAAAGTACAGAGCGTCCGTCGCTTGCACCGGACCAGTTTGCCCATTCCGCACGCCGGCGGCACGTACCCGCCCAAGCCGTTACCTCCCATTCTCGTCGGGCTGCTGACCTTCGAGAGCGATTGGAAGCCCCCGATGGGTGAGTCCCTCCAGGCGGCGCTTGAGACGGGGTCGGGAGAGCGCCGTCTCGACATTGGCTGCATCGCAGCGCATGGCACGTTCGGATGCGACGCAACCGGATGCTACGTGGCCACACCGAAGGCTAAGGCCGCGACGGCGTTTCTTCTTGAGCTGATCGCCCGCCTGCAGAACAGCGCCACCGTACCCATGATCGACGTGCCCTACGCCAAGTGGCTCGCGACGTAACGGCGACCGTACCGCAGAGGCTGCTGCCTGGAGTCGGTGTTAGGGCTAGGAGACCACGAGTGTCGACATCTTCCGCTTCGATGCCGACGGCAAGATCGTCGAGCACTGGGACGTGCTGCGGCCGGTGCAGAAGCGAACAACGCGAACACGATGTTCTGAGCGGCGGGGCGGCGATGGTACGGGGCGAATCCTGCCCGGCCTGGGTTGGTAAGGTTTTGGACCGGGACGGCGTTCGTCTCAGAGAACCCCCCTGTTGTGGGCGCGCTGCGCCGAGGTCGCCTGATCGCCTGTGTTGACCGGGCGGGACCGGCTAGTACACTGGGCTCATGGAACTGCATCTTCCGCTTGAACTCGAGGACAAGCTGGCCGCCGCCGCGAGTCGCCGGGGCGTGTCGGTCGAGGTTCTGGCCCGCGAAGCGCTCGAACGGGCGGTCGATTACGACGACTGGTTCATCCAAGGGGTCGAAGCCGGCTTGGCGCAGGTCGAGGCTGGGCAGACCCTGACGCATGACGCCGTCGGGGCTCGCCTCACAAAGAAGCTGGCTGAGCACGACGCCAGACGCTGATGCACCTGCGCTGGACGGAGGCTGCGGCGGCGGATCTGGAGCGCATCGCCGACTACCTCTTATCGCACGCTCCAGTCCGCGCGTCTCGTCTGGTGCAGTCGATCTACGATGCACCCGAAACGCTCCTGTCGTTTCCGCATCGCGGGCGCCCTGGCAAGAAGGCCGGCACGCGCGAACTGGTGCTTTCGCCCTTGCCATGGATCGTGGTCTACACGGTTCGTGGCCGCGCGTCGCCCTGCTGCGGGGAAGCGACCAGGCCGCCGACGCCGAGCGACTACATCGACCGTGGATTGCGGCGCCGGGCGCCGCCCCTCTGCCGATTGTCGGAGACGGGCAACGGGACCACGGCGGTCGATTTGCGCGCTTCAGTGTGCGATTGACCAACGGCGTGATCCCCGACGTCCGCGTTGTGGCAGCACGTCCTTCACCGATCTCCAAGCTTCGTCGTCCAAGAAGAACTGGTTCGCCTTCTTCGCGAGATTGCCACCCCGGCGTGGCGCACGAGCACGAGCGCGGCTGGCGGCGGCGACGGAAAGAGCGCTGCCGGACGCGGCTGACGAGGTTGACGTGAGAATCTGAGACCCGGCGCGCGGTATGGCGGTCAGGAGACGTCCTGGGTCATCAACGAGGGCTTGGCGCAACCTCAAGAACACGTGAGCGACGTCCTCCTCGGGCTCACGGTGCATGGGGTTCATCCAGGAATTGTCCGAAAGGTGGAACGCACATGCTTGCAACCAGATCCGATGGTGTGCTTATTGCATTGGGCCTTACGTAAATTCGCAACGTATGGAGGTGAGCAACCATGAAGTCTTCAAACATCATTACGATTGCGGCCGTGGCGGCGGCGCTGATAACCCCTGCATGCAAGGGTCAAGAGCCGCCGCCTGAGTCCCCGCGTGAAACGGCCGCTTCCGCGGACTCGGCTGCCTCGGAACTGCAGCGCCGGCGCGACAGTGACACCACGAGGTTCGAGACGCGTGTGGCCGATCTGGAGCGCCGGTTAACCGAGATGCAGGCCAAACTAGCCGAGAAATCAGCGGCGCCAACGGCCGCGTTGAAGGCCGAGGTCCAGGAGGATGTGAAGAACGTCCGTGAGGCCGTGGCTGACTTGAAGACGACCACACCCGAGAACTGGTGGGAGCGTCACGAGCGCGTGATGGAGCGCGCGGTAGCGGACATCGAAGAAGACGTGCGGCGGCTCGCCAGGGGACAAGCCGCTCCAGCTACAGCGCGCGAACCCGACACGCCACCCAGCGCCGCCCCGTTCCAATCACGTCGAGACCGATTCGTCGCCCGGCTGCGTACCCAAGTGGCTGCCTTGAAGGAGCGGCTGAAAGACGTGCGCCTCCGGGATGCGCAGAAAACGGAACTGCAGGATACCCAAGCGCGCCTTGACAAGCTGCAAGAGGACGTCGACAGGCTCGGCAATGCCTCTGCGGACGATTGGTGGAACATCAGTTCGAAACGGGTGAGCGAGTACATCGATCGGGTGGAGGATTCGATTGGTCGCCTGGACGACAACAAGCGCCGCACGTCGAGCTAGCCACGCGGCTGGCTCGACGGAACGAGGCAGAGGAAGCGGAAACCTGGATGGCCCGCCCCGGGCGGGCTACCTTTTCGTCGGCCGCCTGAACCTCACTCCGTGGCCGCGCACGGGGTGGATGGCTGCCACACCACGGTCGGAGCGCCGGCGAGCGCGCGCCGACGTGGCGTTGACCCGCCGCCGCGCCACACCACGACCAACCTGCGCAACGCGGCCCGGCTGGCGTTCCGATACGGCCTAGCCGACGGGGACGTACTGGCCGACGTTCAGTCCTGCAGCCGTCCACTGGATCCGCTTCAGTCCGCTCTCGCCTGCGAGCCTGTGGGCCTGCGGCGGCGCGCGACGCTCTGCATCGAACGCCGGATGGCGAGCGCCACGGCCGCCAGGGCCGCTCCCGCGGCTGCGCCTCGCAGTACCGCGCCCATGGGATCGGGCGGAGTCGGAGGAAGCGAGAGGATCCCGTGGGCATCGCTACGCGCAGGCTCGCGCACATAGCGGCCCCGAGCCGGCTCCTTGAAGTGTCGCGCGAAGCGCAGGAAAGCGGCCGGAAGGGTCGACCCGGCCATCGGCAGGCTGTGCCCTGCGGAGAGCGTCGTCGGACTTAGCTGTGCGAGTCGTCGCACGCTGCAGCGTGCCGCCTCCCAGTCGGCGGTCATCG
>Ga0335394_10004117_pt1 | contig 16545 bp, 13 predicted proteins | sample MAT03_FD_205741 | JGI IMG/M metagenome (GOLD analysis project Ga0335394, IMG submission 205741) | Freshwater microbial communities from Lake Fryxell liftoff mats and glacier meltwater in Antarctica - MAT-03 (spades assembly) (version 2) ... | reverse complement strand
TGGACCATGCGCCACATGCCGGTTTGAACTATTACAGGGTGAAGCAGGTCGATATGGATGGAAGTTTCGAATACTCTCCCACGGTAACCGCCATGATCGTGCAGTCGGAAAATACGATCCGCGTTGTCCCCAATCCAGCGACCAACAGCATGCAGATCATTGCTCCGGATGCCATTGCGGGCATGGTGGTGCTGGAGGTGCTCGACCTCACCGGGCGGTTGGCTCTAATGCGGACCATGAACAAGCTGGAAAATACGCTCCTGCAAATGGAGATCGGCGAATTGGTCCAAGGGTCCTATCTGCTCCGCCTTTCCCTGCCCGATGGTAGCGTACTTGGAACCGTGCGCTTCCAAAAAAGTTAGCACACAGGGTGCCCGCGGATGAACAGTCCGCCCCCCGCTTCAGACCCCTTCCGGATCATGTGCTCCCTTGCGTTGATCATGGGTTGAGTACGCTTGTTGGCAACCATTTCGATCCATGTGCGTCTTTCCTATGGAATAACGCTTCATGCTGGGGTTTTTCGCAGCGTTCATCGGTTGTGGACGGCACCCTGCAAGCATGAAGAAACATTTCCTTATCTTGTGCATGTTAATGGTGGAAACAAATTAAGACCGCATGATCAGACCCTACGCTCTCTTCATCTTGGCATTGATCCCAGCCTTGTGCCAAGCGCAAGCCACAACAGCGGTGCATCGGTTCAATTGCTCCGTTGATATCCGCCCAGCGGAAAAATTCGTGCGTGCCACCGTAGCATCCTTGGATCCGCAGGCGATCGTCTCCATCGACAACGCACAGCTCAAAGTGAAGATCGACGAGCGCATCCTGCCTTCCCGGCTGGAAATGGCGCTGAACAGGTTGGATAGAGGCACCTTCACCCTTGACCGTTCCGGCCGTTCCATAAAGCAAGGAACCGTACAAGCGGACTCCCCTTTCCCGCAATACCTCGATACCGGCGACCCGGAGGCGGATGAAGCGGCCTTCGCACAAGCCAAACAAGCTTGGCGCTTGGCCAATCCCGATGCATTCGAGGCCTTGCGACAGGCACAACGCAATGTAGAACCCGTTCCCTATGAATAGTCGCCACACCTTTCTCCTTTGCCTCGTAGCATGCTGCGCAGCACAAGGCTCATTGTTGGCTCAATGTGGCACTACAGTGTATGATACGGGTGGTGCCGGCGGGAACTACGGTAACAACCAGAACCTTACCTGGACCTATTGCGCACCCCCAGGTCAAGTGGTCACCCTAACATTTACGGCCTTCAATACCGAAGCTGGGTACGATCTGCTTTCCATCCATAATGGGGCCAACAACTTGGCACCTACCCTTGGTATCTATGATGGCACTGCGCTACCTCCCTCCATTTCCGGCACCGTGGCCGGGGGTTGTCTTACGCTCTGGTTCACCTCCGACGTATCCATAACCAGAGCTGGCTGGGCCATCAATATCTCTTGCGCACCGCCCGTTCCGCCACCACCCGTGTGCGGCTCTACCGTATACGATACGGGGGGGCCTGGTGGCAACTACAACAACAACAGCACCTATTATACCACCTACTGTCCTTCAACGCCCGGCCAAGTGGTCACCATGACCTTTTCGCAGTTCAGCACCGAGGCCAACTTCGACATCGTTACCATTTTCAACGGCCCCAATGCGGGTTCCCCTTCCTTGGGTTCGTTCAGTGGTGCCGGTGTTCCAGGACCCTTTACATCCACCGACCCCAGTGGTTGTATAACGTTGGGCTTCGCCTCCGATGCCAGTTTCGCTTTTCCGGGGTGGACGGCCGCTATCTCCTGCGCACCGCCCGTTCCGCCTCCGGCAGGTGATTGTGTATACGTGCTCAACCTCTTCGATTCGTTCGGCGATGGTTGGGGATCCTCCAATGTAGGGGTCAGCATCAACGGTGGGCCGTTCACCTATTACTCTGTTACGGGTTTTTCCAGACAAGTGCTCATCGGGGTGTATATCAATCAGACCATTGTACTCACCTATAACAACTCCGGACCTTTCCAGACGGAGAACCGCTATACGCTCAGTATTAGCGGAGGCGGCGGGCAACTCTTCCAATCCGGCACCTCACCCGCACCGGGGATCTCCTTCACGCAAACGATCAGTTGCCAACCGCCCCCTGCCGCTCCGCAGGATTGTGCTGGTGGTGCCACCATATGCAGTGGCCAGTCCTTCAACAACAACAGCGCGAACACCGGTAGCGTGGTGGATCTGAACGCGGCAAATTCCGGCTGTCTGTTGGCCGGTGAACGACAAGGCACATGGTACTATTTCTCGCCCAGCGCCGGCGGTAGCATCGGGTTCACCATAGCGCCCGTAGTGGCCACGGACTACGACTTTGCGGTTTGGGGACCCATGGCATCCGTGTCCTGTCCACCGGCAGGCCCGCCCTTGCGCTGCTCCTATGCAGCACCAGTCGGTAATACCGGAGCCGGGAACGGGGCTGTTGACAACTCAGAAGGTGCTGGAGGCGACCGCTGGGTAAGCCCCATCATCGCAACCGCCGGGCAGATCTACATAATGTACATTGACAATTTCTCCACCAACGGACAAGCATTCGACCTTTCGTGGCAACTGGGCCTTGGGGCTTCCTTGGACTGCACCGTGCTCGCCGTGGGAGAGATCTACCTGCAGGCCCTGCCCAAGTTGGACAACGTGTTGCTGGAATGGAGCACCACCACCGAACGCGAAAGCGATCACTTCATCGTCCAACGGTCCGCCGACGGGATCTCCTTTGAGGATGTGGGTCAACTGCCAGCAGCAGGACAGGCCAACTCCACCACGAACTATGCCTTGGAAGACCATACCGCAAAGTGCGGGATCAACTATTACAGGATCCTCGCCGTGGGGCAGTCGGGCACTGAACAGTATTCTCCCGTGGTCAGCGCCCTGCTCACCGGCAAGACAGGCATACTGGTAGTTCCTAACCCGGTTACTGCTTCTGCAACCCTCTTCCTAGATAACCCCGTACTGGGACAGATAACCTTGCGGACCATGGATGCCAGCGGCCGTATCGTGCATGAACAAAGAGTAGTGAACAGTGTAGAAAATAACCGGCTGGAATTCCCAGTATCCGCTCTGGAACCCGGCTCCTATTTCCTTCAGGTAATGGATCTCCACGGGGAGGTCGTGGGAAGGGTCCCGTTCATACGGCAATAACCATTGGCAGGTCCGAGGTCCAACTTGTGAACAACAAGGCAACCCTTTGGACATCGTTCCGTCTAACCCATAAAAGATGGATATTCTTAACGTGGGATCAACAGCTTAAGAACAAGTTGGTGCATGCGTACGTTAAAAAGCAACTATCTTTAGACCAACAATCAACTCCAACACACCTATGAGGTACCGCGTACTCCTCTCCGCAGCCCTAATTATCACGGGCTTTTCCGTTTTGGCACAGGCCGAAGCAACCCGTTCCTTCGAGGTCACCAACACATTCGATCGGTCGGCCCTGAAGTTCGTGATCGACGCGGTCGCCAACGTGGATCCCATGGGTCTTGTGACCTACTCGGACGACATGCGGATCGTGCAAGTGAAAAGCAACCAGCTTTCTGAAGCCGAAATGCGCACGGCCATCGAAAGCACCGGACTGCAGCTGCGTGAAGGACTTGCAGACCTTTCCTCGTACCTGCCAGCGCCCGACCCCAACACACCACCGATCTATGTGGTTACCAGCAATGATGTGGAGGATCAAGAGCGTTACCGCATAGCTGTGAACAACTGGAATGCCACACACCCCGACCAGCCGTATTCTGTTACCCCGCTCCATACCAACGACCGCTAATACCAACCGAACATGAAGCAACTTTCCGCTCTTCTTCTTCTTTGTTCCTTGTTGGTGTGGGATACCTCGCAGGGGCAGTGTCCTTCTCCAGCACCCTCTACTTTCACTGTACCGGGATCGGCTTGGGGCACGGCCGTCTATCCGTGGATGCCTGCCCCCACGCCAGCCGGTAATTGGGGTAGTAATCAAGCTCCAAGCGGATCCGGAACGCTGATGACGGGCTGTAGTCCCCCTGGATACAGTAGAAATTGCGTGAGTTGCCCAGCATCTTGGACTATAACCCTTGCCGGTGCGGAAAACCGTATACCCATGTATATGTGCAGGGGGAACCAATACACCATCTCCACTTGCGGCTCTCCAACGGCTAGTTCGGTGATCACCGTTGTGCAAGGTGCTACAACACTAGAATGGGCTGCCAATAGTTGCGGAACACACGCAACGGTGAACTTTACACCACAACTCTCAAATAGCTACGTCATCAATATTACTACATCTCTTTGTGCTCCTGCTGGAGCGGGCACGATCGTGCAGATCACTTGTGGACAGGCCGCTTGCCCAAGTGCGGGTGATGACCCGTGTGCGTCTACGCCTCCTGCATTGTGCAACACATATTTCACGACTTGTCCTCCAGTTGCTGGAGCAGTGGCTTTCTCCGGGTTAGGTCCTACGTGTACCACCTTGTCAGGATCAACCGCTGGTGCAACGGCTACACCAGGCGTTGGTTCAGGTACTCCTTCTTGCGGTGGCTATCCCAATGGCGGAGATGTTTGGTTCTCCGCAACGTCTTCCCCAACCGGCACCTTGGCCTTGGATGTGGACCATGTTAGCGCTACCAACTTGGCCATGGCGATCTACTCTACAACGGGTGGTTGTACCCCCAGCAGCTTGTCCCTAGTGCTTTGTAATGCGGATCTCATCCCTGGGGTGGATATTTCGCCATTCATCAGTACAGGTTCCTTGTTGGCGAGCACAGTTTACTACATCCGCGTGTGGCCACAAAACAACATAAGTAACGGAGGTACATTCACCCTTTGCGCCTATTACCCGGTGCCGCCACCCAACGATAGCCCCTGCTCGCCAGCAACGCTCATTGCCACCAATCCCGGTTGCGTACCCGTCAGCTTCAATACCCAGGATGCAACCAACAGCGTGATCCCAACCCCTGGTTGCAGCACGCCTAACAACGATGTGTGGTTCAGGCTCACTGTCCCCAGTACCGGCACATTGAACATCAACACCTTGGCTGGTAGTTTGACCAATATGGCCATGGCGGTTTACACGCCTTGTCCGCTACCCGGAGCGGCCCCAGGTTGTGCCACGGGAGGATGCGGCTCGCTTACACTCGTGTCTGGAGGTTGCGTTACAGGTGGTCCCGGTATGCCCAACATGACACCTACTGTATACTTTGTAGGTCAAGTCCTGTATGTCCGGATGTGGAGTGAGACAACTGGCTTTGGTACCTTCCAGATCTGTGCGTTCATGTCCCAGCCACCGCCCAACGACGAACCATGCGGGGCCATTCCATTGGCGAACCCAGTTCCCTACGGTTGCCTTATGCAGAGTATTACCACAGGACTCGCTACTCCAAGTGGCACTCCATCTAGTTGTGGTTCACCAACCACCGATGTATGGTATACGGCTGTTGTTCCCCCAAATGGACAATTGCTGATCAATATGGATCCTGCCCAGATGAACGACGCCGACTTCGCCGTTTACACAACCTTTCCAAACACGTGTTCTGGAACCTTTACGCAAGTCAACTGTACGAGTGGGCCAGGTATGCCGACCGCCACTGTAACTGGCCTCCCTGTTGGTCAAACGGTGTATATTCGTGTTTGGCGAAGAACCGGTGCTACGGGTACTGCTTTCCTGTGCGCCAGCCGCACGGACACTCCCCCGTTCGTTCCGCCTAGTGTCTGCTATTGGACATTAAGGATGTTCGATTCCGGTGGGGATGGTTGGAATGGGAGTTTTGTTACTGTAACTGTTTTAGGTGTACCTACCAATTACACAATTGTGAGCGCGAATGGAACGGTGAGCTTTCCGGTTCCGAACAGTGCGGCTTACACCGTCACGTTCACGGCTGCGGGCGGGTTCTTGAACCAGATCTCTTACAACCTCCAGAGCAATCTGGGTCTTCTTATCTACTCCAGCCCCGCTGGGGGACCACCACCTGGCTTTAGCTTTAATGCTTCCGGATTAACGAATTGTGCTGCTCCCCCGCCCAACCCTGCGGATTGTGCGGGATCGTTCCGCATCTGTAGCGGATCCTCCACGCTTGCTGGTGCTCCTGGGAATTCTGGTGCAGTGGTCGACCTGAATCCCGGTAACGATGGCTGTTTGGCGGGTGAAAGTGAAGGATTGTGGTACACCTTCTCCGCTGGTAGTGCCGGCCCCGGTACCATGGCCTTTACCATTACCCCAGGGGGTTTCGCAGATTATGATTTTGCGGTATGGGGACCGTACCCAAGTGCTCCTAGCTGCCCCATCGGACCGGTGGGTCCCCCGTTGCGTTGTTCTTGGGCCGGAGGTGGTGGACCGACCGGTTTGAATTTTACCGCCGGTGATCTGAGCGAAGGTGCGGGTGGAGATCGCTTCGTGCGATATTTGGATATAACTAACCTCGGTGAATACTATATCCTTTACGTGGACAATTGGTCACGTAATGGGATTAATTTTACAATGAGTTTCAGCGGTTCGATTTCACCAAGCTGTATCATCCTGCCCGTTGAAATGTTGAACTTCGATGGTAAGCCGGTAGACAAGCGCGTGGACTTGGATTGGGCCACTGCAACCGAAAGCAATAGTTCGCACTTCATTGTGGAACGGTCCGTGGACGGAGTCAATTTTGAAGCGATCGGAAGAGTGGATGCCGCTGGCATGAGCATGGATCGTACCGATTACAAGTTCTCTGACATGGCCCCCAAGGATGGTCTGAACTACTATCGCTTGCAACAGGTGGACAACGATGCGTCAAGCACGAGTTCCAGGACCGTGAACGTGCTGTTCCAGAACACCGCCAGCTTGTTCGTGTTCCCCAATCCGGCCACCGAAACATTGCAAGCATCCTTGGGCAGAGCCATTGAGGGAACGGTACGCTGGCGCATTTTGGACATGAGCGGCCGCCTAGTGGGTGAAGGTTCGTTGACCAATAGCGAAGGGACCACACTGTTCACGGTGCCCGTTGGAAATTTGGAAGCAGGCAGCTACGCCTTGGAAGTGCTCGAAGGAAAAGGCGCGCCGATCGGTAATGTGCGCTTCGTGAAGCAGTAGGTCCAGACAAATTCAAATTCCCGAACGGGGACCCACGCCGGGTCCCCGTTCTTGTTTTGGAGCGTTGCCGGTGCTTGCGGTCCAGGTTTTCTTCACACGGTTGCCGACCTCTGCACAAGTTTAAATACGATGTGTCGACCCCTAAAGGCAACCCGCAGTCCAAATAAACGTTTTCAACATAAGTTGCAAGCTGTGCGGATCCACCTATCTTCGCTCGTCGATGGTCCAGAATTGCTCCGAAAATTCTCCTGCTCCACGCACCGAACGTACGTACGGAAAGCTGGGCTTCACCCTTGAAAAGTGCCGTGGATACTGGAGTTTCGGGCGGTCGGGCACGTTCATCGTTGCGGTACTTTTCATGCTGAGTGTTCCTTCGGACCTCTTTGCCCAGTGTACCACACCCATTACGCTCTTGGTCCCTAATGCCACTAATTGGCCGAATGCGGCAGTGATCACGGCGCCCTCACTTTATCCCAACAACTGGCCGCCGTTTGTTTCAGGCACTGGCACTGGGGCCTCATGCGCTGCATGCCCCGCACTGTTCACCACCACCGTGTGCGAAGGCCAGAGGATCCCGATCCACATGTGTAGCTCGAACGTATACACGATCTCTCTCTGTAGCTCAGCCAACACTTCTTGGAATTCGTATTTAACAATAACCAACGGGGCTGGTACCACCAGCTATGTGTGGGATGACAATGGTTGTGGTGGCACCTTGAGCACCATTACATACAACCCTTCACTTAGTGCCGTCTACAACATACGGATCTCCGGGCCGGTACCCACCTGCGCGAACAACGTCGCACTGTGTGGTACCATTGAGATCACCTGCTCACCCGTACCTCCTCCCCCTTTGAACGACAACCCATGCACGGCAACGTCCCTCGCGGTTGGTAACTCATGCAGCATGATCGCTTCCGGCACTACGTGGGCCACGGCGACACCCGGCATTGGAACCCCGCCATGCGGCAATTACCCGAACAATGCGGACGTGTGGTTCACCGCCGTGGTGCCCGCCAGCGGCAATTTGGCCGTGGAGACCAACTTGGTCGGTGCCACCAACATCGGTATGGCTTGGTACACACCACCGGCCTGCAATGCCCCGAACCCACCAGCAACCAATTGGACCGTGTTGGACTGCAATGCGGACATCGCCCCGGGAAGTCTGCAACCCTATCTGCTTCGTACCGGTCTAACGCCCGGAGCCACGATCTATATCCGCGTATGGCCGGAGAGCAACATCTTGAACGGCGGTTCATTCGAGATCTGTGCATACAACCCGGTATTGCCCGTGAACGACGAACCGTGCAGCGCCACGCTGATCACCGTGGATGCGGCTTGTACAACGGTCAATTCATCCACGCAGAATGCAACTCCTTCAACCGGGCCTACCTACGTTCCCGCTGTACCAACGTGTGGCAACGTCGCACCCTTGCGCGATGTGTGGTTCACCCTTACCACACCGGTAACCCCGATGACCCCCAGCGTGGGTACGGTGATCAACATCCCCAGCGCCAATTTGACCGATGCGGCCATGGCCGTGTACACCGGAACTTGCAATGGCACCTTGACACAGGTGGCATGCAGTGATCCGGGCGGTGCTGCGCTTCCTACGATCACACTGATACCCCCTGCTGTACCTCAAGGAACCACCCTATACATCCGGGTGTGGAACAAGACCACCGTCTTCGGTACGTTCACCATCTGCGCCAAACCCACTTCACCACCACCCAACGATGAACCGTGCGGTGCCTTACCGCTTACCGTCCAATATGGCTGCTTGTTCATCAGCGCCACGGCCGGCAATGCCACCACCACCATCAATGCCCCGCCTCCCGGAGGCACGATCAATGTACCCAACCCAAGTTGTGGCGGACCCGCGAACAACGATGTCTGGTTCACCGCGGTAGTGCCCACCAACGGCCAATTGGTGTTGGATACCGATGATGGCGCGCTCACCAATGCCGCCATGGAAGTGTACCGCGTGGTTTCCGGGACCTGCGGTGGTGGAAACTTGAATTTGACGGCGATCGGCCAGTGCATCATAGATGGTAGTCAGAATGGTCCAGACATGCCAAAGTTGACCATCCTTACTGGACTGAACCCCACCGAAACGCTTTATATCAGGGTGTGGCGCCAATCCGGGGCGGCCAGCAACTTCCAGATCTGTGCAAGCCGCACCGACCTACCTCCGGGGGCTTGTTCGTACACCTTGCGCATGACCGACCTTGGCGGTGATGGCTGGGATGGATCAACGGTCACCATCAATCGTTTCCCCTTGGGGATCGGGCCACCCATAGTAACGAACTATACGATCACAGGTGCTGTCGGCAGCATCACTTTCGGTGGGAACCCGACCGATATCTTCCAATTCATCTATACCCCGGTAGGTGGGTTCCAGAACCAGATCGGATATACAGTGAGGGCCCAGAACGGTGGCCTACTTCTCAATAGCGGAACGCCTCCTAGCATGCCTTTCTTCCAATTCGTGGTGGACAATATCTGCAACGTGCCTCCCGCCGCACATGAAGATTGCTTGGGAGCCGTGCAGGTCTGCAACGATGCCTCCTTGAGCGCTACACCCCAGAACATCGGCGCGGTGCAAGACCTCAATACCACCAACCGGGGCTGTTTGATCACCAATGAACGCAAGGGGGTCTGGTACAGTTTCTACATCAGCGCCGGCGGACAACTGGGCTTCAGTGTGGGACCGGGGAATACCGATTACGACTACGGCGTATGGGGGCCCTATACCGGTGGTATCGTCTGCCCTCCCAACTCCTTGCCCATTCGCTGCTCGTGGGCGGATGGCGCTGCCATTACCGGTTTGAATTACACGGCGACCGATCTGTCTGAAGGCGTCTTTGGCGATGGTTGGACACGGTACTTGGACGTGGTGGCCGGCCAATGGTACACCCTGTTCTTGGACAACTGGTACCTCACGGCCAATGGATTCACGCTCAATTGGGATCTCCGAATGGGTGCTTCGATCAGTTGTTCCTTGCTCCCGATAGACCTCTTGGACCTGTTCGCTACACCAGGGAACGATGGCATTTCGGTGGATTGGCTTACTTCCGGCTCGCACGACACGGGCTCTTACCGTATTGAGAGATCGGCGGATGGTAACACCTTCACCGGGATCGGCGTGATCGAGGTGGCGGCCAGTGCATCGGGCACGCAGGCGTACAAATTCCTGGACACGAACCCACATAACGGCACGAACCACTATAGGCTTGCACTGATCGATGGCCAAGGCACGGAGGAATTCTCCAAGGTGGTGACCGCTTTCCATGGCCGACCCATTGCCGGGATCACGATACGGCCCAATCCGGTCGGGGAGCAGCTAGGGCTGGAATTCACAGGCATGAGCGAAGGTTCCGGGCAGTATATGATACTTGACAACACCGGCCGCATTGCCGCCTCAGGCCCGTTGTTCATGGACCAAGGGTTGAACCAAAGATCGATCGCCTTACCTCGTTTGGGGGCTGGGAGCTATACCTTCCAACTTCAGGACGCACGCGGTCAGCTCTCCAGCGCACGCTTCGTGAAGGAGTGAACCTTTCGGCCCTTCCTGTTATTCCCTGCAAACCCGGTACCTTCGCCGTGGATGCGCGTTCCACTTCGGACCCTTCTTGTTCTGTTGGGCCTTACCCCGCTCGTGAGCGGCAAGGGGCTCTTCGATCCACCGTTCGCAACCTATTCGTTCGGCATTAGCCTCAATACCGGTCTGAACAACCAGCTTTTCACCCTGTTCACGGTGAAGGAATTCGAGGGCCGTTTGCTGCAGGCCGAACCACTGACCCGCGACCAGTTCGTGCTCCAAGCACAAGGCGTGGTCCCCAGCAAAGCCAACCCCGAAGGCATCAATCTGTTCCGCAAGTACAAGGTGAACATCTGCCTCTCGGAAAACCCAGATACCGTGGACCACTTCTTGTTGGATTGCGAGGTCTTCGACAATTTGTGGAAGATCCGGTTCTGGGAATATCCCTATCGCCTTGCCGATGGCCAGCATCCGGGGAAAGGCTGGGCCGAGAAACGAGAAGCACCTTCACCCCGGCAATTGCTCATGCTCACCGAATACGGCATGTTGCACTTGAGCGACCTTTCACGTGGCGAGAATGTGTTCCGCCTCCTGCACGATGTGGCTGATAGCACATGGGTGGAGAAATACCGGCGAGGGTCGTGACCTGGCCCATGGTACGCGCCGATACCAACACATTGTTCGAGCAGCTCCACAACGGGGATCGTGGCGCACTGGCCCGGGCCATAACCCTGATCGAAAGCACACAGAAGAAGGATCGCAGTGCAGCAGTGGACCTTGTTGCCCGTGCCATGCCGTTCAGTGGAAAAGGTATCCGGATCGGCATCACCGGTATTCCCGGAGTGGGTAAAAGCACGTTGATCAATGCATTCGGAGCGGTGGCCATTGCGGCGGGCCACCGCGTTGCCGTACTGGCCGCAGACCCAAGCAGTACGCGTTCCGGCGGAAGTATCCTGGGCGATAAGACGCGCATGGAGGATCTCTCCCGATCGGAGCAAGCCTTCATTCGGCCTACACCCAGTTCCGGTCATTTGGGCGGCGTGGCCCGCATGGCGCGCGAAACGATCGTACTGTGCGAGGCCGCCGGGTACGATATGGTGCTGCTCGAGACCGTGGGCGTTGGCCAGAGCGAATTGGAAGTGGACCAGATGACCGACTTGAACCTGCTCCTGATGATCCCCGGCGCCGGGGACGAACTACAAGGGATCAAACGCGGCATCATGGAAAGCGCCGATGTGATCGTGTTGACCAAGACGAGCGACTCCAAGAAAGAGCAACTCAACGCCGCACAAAGCGCCTTGGCCAATGCTATCCCGTTCCTGCCCATGCGCGAAAGTGGCAGGCAACCCAAGGTATTGCTCTCCGATGCTCTTGCTGGCATAGGGATCAACCAGCTGATGGACCATGTGCTGGAATTGCATGCGACCGATATGGGCAGTGGTCATCTGACCAAGCGGAGGCAAGACCAGAACGTACATTGGATGCAGCATGCGTTCCGGGAAGGGCTGCTGGAACTGGTTCAACAGGACCCCGAATTCGCCAAGGCGGAACAACTGCTCCGGACCCGCGTACGGGATGGCGAGATCGGCCCGTTCCAAGCCGCCAACTTGCTCTTGGAGAAGGTCAGAAAAGGCGACGTACCTCTTCCTTGATCGCCACCAGGCACTCTTGTGAAGGGGTATGCGTCAACTTGGAAACGTTCTCGAATATCCGCCTGCTCAGTTCGGTACCCGATAGTGTGTCTCCCGTTTGTTCGTAGCTCAAGTTGACCAACCGGATGGTCTCTTCCTTGGCTTGCCGCACCTTGCTCCACACCTTGTCGCCCACATATACCTGTTGGGTCACATTATGCTCGTACTCCTCACGGATCGTGGCAACCAACGTGCTATGAAAGGTGCGAGAACCCATGCTTCCCTTGTGTACCCTCAAGACCAGGGCACCGGGGCTGATCCGTTCAGCGAACAAGGTCAACCGTTCGTAAGCCTGAAGCCGCAAGGGCAACAAGTGTTTATGGTCCTCCTTACGAACATCCATGGAACGTTGACCGGCTTGGCCTGCAAGAACCTGCTTCAACAAGAAGAAAGCCGTGAGAAAGACAACAATGGATGGCAGTACGGCCACCAGAACTAGAATGACGGGATCGTTCATGGGGTGCGGAAGAAGAGCACGAATATCGGGAGTCCTTCGGCGACAAAGCAGACCATAGTGACCTACTGGTAAAGAAGGAACCGTGAATGACGTGCCTGCGGCAGCCAAGAACGGAAATGGACGGAAATAATTCTTCCTCTATTCTCGTCCACTCACGTTTCCCGTAGGAACATCCGCATTGGGGTATGCATAAGAGGATCGTTCCGATCGAAGCTTAGCCCCAGCGGGGCGATACAGCATAGCGATGGTCCCGCAGTGGTTGCTGGATCGATCCATCGGTGTGCGGACCCCTAAGGGATCCAAGCCTGAAAGCGCGAAATAGGGTCCACCTCACGTTCCATCCAAAACAGGTTCGCCATTAGATCCACTTTTGCGCCCTTTCAGATACTGTTCCGACTGCTGGATATATCGGGATACATTTAAACTTTGCTCTTACGTTTCCCTCAATGCGGAACCGAATTGAAGGGATGCGGACCCCGAAAGAACTACCGCCATGTCCTAAGAATTAAATAAGACGGGGTTGCTCATGCTGCAAAACTCACCGCCCCGACCGCCTTCGTAGTTTTGCCGCCCCGGAACAGGTCAACAACGACCACGACCGACCGTTCCAGAAGTTCTTCGACATGCACCTATCGCCCACCGTATCCGCTATTTCTGAACCTGCAACCCTCCTCATGGCGCGGCGCGCTCGCGAATTGCGTGAACAGGGAAAGGACATCATTGACCTGAGCTTGGGCGAACCCGACCACGACCCGCCCGCTTTTGCCCTCGAAGCAGCACATGAAGCCATTCGAGGTCCTTGGCACAAGTACCCGCCCGTGAACGGCTACCTGGACGTGCGTAAGGCGATCGCCAACAAATTTGAACGGGACAATGGCCTGGTGTACACGCCCGACCAGATCGTGGTGAGCACCGGTGCAAAACAGGCATTGATCAATGTGATCATGGCCCTGGTGGGGCCCGGCGATGAAGTCGTTATTCCCGCTCCGTACTGGGTAAGCTACTCTGCACAAGTGCGGTTGGCCGGTGCAACTCCGGTATTGGTCCATTCCTCCTTGGAAGAAGATTGGAAAGCACCCATCGAGCGTATTGAACAAGCGATCACCCCGCGCACGCGCCTGATCGTGTTCAGCTCGCCATGCAATCCCAGCGGCTCCGTGCTTACCCGCCCCGAACTGGAGGCACTGGCCGAAGTGGTGCGCAAGCATCCCGATATCTACGTGATCGCTGATGAGATCTACGAGCACATCATCTTCGAAGGTGAACACATCAGTTTCGCCTCCTTGCACGGCATGGCCGAACGCACCATTACCGTGAACGGCCTGAGCAAGGCGTTCGCGTTGACCGGATGGCGCTTGGGATACATGGGTGCGCCACTTTGGATCGCACAGGCCGCGAACAAGGTGCAAGGTCAATTCACCAGTGGGGCCAGCAGCATTGCCCAGCGCGTGGCGAAAGCATGCGTGGAAGCCGACCCCGCGGTGCTGCTGCCCATGCGCAACGACTTCCTCCGCCGCCGCGATCTCGTATTGGCCGCTTTGAAGCAGATCCCGGGCTGGAAATGCAACGTGCCACAAGGTGCTTTCTACCTCTTGCCGGATGTAAGTGCCTCCATCGACGGGCGTTCCATCAAGGGTTCCGTTGACCTTAGCCTCTATTTGTTGGACACCACCGGTGTGAGCTTGGTGGAAGGCAAGTCGTTCGGCGCTGAGGGCACCTTGCGGATCAGTTATGCCACCAACGACGCAAAACTGACCGAGGCCATGGAACGCGTCGCCAAAGGGATCGCCCAACTGGCTTCGAAATGAGCACCGCCCTGGACGCATTCCTGCAACACGCAAAGGGTACCACCGTATTGGTGGTCGGTGATGTGATGTTGGATGCATACCTCTGGGGGAAAGTGGCGCGCATTTCACCCGAAGCTCCCGTGCCCGTGGTGCAGGTGACCGAACGGAATGCCCGGTTGGGCGGTGCCGCCAATGTGGCCCTGAACCTGCGTGCCTTGGGTGCCGTACCGGTGGTGGTGAGCGTGATCGGAATGGACCCTTCAGCCGAAACCATGGCCGACCGTTTTCTGGAGATGGAATTGGACAGCGTGGGATTGCTGCGCAGCAAGGACCGCCGCACCACGGTTAAGACCCGCGTGATCAGCGGGCACCAGCATGTGGTTCGGGTGGATGAGGAGGATACGCACCCTCTTTCACCGGAGGATGAGGCCGCTTTCATCAAACGGGTGAAAGAGACCATCGACTTCAGAAAACCCGCAGCGATCCTGATCGAGGACTACAACAAAGGGGTGCTGACACCCATTACGATCAAGGCCGTGATCGAGCTCGCAAAGACGGCCGGGATACCTGTGGCCGTAGATCCCAAGACCGCGAATTTCTTGGCTTATCGCGAGGTGGACCTCTTCAAACCGAACCTGAAGGAATTGCGCGAAGGCATGAAGTTGGAAGTGACCGGCGGTGACCTTGGAAGTGTGCGCAATGCAGTAGACGCGCTGGAGGCGAAGCTCGGCAATGCCATTACCATGGTCACTATGAGTGAACATGGCGCATACGTCCACGATGCATCCGAAGAACATTTATTACCGGCCCACCATCGGAAGATCGTCGATGTGAGCGGTGCAGGTGATGCCGTGATCGCCGTGGCCACGTTGGCGTTGGCGCAGCGACTTCCGATCCAACAAATGGCTTCTTTGGCGAACCTTGCAGGTGGCTTGGTTTGTGAAGAAGTCGGTGTGGTGCCGATCGATCCCACTCGGTTCCAAGCCGAAGCACAACGTCTCGAACTACTGAAATGACCGTGACCCCCTATTCCGAAGACGGCTCCAAACGCGAGCAGGTTGAACGCATGTTCGATGCGATCAGCCCCAAGTACGACCTGCTGAACCGCTTGTTCTCCTTGGGAATTGACCAAGGCTGGCGGCGTAAAGTGGTGCGCATGCTGGGTGCCGAACCCGTGGAACACCTGCTAGATGTTGCCACTGGAACCGCGGATCTCGCGATCATGGCAGCACCAAAGGCGCAACGGGTCACCGGGATAGACATCTCCGAAGGAATGCTTTCCTACGGTCGTGTTAAAGTGACCAAGCGGCAACTGGAGAAGAAGGTCACCTTGCAACAGGCCGATAGCACCGCATTGCCCTTTGAAGATGCCACCTTCGATGCCGTTACCGTGGCATTTGGAGTGCGCAACTTTGACGACCTGCAACGAGGTCTGGCGGAAATGATCCGTGTGCTGAAGCCGAACGGAAGGCTCTTCGTACTGGAGTTCTCCAAACCGCTGCACACACCGATGCGCCAACTGTTCCGGTTCTATTTCCACCGGGTAATGCCGTTGATCGGCCGCACCGTGAGCAAGGACAGTGAAGCCTACACATACCTACCGAAGAGCGTTGATGCATTCCCGGAAGGCTCTGCATTCGTAAAGATGTTGAAGGACGCCGGGGCCAAAGAGGCAACGGCCCAACCACTCACCGGCGGCATTGCCACCTTGTACGCAGCACGGAAATGACCGTGGCATTGGAGCTTTGTGAATGGGCCTTCTCTTCGGCCGTGAACAGGAACGCATGAACGTTGTTCACCTGATCGCACAAGGATCGTTCCCTACTTTCGTTGCCTCTACCATGCGATCCCTCCGGTCCGGCCTTTTCCCCCTTCTCTTGGTGTTCGTGCTCCTACCCTTTCAAGAGGTGGCGGCGCAGAAGCGGATCAAGGTGGAGAACATGCCCCACTTCGACGAGCACCGATTCCACTTCGGCTTTGCCTTGAGCTACAATTCCAGCGATCT
>Ga0335394_10004116_pt1 | contig 16546 bp, 10 predicted proteins | sample MAT03_FD_205741 | JGI IMG/M metagenome (GOLD analysis project Ga0335394, IMG submission 205741) | Freshwater microbial communities from Lake Fryxell liftoff mats and glacier meltwater in Antarctica - MAT-03 (spades assembly) (version 2) ... | reverse complement strand
ACCGGGCCCAGCGTGCCGGTGCCGGGCGTCCCGACCGCGAAGGTGACGCTGGGCGAGTCGACGTCGGTGGCGGTGAGCGTGATGACCCGGGGCCGGTTCTCGTCGGTCGACACCGCCTGCGCGACCGCGACCGGCGCGTCGTTGACCGGCGCGACGTCGACGATGACGGTGCCGACCGCGCTGGCGCCCGGCTGGTCGGTGACGGTGTACTCGAAGCTGGCGGCGCCGTTGAAGTCGGCGGCGGGCGCGAACGTGATCGCGCCGGACACCAGCGCGACGGTGCCGTGCTGCGGGTTGCCGACGGCGGTGACGGTGCGAAACGTGCCATCGACGTCGGTGTCGTTGGCGGCGAGCGTGGCAGCCGCGAAGGTGGTCGGGCTGTCCTCGTTGGTCGCGACGGTGTCGGCGACCGCGACCGGCGCGTCGTTGACCGGCGTGACGTCGAGGAAGACCAGGGCCTGGGTGGTGAGCGTGCCGTCGGAGACCGTGTAGCTGAAAAAGCAGCCGCCGTTGCCGTTGTTCCAGTCGCGCTCGGGCGTGAAGGTGATGTCCTCGCCGATCTTCACGACGGTGCCGTGAACCGCGCCGCCGACCGCGCTGACGAAGATCGACGGCCCGTCGATGTCGGAGTCGTTGGCGAGCAGCATCGCGGTGGTGACCGTAAGCGGGGTGTCCTCGGCGGTCTCGTAGGCGTCCATGGTGGGCGTGGGCGCGTCGGGCACCGGCGTCACCGTGATCGCGACGCGGCCGGTGGCGGTGCGCGCACCGTCGGAGATCGTGTACGTGAACCCGGCGTTGCCGTTGAGGTTCGGCGACGGCGTGAACCGCACGTCGGTGCCGGCGCGCACCACGGTGCCGCCGCTGGGCAGGCTCACCGCGGTGAGCGTGAGCGGGTCGCCGTCGGGGTCGCGGTCGTTGGCGAGCAAGGTCGAAAACGCCAGCACCAGCACGGTGTCCTCGGGCGTGGTGGCCGCGTCGTCGACGGCGACCGGCGGGTCGGGCACCGGCGTGACCGTGACCGCGACCCGGCCGACCGCGGTGGCGACGCCGTCGGACAGCGTGTACTCGAAGGAGGCCGGGCCCTGGTAGTCGACGGTCGGCGTGAACGCGACCACGCCGGCCGCCGGGATGGCGACCGTGCCGTGCTGGGGATTGCCGACGGCGGTGATCGACAGCGCCGCGCCCTCGACGTCGGTGTCGTTGGCGAGCAGCTCCGGGAACTGCACGTTGATCGTGGTGTCCTCCGCGCCGGTCAGCAGGTCGGGCCCGGCCACCGGCGGCGCGTTGGTGTCGGACACGTCGACGGCGACCTGGCCCTCGGCGGTGCCGGTGCCGTCGGAGACCGTGTACGCGAACCCGGCGGCGCCGGTGTAGCCCGCGTCGGGCTGGAACCGGATCGTGCCGGCGGTCAGCACCACGGTGCCGTGCTCGGGGCTGCCGACCGCGGTGACCGTGAGCGCATCGCCCTCGACGTCGGTGTCGTTGGCGACCAGCGTCGAGCCCGGCACCACGGTGGGCGTGTCCTCGGCGCCGGCCAGGGTGTCGTCGACGGCGACCGGCAGATCGTTGACCGCCGCGACCGCGATCGCGATCGTCGCGGTGGCCTGGAGCGCGCCGTCGCCGACGGTGGCGGTGATCGCGTCGGGGCCGTGGTAGTCGGCGGCCGGGGTGTACGTGATCGTCGGGCCGTCGCCGCTGACCGTGCCGTGGAGCGGCGCCGAGAAGCGGAACGTCAGCGCGTCACCGTCGGGATCGCTGGCCGTGAAGGTCGCCGCGACCGGGGTGTCCTCGTCGGTCGCGACCGGCTGCCCCGACACCACCGGGGCCTGATTGGGTCCGTCGGTGCCGCCGCAGCCCGCGAGCACGGCGGCGCCCAGCAGCATCAGCCCCAGGATGCGCGAAGTCATCCGACCATCGTAACAGGCCGGAGGAAGTGTCGCCGGGCCTACCGACCGCGACCTGGGTGATACCCGCTCAGGCTGTCGAGCGACCAGCACCGCGCGCCGAGGGTCGAGCGGCCCTTCGGAGGCCGATCGCGATCAGGGGATGTTCCAGCGGACCGCGGTCGTGCCCGGCGTCACGACGTTCTGGTTGATCCCGAACGCGGCGCCGAAAGTGCCGGGCGCGTTCTCGGCCGCGATCGTCGCGCTGCTGCCGCCGACCCGGGCCACGCTACCCGTGCCCGAGCAGTAGTGATATTCGATGGCCCCGCCCTGGTTGATCTGGAGCTGGAAGGTCACGGTCGAGACTGGCGTGACGCCGAAGATCGTGGCGTTCCACTCCAGCGTCCAGCGCTGGCTGCCGGCGGTACCGGTCACCAGCGAGCGCAGGCTGCTGGTGTTGACGAGCACCAGGTCGTCCCAGAACGGCGCCAGATAGCCGTTCGGCGTCAGGGTCGACGGCACCGTCGACGCGTTCGACGAGCTGCTGGTGATGGTGCCGGTCGAAGCGGCGAACAGGCCGATGAAGCCGTTGGTCGACGCGCTGAAGTGGCTCGTGGCCGTGCCGTACAGCGACACCGGGAACGGCAGGGCGGCGGTGGCGGTGACCGCCTCGTCGGCTCCGCTGACCGTCAGCGGCGTCGACGCGGTCATGTCGACGCAGGCCAGCGTCGTGGCCACCGGGGCCGGCGCGCAATACGACGGCGCCGCCGCGTTGCAGGTGTAGCCGGCCTCGATGGCGCAGGTCGACGAGCAGCCATCGCCGTTGGTGCCGTTGCCGTCGTCGCAGGTCTCGGCGCCGAGCAGGACCGTGCCGTTGCCGCACACCGACGGAGCCCGGGTGATCACCAGCGCGTAGCGGGCGATGAGGGCATTATCGCCGTATTCAACTACGTTGATGTAGCGGGTCGCGCCAGCCGGCACGCCGAACACCAGGCGCGAGCAGTTGCCGCCGGTGCCGATCTGGTCGTTGCTGGCGATGAGCAGGCCGGCGGCGTTACGAACGTTGAGGCCGGTGTCGACCACGCAGGGCTGGCCGAGGCCGAGGGTCAGGTCGGCGGTCGTGGCGGTGACCTCGATCGCGGTCGCGCCGCTGTTGGTCACCGCGTAGCCGTCCTCGTCGCCGGCCGGGGTCAGCGACCCGATCCAGGTCCGGCCCGTGGTGGCGACGTCGACGATGCCCTGGGCGTCGATGTTGGCAGCCGCGAGGCCGCCGGTGTCGAAGTCGTTGCCGAGCACGGTGGAGCCGCCGGTCGACACCACGCCGTCGTCGTTGGGCTCGAGCTCGCTCGTGCCCTCGACGGTGCAGGTCGCCGAGCAGCCGTCACCGCTATCGGTGTTGCCGTCGTCGCACTCCTCGGCGCCCGCGACCACCACGCCGTTGCCGCACACCACCGGGGCGCGGGTGATGGTGAGCGCGTAGCGGGCGATGAGGGCGTTGTCGCCGTTCTCGGTGACGTGGAGGTAGCGGTCCTGGCCGGCCGGGATGACGAAGGTGATGCGCGAGCAGGTGCCGCTGGCGATGGTGTCGTTGTTGCTGCTCAGCACGACGGCGGCCGGGTTGCGGAGGTTGATGCCGGTGTCGATCGCGGTGCAGGGCTGGCCCAGGCCGCGGGTCGGGTCCGACGTGAAGGCGGTGACCTCGACCGCGAGCGGGCTTGCGTTGCGCAGCGCGTAGACGTCCTCGTCGCCGACCACGCCGAGCGAGGCCAGGTAGGTGCGGCCGGTGGTGCCGACGTCGAGCACGCCTTGGGCGTTGGCGTTCATGACCGCCAGGCCGCCGACATCGAAGTCGTTGCCGACGATGCCGGAGCCGCCGGTCGACGGCGTGCCGTCCTCGTTGGGCTCGGCCTCGTTAGTGCCCTCGATCGCGCACGTCGCCGAGCAACCGTCGCCGCCGCCGAGGTTGCCGTCGTCGCACTCCTCGAGCCCCGCGACCTGGGTGCCGTCGCCGCACACGATCGCGGCGAAGCCGACCTGCAGGCCGTAGCCGGGGATGACCCCGTCGTCGCTGTACTCGATGACGTGCGCGTAGACCGTGACGCCGGGCAACAGCACGAAGCTGAGACCCGAGCACTGATCGGTGGTCCCGTTGCGGTCATCGTTGAGCGCCAGGCTAGCGCCGGTCGCAGTGCGGAGGTGCATCGCGGTGTCGATCGAGGTGCCGCACGCGACGCCCTGGCCGAAGCCGGCGGCGCGGTTCCAGACGTCGACGCGGAGGCTGAGCGCAGCCGCGGTGTCGTTGGTGATCGCGAAGACGTCCTCGTCGCCGGCCGGCGTGATCGCGGCGAGGCGCGCGGTCGCGCCGCCGCTGGCCAGGATGGTGCCCTGCAAGGTCGCGTTGGCGGCGGCGACGCCGAGGCCGTCGAAGTCGTTGCCGGTGGAGCCCGATCCGCCGGTCGACGGGGTGCCGTCCTCGTTGGGCTCGCGCTCGCTCAGCTCGATGCGGCAGCTCGCGCTGCAGCCGTCGAGCGGGGTGGTGTTGCTGTCGTCGCAGGTCTCGGCGCCGCTGGTGGTGCCGTCGCCGCACACCGCGTTCGACACGCAGACGCTGGGCGTGCCGGCGCAGACGTAGCCGGCCTCGACGGTGCAAGTGGCCGAGCAGCCGTTGCCGCTGGTGGTGCCGCCGTCGTCGCAGCCCTCGCCGCCGACGAGGAGGCCGTCGCCGCAGATCGCGGCGCAGGTCGAGGGCGCGCTGCCGGTGCAGGCGAAGCCGACCTCGATCGAGCAGGTGGGCGAGCAGCCGTCACCGGCGAGGTTGCCGCCGTCGTCGCAGGCCTCGGTCGAGGCGGCGAGGCCGTCGCCGCAGGTCGTGGTGCAGATGCTGGGCGAGCCGACGCAGGTGTAGCCGGGCTCGACGGTGCAGGTGCCCGAGCAGCCGTCGCCGGCGAGGTTGCCGCCGTCGTCGCAGGCCTCGGTGCCGGCCACGATGCCGTCGCCGCAGCCGGCCGTGCACACGCTGGGCGTGCCGACGCAGATGTAGCCGGGCTCGACGGTGCAGGTGGACGAGCAGCCGTCGCCGTTGAGCAAGCCACCGTCGTCGCAGGCCTCGGTCGCCGCGCCGATGCCGTCGCCGCAGATCGCGACGCACACGCTGGGCGTGCCAGCGCAGACGAAGCCGACCTCGATGGTGCAGGTCGTCGAGCAGCCGTCGCCGTTGAGCAAGCCACCGTCGTCGCAGGCCTCCGCGCCAGCGCCGACGCCGTCGCCGCAGGTCGTGACGCAGACGCTGGGCGCGCCGACGCAGGTGTAGCCAGCCTCGATGGTGCAGGTCGCCGAACAGCCGTTGCCGTTGGTCGTACCGCCGTCGTCGCAGGCCTCGGCGCCGGCCAGGACGCCGTCGCCGCAGGTCGTGGTGCAGGCCGAGGGCGTGCCAGTGCAGGTGTAGCCAACCTCGACGGTGCAGGTGGCCGAGCAGCCGTTGCCAGCCGTGGCGCCGCCGTCGTCGCAGACCTCGAGGCCGGCGATCACGCCGTCGCCGCAGGTCGTGATGCAGACGCTGGGCGCGCCGGCGCAGCTGTAGCCAGCCTCGACGGTGCAGGTCGCCGAGCAGCCGTTGCCCGCCGTCGTGCCGCCGTCGTCGCAGGCCTCGGCGCCGGCGCGGATGCCGTCGCCGCAGGTGGTCGTGCACGAGCCGGCGCCCGCCCCGGTGCAGGTGTAGCCGGGCTCGGCCACGCACAGCGCGGAGCAGCCGTCGCCCGCGGTGGTGCCGCCGTCGTCGCAGGTCTCGGCGCCGCTGCGGAGACCGTCGCCGCAGGTCGCGGTGCAGACGCTTGGCGACGTGCTGGTGCAGGTGAAGCCGGGCTCGACAGTGCAGGTCGACGAGCAGCCGTTGCCAGCCGTCGTGCCGCCGTCGTCGCAGGCCTCGGTGCCGGCGCGGACGCCGTCGCCGCAGGTCGTGGCGCACACGCTCGGGATGCCGGTGCAGGTGTAGCCGAGCTCGATCGTGCAGGTCGCCGAGCAGCCATCGGCGGGGTCGAGGTCGGCGTCGTCGCAGGCCTCGGTGCCGGTGCGGATGCCGTTGCCGCAGGCGGTGAAGGTGCAGTTGTTGTCGCAGCCGTCGCCGCTCTTGGCGTTGCCGTCGTCGCAGGCCTCGGTGCCGGCGGTGACGCCGTTGCCGCAGCCGGTCGGGCGGCAGGTGCCGCCCACGCCGTCGTCGCAGCCGTCGCCGTTGGTCTGGTTGCCGTCGTCGCAGGCCTCGTCGCCCTGGGTCACGCCGTCGCCGCACGCTGGCACCTGACACACGGTGCCGGTGCAGACGCCGCTCGTGCAGTCGGCGGGCACCGCGCAGTGCAGGCCGTCGTCGCAGGCGTCGCAATCGCCGCCGCAGTCGAGGTCGGTCTCGGTGCCGTCCTGCTCGCCGTCGTCGCAGGCGGGATCGACGCAGGTGGTGCTGGCCTCGTCGCAGATCTGGCCGTCGGTGGTGCAGTCGTCGTCCTCGAGACAGCCCACGCACGCGCCGTCGCCGTCGCACACGCCGGTCGCGCAGGTCGCGCCGGCGTCGAGGTCGCGGTGGGTCGGCACGTTCTGATCGCAGAGATCTTCGGTGCAATCGTTGCCGTCGTCGACGGGCGTACAGGCCGCGGTCGCATCGACATCCGGCGATCGGTTGTCACCGCAACTCGCGATGACGACCGACAGCAACCACAATCCGAGCAGACGCGTAGCGCGGTTCCCCATGCCGGCGATGCTGAGCCACCACGCCCCGATACTCAACAGCCGAAGTTCGTCATCCAGCCCGCCACCCTCGATGGGTGCGCAGTGGAGCGTTCCTGACGACGGCGCACTCCGACCTGAAGCGGCTCATCGCCGCCTTCCGAGAGCCCACGGTCGGCACCTGACTCGCTCACTGACACGCATCGAGCTCCGGACGCAAAAACGGCCGGGCGGGGTGTCCCGTCCGGCCGCGCGTGAGCGTCAGTCGAGGACTGCGCTCAACGCATCACGGGATGTTCCAGCGGATCGCCGTGGTGCCCGGCGTGATCGACGCGGCGTTGGTGCTCACCGCGTGACCGACGGTGCCCGCCGCGTTCTCGGCGGCGATGGTCGCGCCGCTGCCCTGGATGCGGGGCAGGTCGGCCGGAAGGGCCGTGGTGCCCGAGCAGTAGTGGAACTCGATGCCACCGGCCTCCTTGATCTGGGCCTGGTAGATGATCGTGCCGAAGTTGCCGGCCCCGCGGTAGAGCGCCGCGTTCCACTCGAAGGTGAACGTCCGCGCGCCGGCGGTGCCGGTGAGCTTGGTGCGCAGGCCGTCGGTGTTGACGACCAGGTCGTCCCAGAACGGGGCGAGGTAGCCGTTTGGCGTCGAGGTGCTTGGCACCGTCGTCGCGTTGGTCGGCCCGCTGCTCGCCAACGCGTCCGTACCGTTGGTGAAAAACGCGATCCAGCCGTTGGTCGACATGCTGAAGTTGGTCATGGTCGTGCCGTACAGCGGGAACGAGAACGGCAGCGCAGCGTTGTCCGAGTAGTCGTCGTCGAGGTCGGCGACCGCGACCGCGGCCGCGCCGGTCATGTCGGTGCAGGCCAGCGGAATCACCGTGGCCGGCAGCGAGGTGCAGACCGACGGCGTGCCGGCGCAGCGATAGAGGAACTCGACCGTGCAGGTCGCCGAGCAGCCGTCGCCGGCCGTGGGGTTGCCGTCGTCGCAGACCTCGGCGCCGGCGACGATGCCGTCGCCGCAGACGACCGGGCGGCGCGCGATCGTCGCGATGTAGTTGGCGATGACCGCGTTGTCACCGCTCTCCACGACCTGCACGAAGCGGGTCGCGCCCGGGGCCATGATGAACGACACCCGCGAGCAGTAGTCGACGCCTGAGACCTTGTCGTTGTTGCTGGTCTGGGAGACGCCGGCCATGTCGCGCACCGTGATGCCGGTGTCGAAGCTCGACGGGCACGGGCCGTTGAGGCCGACCAACGGGCTGTAGGTGTTGACCGTAACCTCGACCGAGAGGGCCGAGGTGTTGCTGAGCGCGAAGACGTCCTCGTCGCCGGCCGGGGTCAGCGCGGCGAGCCAGGTCCGGCCGGTGGTGCCGACATCGACGACGCCCTGCGCGGTCGAGTTGGCCACGGCCATCCCGCCCGCGGCGTCGAAGTCGTTGCCGGCGATGCCGGTGCCGCCGGTCGACGGGGTGCCGTCCTCGTTGGGCTCGACCTCGGTGGTGCCCTCGACGGTGCAGGTCGCCGAGCAGCCATCACCGCTGGTGAGGTTGCCGTCGTCGCACTGCTCGACGTTCGCGGTGGTGACGCCGTTGCCGCAGGCCACGGGGGTCGGCGTGATGATGAGGCCATAGCCGGGGACCCACGCCTGGTCGTCGCCCCAGTCGATGATGTGGGCGTAGACCGTGGCGCCCGGCGCCAGCAGGTAGTTCAGGGCCGCGCAGCGATCGCTGCCGAAGACGCGGTCGTCGTTCATGGCGAGGCTCAGGCCAGCCGCGTTGCGGAGCGTGATGACGGTGTCGACGCTGGTGGCGTTGTCGTTGCCGCACGCGACGCCGATGCCAAAACCGGTGCCGCGGCTCCAGGTGTCGAGCTGTACGGTCTGGGCGACCGCGCTACCGTTGGTGATGGCGAAGACGTCCTCGTCGCCCGCGGGGCTGATCGCGGCCAGGATGGTCACGGGGCCGTTGGCGACGTTGATGACGCCGTTGTTGGTCGCGTTCATGACCGCCATGCCGCCCGGGCCGTCGAAGTCGTTACCAGCCGTGCCCGAGCCGCCGAGCGACGGGGTGCCGTCCTCGTTGGGCTCGATCTCGGTGACCTCGATGCGGCAGGTCGCGCTACAGCCGTCGAGGCCGATGGTGTTGCTGTCATCGCAGGTCTCGGGCGCGGTGGTGATGCCGTCGCCGCACGGGGTGGTGCACACCGACGGCGTGCCGGTGCAGGTGTAGCCGGTCTCGACCGTGCAGGTCGACGAGCAGCCGTCGCCGTTGGCGACGTTGTTGCCGCCCTGGTCACAGGCCTCGGCGCCCTCGAGGATGCCGTTGCCACAGACCGCCGAGGTGCAGACCGACGGGGTGCCGGTGCAGGTGTAGCCGGTCTCGACGGTGCAGGTCATCGAGCAGCCGTCGCCGGCGTCGGTGTCGGCGTCGTCGCAAGCCTCGGCGCCGGCGCGGATGCCGTCGCCACAGACGGTGGTGCAGACCGAGATCGCGCCGGTGCAGGTGTAGCCGGTCTCGACGGTGCAGGTCATCGAGCAGCCGTCGCCGTCGTCGCGGTCGCCGTCGTCGCAGCCCTCGGCGCCGGCGGTGACGCCGTTGCCGCACGCGCTGGCGGTGCAGTTGTTGTCGCAGCCGTCGCCGTTGGTGTTGTTGCCGTCGTCGCAGACCTCGGTGCCGGTGACGGTACCGTTGCCGCAGGCGGTCGCGCGGCAGCTGCCGCCAGCGCCGTCGTCACAGCCGTCGCCGTTGATGCCGTTGCCGTCGTCGCACATCTCGGTGCCGCGGATGACGCCGTCGCCGCAGGCCGGGATTGCGCACTTGTTGTCGGTGCCGCACACGCCGCTGTCGCAGTCGGTGCCGGCGACACAGCCGCCACCGTCGTCGCAGGTGGCGGTCGTGGTGCAGCTACCGCCGCAGTCGATGTCGGTCTCGGTGCCGTTCTTGATACCGTCAGTGCAGCTAGGCCCGGTGGCCTGGCACACCCCGGCGGCGTTGCAGGTACCGGTCGGGCAGGTGGTGCCGACCGCGACCGGGTTGTGGACCGGGAGACCGTTCTCGCAGACGTCGGTCGTGCAGACGTTGTCGTCGTTGACCGGCGTGCAGATGCGAGCGTCGGGCCCGCCGCTGCCGCCGTCGTCGCCGCACGCTGCGACCCACGTCGATAGGATCAGGACTGATAGAAGTCGTAAGCTTAGTTTCCCCATGGCGGGCACTCTAAGCAGAGCGCTCCGGACGTATCAATCAATACCTGGCGAGGCGCGGCACTTCCGTTTTAGCGGCGGTACGTCCACTTCCATGGTTCACGGAGCGTCGCGGCACGCTTGCGGTCCGGCGCGCGAACCGTAGGATGCGCCGATGTCCGACTCCCGCCAGCACAAGCAGCTCTACCGCCAGGTCAAGGAGACCTGCGCGTCGTACGCGCTGTTCGCGCCCGGCGATCGCGTGATGGTCGCGATGTCGGGCGGCAAGGACAGCTACGTGCTGTTCCAGCTGCTCACCCGCCTGGTGCCGCGGCTGCCCTTCAAGGTCGAGCTGGTCGCGGTGCACCTCGACCAGGCCCAGCCCGGCTACGACGGCGCCAGCCTGCGCGCCTTCCTCGAGGCCAGCGGCCAGCCCTTCGAGATCCTGCGCGAGGACACCTACTCGGTCGTCACGTCGCACCTCGACAGCTCGCAGACCTACTGCTCGCTGTGCTCGCGCCTGCGCCGCGGCATCCTCTACACCGCCGCCGAGCGGCTGGGCTGCACCAAGATCGCGCTCGGCCACCACCGCGACGACTCGCTCGAGACGTTCCTGCTCAACCTGTTCTACAGCGGCAAGCTGCAGGCGATGCCGGCCAGCTACCGCACCGACGACGGCCGCTTCGAGGTGGTGCGCCCGCTCATCGAGTGCGGCGAGGCCGACATCGGCGAGCTGGCCACCGAGCTCGGCTTCCCGATCATCCCGTGCAACCTGTGCGGTTCGCAAGATGGCCTCAAGCGCGACGCGATGACGAAGCTGCTCGGGCAGCTCGAGGCCGAGCATCCCCACGTCCGCTCGATCATGCTCAACGCGCTGCGCAACGTGCGGCCCACGCACCTGCTCGATCGCGATCTGGCCAAGGCGTGGAGCGCGCGCGATCCCGAGATCCGCCCGGTGAGCGCGCCGCCGCCGCGCCCGGTCCACGCCGCCGCGCTGCCGATCGCGCGCGGTGGCCGCTTGCACCTGCCGGTCGTCGCCAGCGACTCCGACGCCAGCTAAGGGCCCGCGAGTGGACAAGTCGATCGATGATCGCGGTCGAGGCGCCCGGAGGGCAAGGCGACGGTGAGGACCGCAGGGGAGCATCCTCGACGGAGGTGACCCGAGGACCGGATTCAGCTTTCGCCTTGAATCCGCGGATCGGGCTGGGTAGGGTGTGCGTGGGCCTAGCCCACGAGGTCACCGTAGGTGGCTGGCCGAACCCGGTTTCACGACCGGGTTTTGGTTTTTTCGGCATCCTGCAGCTCCCAGCAGCTGTATTTGATGCCCTGGCTGGGCCGATCCGCGGCGTTGAGTCGCGAATCGATCAAGGTTCTCCGCTGTTCAAGCGAAACCAACGCCCGATTCGTTGGGTCGTAGCCGCCGATGCACATGGGCCACAGCGCGAGATCCGCGAGCTGCATCGGCGGTGAGGTCTTGTCCTTGGTCTTGAAGTCGTAGAGCGTTTCGTGAAACTCGCCGGCGCCGAGCGGCTGATACTTCAAGGCGCGGTCGTGATCGAACGGATTTCCTTGCACGCGTAGATCGTCGTAGTAAGGGCCCGCGAATGAACAAGTCGACCGTTCTCGCGGCCGATCCATCCCGGCTGGCTGCGTTGCCGGTTCCGGTCCTCGGGTCACCTCCGTCGAGGATGCTCCCCTGCGGTCCTCACCGTCGCCTTGCCATCCGAGCGCCTCGACCGCGATCATCGATCGACTTGTCCATTCGCGGGCCCTAACTGCGGAGCATCGCGTCGGTGCGCTTGTCGGACTTCTCGACGAAGATACGCAGCTTGCAGCCATGCGCTCGGGCATACTTTGCCGACCGCTCGACCACGACGACGAAGGCGGTCTTGCAGAGCAACCAGCGCTCCGCGCCGTAGCGCTCGCGGTAGCGGTGGTTGTAGCCCGGCCGATCGATCACGCACGCGATCGCGACGAGCTCGGCAGAAGTCACCAGCGCGGTCAGGTCATCGAAGAAAGCCAGCTTGCGATGCTCCGCGAGCTGATTTACCCATGTGAAGTTCTTTGAGCTGGCGCGGATCTCTGCCGAGTGGAGCGGATGCACGACGTTCCACTCCCTGCAAAACGCCAGGTGCGCCTGCCTGACGACCTCCTCATCGCGCTCGCGCCGCAGGACGCCGCCGATGCCGAACCAATCATGGTTGTGCGCCGGAACGCGTCCTCGATCGCGATCGGGAAGCCGAGTCCCAGAGTCATCTAGGTAGAGATGCATCGCATCGACCATGTCAGCCGCGCTTGCGGATCTGGGTGAGGCCGGGCGCGAGCGGCGCCGGGATGCGCTGCTCGAAGTCGAGCCAGACCCGGGTGTCGGTGCGGCAGTCGTAGGTGCGGCACATGCCGGGGCGGTGAGCGTAGACGCCGCAGCCGCCGCTGGTGCGGTCCTGATAGGTGCAGTAGCCGTCGGTGGTGCGGGGCAGCCAGTAGGGTTGCTCGATACGCCAGCTGAGCTTGCCCTCGGCGAGGTCCTGCTCGGACAGCGCGATGTCGTACGCGCAGCAGCGGCCGTGGCACAGCTCGATGAGGCTCGCGCAGTCGATCTCGGTGCCGGTCCCGGGCTGCGCGTACTTGTCGACGGTGGTGCGGTCGATCCGGATCGGCGGCTCGATGACGCGCTCGACCTGGCCGCGTAGCCGATCGAGCATGCGCAGGTGGCCCTCACCGAGCGTGCCTTGCAGCTGGAGCAGCTGCAGCAGCAGGTTCACGATCGACGCGAGCTCGGCGACGCTGCGCTCGGCGTGCTCGCTCGACTCCATCACGCGTCGCAGATCCCCACGTAGCCTCGTGAGCTCGTCGCGATCATCCCCGGTCATACGCCGAGTGTAGGCGATTCAGGCGTACGTGTTGATGTGCGTGCCCTGGCCTTGGCCGCCCGGCGGCGGCGGCGACGACTGCTCGATGAGCGCGACCGTCTGCTTGCCCTCCACCTTCGCCTGGTCGTTGGCGATCGACTGGATCTTCACGGCATACGCCGAGCCTTCGGGAATCGAGACGCCGTTGATTGCCATCACGACCCGAGTCGACCGCACCCGCGGTTCGTGAAGCGCGTTTCAGCGGCGGCGGGGCTTGCCGGGCTTCGCGAACCGATCGATCCACGCCAGCACCTCGTCGTGCCAGCGCTTCGAGTTCTGCGGCTTGAGGATCCAGTGGTTCTCGTCGGGGAACGACAGGAAGCGACTGGTGATGCCCTTGCGCTGGAGCGCCGTGAATGTCGACATGCCCTGGGTGTCGACCACGCGGAAGTCCTGGCTGGAGTGGATGACCAGGGTCGGCGTCTTCCAGTTCTTCACCAGATCGATCGGGTTGTGCTTGGCGTAGCCGGCCGGGTTGTCCCAGGGCGTGCCGCCATGTTCCCACTCGGGGAACCACAGCTCCTCGGTGTTGAAGTACGCCATGCGCTCGTCGAGGTTGCCATCGTGACAGACCAGCGCCTTGAAGCGATCGGTCTTGCCATTGATCCAGTTGATCATGTACCCGCCGTACGACGCGCCCAAGGCGACCAGGTTCTTGCCGTCGAGCCAGGGGTACTTCGCGAGGGCGGCGTCGACGCCGGCCATGAGATCGTCGTAGGGCGCGCCGCCCCAGTCGCCGTTGATCGCGTCGGTGAAGGCTTGGCCGTAGCCGGTCGAGCCATGGAAATCGATGACCACCGAGGCGTAGCCAGCGCCGGCGTAGATCTCGGGATTCCAGCGGTAGTGAAAGTGATCGCCGAAGCTGCCCTGCGGGCCGCCGTGGATGAGCACCGCGACCGGCACCTTGCGGCTCTTCGCGGTCCAGCCCGCCGGCTTCACCAGGTACGCGTAGACGGTGTCACCCTTGGCGCCCTTGAACGTGAACTGCTCGAAGTCGCCCCACCCGATCGCGGCGACCCGCGCGTCGTTGAAATGCGTGATCGCGCGCAGGTCGCTGCCGTCGAGCGCCATCGAGTAGAGCTCGGCTGGATTCTTCAGCCCGTCGCGCACGAACACGATGCGATTGCCGGCGACCCGGGCCTCGTCGTTGGTGCCCTTGTCGACGAGGTTGGTGACCTTGCCGTCGGCGACCGCGACCGCGAACAGCGAGTGGTTGCCGAGGTTGTCGGCCGCGGTGTAGAGGGTCTTGCCGTCGGCGCTCCAGGTGATCGAGCCCGGCGAGCGGTCCCAGGCCTCGGTGAGCGTGCGGATCTGCTTGCTCGCCACGTCGTAGATGGCGAGGCGCTGGCGATCGGCCTCGTAGCCGGCGCGCGCCATCTGCAGGAGCGCGATCGACTTGCCGTCGGGCGAGAAGGTCGGCGCGAAATCATAGGCCGGGTTGGCGGCGGTGATCGCGACCGGCTTGCCCTTGCCGTCGGAGCGCACCACGAACGCGTCGGTGTTGGTGGTCCACGCCATCGCCTTGCCGCCGACCCGCGCGACGAACGCGACCTGCTTGCCGTCGGGCGAGATCGAGGTCTCCTCCATGCCGCCGAACGGATGGGTCGGCGAGTCGGTGCGCTGGCCCGGCGTCAGATCGATCGCGGCGTCGGGCGTGCCGGGCGACCACACGAAAAGGTGCGCAAATCGACCGTCCTCCCAGGTGTCCCAGTGCCGGAACAACAGCGAGTCGTAGGCGCGCGCGCTGCTCTGGTCCTTGGCCACCTCGACGTCCTTCGCGATCGAGGCGGCGAGGGTCTTGCTCTCGGGCCACACCTCCATCGTCACCAGCAGGCGCTGCCCGTCGGGGAACAGCCGGTAGCCGCCGACGTCGAGGGGCAGCTTGGTGACCTGCTCGGCCTCGCCGCCGGCCACCGCGATGCGCCACACCTGCGCCGAGCCGCTGCGGCTCGACCCGAAATAGACCCACGTGCCGTCGGGCGACCAGCTCGGCGAGGCGTCGCTGGCCGGGTCGCTGGTGAGCCGCTTCACCGTCGAGCCGTCGACGGCCGCCAGCCACACGTCCAGGCGGCCCTTGTTGGCGGCCAGGTCGGTGTCGCGCACCGAGAACGCGACCCACTTGCCGTCGGGGGACACCGCGGGCTCGCCCACGCGCTGCATCGCCAGCAGATCGTCGACGGTGAAGCCCTTGGGGGCGGCGACGGCGGCGGTCGGCAACGCCAGCGCGAGGAGCGCCAGCGGCGCGAAACGGAAGATCGACATGCCGACGAGTTACGGCCGGCGGGTCGCCAGCGTCAAGCGCCGTGACCGGCGGTCAACAAACCTGACAGAAGGCTGTCATTGAAGGCTGGCAGGGTACGACCACCATGAAGCAAAGCATCAACTGGTTCGAGATCCCCACCGTCGACATGGACCGGGCCGTCGCCTTCTACGAGCGCACCTTGGGCGTCACGCTCAAGCGCGAGCTCTTCGGCGGCATGCCCCACGCCATCTTCCCCACCGACGGGCCCGGCACCGGCACCACCGGTGCCCTCGTTACCGGGCCGCACCTCACGCCTGGCGCGACGGGCGTGGTGATCTACCTCGAGGCGCCCGACGGCGTCACCGCCAGCTTGGCCCGGGCCCGCGCGGCCGGCGCCGTCGAGATCGCCCCGCACATGGCGATCGGCGACAACGGCTGGATGGCCGTCGTCCGGGATCCCGACGGCAACCACGTCGGCCTGCACTCGATGACCAGGCCGTGATCGATCAGTCGCGGCCGTCGGGCGGCAGGACCTCGATCTCGGGATAGCCGCCGACCACCTTGCCGAGGATCTTGTAGGTGACGTACGTGCCGTCGCAGTCGAGGTCACCTTGGGCGGTGGCGGTGAAGCTCATCCCGTCGGGCGCGCCCTCGTAGCTGTACGAGAAGTAGAACGGCGCGGTCGGCTCGAAGCTGAGCTCGTCCCACACCGACGGCGTGGCGCCGCTGCCGAGCCAGTCGGACAGCACGACCGGACACTTGTGGTTGGGTCCGGCGCAGCAGGTGCCGAGCGCGGGCGTCGGACCGTCACGACCGCTCGGGAACGCCGAGCGCTCGGCGAACGTCCTCGTCGCGCCGCGACCGATGGCGCGAAGGTTGAGGTCAGCCTCGCTGCGCTTGGCCTTCTTCTGGTAGCTCATGAAGCTCGGAATCGCGACCGCGGCGAGGATGCCGAGGACGACGATCGCGCCGCCCACCCCGAGGAGGATCCACAGCCACAGCAGCGACTTCTTGGCTGGTGGATAGCCCGGCGGTGGATAGCCCGGCGGTGGATAGCCCGGCGGTGGATAGCCCGCCGGTGGATAGCCCTGACCGGGCGGTGGGGGCGGATAGCCGCCCGGCGGCGGTGGGGGCATCGGCTGCATCAGTCTCCTCCTGCGGGCGGGACCACGGTGAACGTCGGGCTACCGTCGACGATCGTGCCGGTGAGCGTGTACTCGATCGCGATGGTGTCACAGTCGAGGTCGGCGCGCGCCACCACGGTGAAGCTCTTGCCGTCGCTCGACCCCAGGTAGCTGTACTGGAAGTCGGTCGGCCGCGAAACCGCGAAGCCTAGATCGCTCCACACCGGATCGCCCCACAGCGCTCCGTCGACCGGGCACTTGCGGCCGGAGAACGCGCAGCACGGCTGCGTCGGCGTCAGCGGCACCGCACCGGTCGGAAACGAGTCGCGCTCGGCGAAGTACTGGCGCGCGCCGAGCTCGAGGGCGCGCAGATCGCGCTCGCCTTCCATCCGCTTGGCCTTCTTCATGTAGCCGAGGAAGCTCGGGATCGCGACCGCGGCGAGGATGCCCACGACGACGACCCCGCCGCCGACGCCCAGGAGGATCCACAGCCA
>Ga0335394_10004109_pt1 | contig 16566 bp, 14 predicted proteins | sample MAT03_FD_205741 | JGI IMG/M metagenome (GOLD analysis project Ga0335394, IMG submission 205741) | Freshwater microbial communities from Lake Fryxell liftoff mats and glacier meltwater in Antarctica - MAT-03 (spades assembly) (version 2) ... | reverse complement strand
AATCGATGGCCTGACCAACGCATTGGCAGTTCGCCGTCCATGTGTCATTGCCGGTGTTCGCATTGGTATCGTTGCACGCAGTGCCTGGCAGGTTCGTTCCATTCGCCACGCCAGCACAATCCAGCGGTGCATTCGCATTGATCGTTACGGCATAATCCTCTGTTTCACCGGCATGGTAACTGTAGCACGGATCTACCGGAGCAGGTTCCCCATTGCCCAAGTCCACTCCACGAATACGGAGGATGGTCGACCCCAGTTGTGCGCTCATCTGAACGGTGAACGCGATGTTCTGCGCTTGACCGCCGATCACACTTTGGAACTCACCCAGTTTCTCAGAAGGTTCGAACGTGCCATTGCGGTCGTAGTCGATCCAAGCGGCGAAATGACCACCTGCACGGCTACCCGGCGTAACGGTCATTAGAAGCTGCGCATTACGCGAAAGTGGAGCATTGAACTGTGCGCTGTAATCAGTGTAGGAAGCTCCCGTAAGACTGCCTGTTCCGGTATTGCTTATGGTGCTGACCACCACGCCATCCACATAGTCTCCCAGTGATGGACCCGATATGCTGGAAGGTTGGCAGTAGCTGCCGAAGTTGCCAACGCCGAAGTGGGCGGAGATGCTCACGGCAGAGGAAATGTCATCACCACACGCAGAGCTCAGCGTCAACAGGATGCCATCGAAATCGACAACGGAATTGTCAGGTTGGCTCAGGTAGATGTTGCCCACGGGACCGCAGCTATTCGCTGGAATGGTAAGCGAAACGCTGGAACCACTGGTGATGCCGTTATAACCTGAGATGATGGCACCCAACGGATTGCTGTTGGCATCCGAGGTGAGCACATAGGTGCGCGCCACATTGGTGTTGTTGCACGCATAGATGGGGAAGATGGCATTGCCACCGATGGCGACTTCGTTCAGTTGCGCATTGGATGAACCCATGCTGCCGATCCAGAGCTGCGGCTGATCAAGCTGATAGCCACCTTCGAACTCGCAGCTGGTGCTTGACTCGGTGCTGTCCAACACGAATACGTAAGTACCGAACACTTGATCCTTGAACACCTTCACCGAGAACTGGTCAGAGGCATCGTCGTCCTCCAAGTGGTACTCTACGGTGTTGGTAGCCACGTTGGTTCCATTCTCCCCGCGGCCATAACCTTGCTGGAAGTTTGCACTCCCGCCAACTTCGACGCCGCTACCGCCGATATTCACGCCGAATTGAAAGGTGAGGCCTTGTTCAAGCTGCGAACTAAAATTGATCGCGTACGATTCCGTATTGGAAGAACTTAAGCTGTAGGACTGTCCGCTACCACCACCACTGAAGCTGCGCAGTACATCGAACGGAGCATTTGCCTTGATGGCATCGTTCATGGCAAGTGTCTGGTACCAAACGCTCAATTGGGTCGTGTCGCGATCACGCTGCGGCCCTGCCGGTTGGTTGGCGATGGAAGTTATCAGTTGGGGGATCAATTCATTACGGATCCTGCTTTCGCTAGGGCTTTGGCTATTGAGCGTGTTCACTGGCGCTGAAGCGAATTCCCGCTCTTGCACGATGGACCCACAGGCAGGCCGAGTGGTGATCACCGCCTTGCCATAAGCGTAACGTTGCGCACTGCAGATGAAAATATCGTCCGGTGGGCCTGTCATGGAGGTGGTATAGGTGGAAGAAGAAGACAGGCACGTCAGGTATTCGTTGCTGGATGTCTCGGACCGGCTGGCGGAAATATTCGCTCCGACCTCCCCATAGATATTGTAATCGAGGCCTACGAAAGGAATGGACCCAGCTACGCCAATGCGCGCTTTGAAGTAGCCGTTCTGACTATTGCCCGTGGTGATGGACGACGTTGTACCTGTGCATACATCGTTCATGTTCGAGATGCTACTGTAGCTGGCATCGCCGGGGGGATCCCGCAGAATGTACAAGGGCAGCACCGGGGTATTGTAGTATCCATCGATCTGCGAGAAAGAAGTACCGATCATCACGGCCTTGAAGCGGACCTCATTGGACCATAGCTGTGGCACATTCGGCGGAAGTCCGTTGCCAGGTGACAAGCTGAACTCGTGTACGCCACTTGGCCAAGCATAGCTCGCTGTATGCCGGATCCGGAGTTTCACCTGGGAGTTCCAATGCAACCCGCCTGCTATGGTATCTCTATACTGTACCCTTTCCGCAGTGCAATTGGGAAGTACCTGACCATCCACCTTGATCGTCCACCAAGGGTAAGGGGCGAAACTACTCGGAAGTAGGCTCAAGTAGCTCACATAAACGTAGAACTCTTGGATGCCGGGGCCGGCCGGCACACTGAAATACGTTTCCGGTCCACCGTAATTCTGGTTCCATGCATCCGTTGAAGCAGCGGTCTGGAAAGTCACCGCGCAACCTTCGGGACCCTCATTGGTACCGTAAACTCCAAAACCATAAGGACTGAAGGGCGGCAAGGGGGGAAATGGCAATAGACCAGGAGCGAACTGATCGGGTGTGCCGATCTGTGGTTGTGCCAGCGCGGGTGTTGCCACGAGGCACAGCAGTAAGGTCGAAGCGGCCAGTAGTCGGGAGAATCGTTTCATCTGGAATTTGGGTTTGGTTCTTGAATGCACCAAAGGTTCCCCATTGAAGTGATCTGGCTACTAGTAGAAATACTAGTTTTTCTGTTGATCAGAAAATTAGAAGAACAGACAATCAGAAAATTGAATGCCTACTTCGCCAAAGCCTCATACTCGCCGAGATGGCCTACCACTAAGTAGTCATCATCTGATCCTCTAATTTTCTGATCTTCTGATCGCCACTTCGATCGCCGCCACCAACTCCTCTTGTTTAAAAGGCTTGGGAATAAAGCCGTCCATGCCGGCATCGATGCACTGCTGCACTTCGGCCTCCATCACGTTGGCGGTCATTGCGAGAATGGGGATGCGTGATCCCGCGGCTGAACACAGGTTGGGCTTGACGGCAGAGCCTGAGGCGATGTTATAGTAAGAAGATTGAACAGGTCTCAAACACCACCGACAAAGCACTGTGCGTTAATTGGTGCAAAAAGCAGAGCGCACACGGTCCAACTCTCTACCTTTGAATGCATCCACAACATGCCAGTAAAGCAGAGTTCGAAGCGTGTGGCTACCAAGCCAGTCCGCCTTGCCAACCCACCGGTACAGGAGGTGATGTTTCACATTAGAGCGGTGGTGCCCGCCCCGCCCGAACTGAACCGGATCAAAGTAGCATTGGCCAAGGATCTCAAGGCTACCTATCCTGTTGCCGAGGATTTCAACCTTTTCCAGCACACCGTTCAACCTGGTGCCTTGGGTACAACAACTGTGCAAGTCCAAGGTGGCCCATTTGGCATCCGTTTCCGCAACAAGAAAGGGATTCAAGCAGCGCACTTCACCCCCACGGGCTTGGTGATGAATTGGGTGAAACCCTACCCGGGTTATGCCAAGTGTATTTCCGTGGTGAAGGAACTCTGGAAGCTTTATGCGAAGTACTACAACCCGATATCGGTGGAGACTGTGTCCATCCGGTATATTGATCGCATACAAATCCCATTGACCGGAGGTTCAGTTGACTTGAGCGAGTACATCAGCATCGGGGTAAGCGTACCGAAGATCGATGGCTTGAGTGTTTCCGGCTTCAACCAAACAACCGAATACCAGAAGACACCGGAGAACATTCGCACACGGGTGAATTTGGCTACTTTGAACCAAGTGGATCAGGTGCTGCCCGTGCTACTGGACCACGAAGCGTTCATCGACCTGAAAGGACAGAAAGACCGATCGGACAAGGCCATTTGGCCAGCCTTTGATAAAGCACACATATGGAGCTCGCAGTTCTTCCACGGAAGCCTCACACCAAAGTGCATGGACCTGTTCAAGTGAGCAGGGACATGACGCCCTTGGTACTGACGTTTGATCCGGACCGCTACTATTTGCAGTCCGTAGCTCGGTCTGTGCCTGCACCCTTCTTCGGGAAGACGGACATGGATAAGCGGATGTCCATCATCCTTTCCATGTCCATCCGACCCAACGTGAGGGAGACTTTGGGGGCCGTTATCATTGAGCGGCAAGAGGCATGGGATGAAGGCAGTGCTTATCCACCCATTGCCGATCTGTCCTTGGAGTGGGCCTGTCATTTCATCAATTCGCTTGCACTGGAAGTTCCGGATCCGGAGGTGGGCGCAGGTCCTGGCGGGGAAGTATCTTTCGATTGGTACGATGGTCGTGACCATATCCTGAGCGTAGGGATCCATGCCGATGGCACTATGAACTACGCGTATGCCAGTGGGAACGACCGCGCACATGCTTCGCGCAACTTGGAAAAGGGGTTGCCCGCTTCCTTGCTCGGAATGCTCGAAACTTTCAAGATAGGAGAGTTGGAGTATGGCTACAGGTAAATCCCTTGCGCGCAAGGAGACGCTTGCCCGGTTCTCTGTTTTCAGCGATTGGGCGATGAAGGATGGTACGCCCAAAGTGGACCTGTTCATGCCTGACCGATCTAACACGGTCTCTGTCTTCCGGATCGATGGGCTTTCCAAAGCGGAGATCAAGAAGCTCAACAACGAAGTAGATTTGGCACGGCGTAAGAAGCTGGTGAACTATGGTTATTGTGCCGTGAACGCAGGCCAAGTTGCGGACCGAGCATTTACATTTGACCCGAACAACGAGCCGCAGCACCACGTGAATATCGTAGGCTTCGGCCCGGATGCGAGCACGCACCGAGCAAAGGCGCTGCTACTGGCACAGATCGCGGGTATGCTGATGGACGGCCACTTGCGCTAAATGGGTTTTCCCCGCGCCGATAATTTGATCACCTTCTCGATCGCCGCCACCAATTCCTCTTGCTTGAACGGCTTCGGAATAAACCCATCCATGCCCGCATCGATGCACTGCTGCACTTCGGCCTCCATCACGTTGGCGGTCATTACGAGAATGGGCGTATGGGTGTTGTCTCCTGTTTAGCGGGTCACTGGGTTTAGAGGAATGGGATTTTCTAATAACATTACATGTTCAATTCCGACAATAGAATGAAATGGCTGTCAAATCTCAAAAACCACACTCGTCTTCATCCCATCGTTGTGTTGAGGATTTCAGATTCCGAATGGCTAGGACTACGAAAGTCAAGGCGCGGAACAAACGAATTCACCTTAATTAGGCCCCATTCTGTTCTCGAGAAAGTGAAAGCGCTTACCCCCTCCCTCATTATTGGGGGGAGTGGTGACGCACAGGAAATTCACTTTGGCTTGATAACCTCCAAGCAGGGCGTGGCAACTCTTGACTCACGCATCAAGGTGAAGCGTTCATCAAAACTTCACTTGAAAAATGAAGAGGAACTTAAGGGACTCGTTCAAGATTCCAAGTACAAGGCTACAATCGGCAAGTGGCACGGCAACAATCCCGCCGAAAATACTTCCAATGCTTTTAGTCATTATCTAATTGACCAGATCTATTCAGACCCCGAGAACTCGCAGGCACTGAGATTGGTGGCCGATAGGCTCATGGTGCCAAAGAAATTTGACGGTTCTAACATTGCCTACCAAGAAGATGCAGTACACACAGCTCTGCGTGCATTCGGATTAGAACCGAACGCCGACGCTGCTATTTTGGAACTCGTTTCCAACGACTCGTCGGCATTGAGTCGCGTTTCGATGATCGAGGACGCCGTTATTGAACATGATTCAAGATCAATTTCCGGTTGGTCGTTGACCTCCTCAGAAATTACAGGCAAGGCAAGATTTGAAAAACGAGGTGAGGTTCTGGAAGTAATAACCGCGAACCGAAGAGCTTTGGAAAGCTGTTTAGGCGTTGATCTCATCTACTTGAACCAAAGTCGCAAAAGCATTGCAACGCTCCAGTACAAAATGCTCGAATTTGAGACCAATTCAGAAAGTGACGATTGGGTGTATCGCCCAAATACCCAATTTCAAAAAGAGATATCGCGAATGAAGAAATTCGCCTCCGACTCGTTGGGGGCAGGCGATAGCTATCGACTCAATCCATCGGCACTCTACCTCAAGTTTGTTAAGCGGAATGCCTTGTTACAAAGCGGATCGATCATCACCCCCCTTGACCACTATGAGCAACTGGCACAAACCGATGTGTTAAAAGGTCCGCGTGGAGGACTAAGGGTCAGTTACGAAGCGCTGGGTGGAAACTATATGAGGCCGCATACATTTCAAGAGTTATTGCAGTCAGGATACATAGGCACATATCCCCCTGCGACAAAAGCCTTAGAACTGCTTATTAGAGGGATTATCGATGGGAATAGAGCCATAGTTTTCGCTATACAATCTGGCACCTCCAAACGAACGATTTCAGACGACATCCATGACTCAACCTTCTATGATGACATGTTGCCTTTCTAGAGGACCGACAATGATCAACGTATCACCTTCCCGATAGCCGCCACCAATTCCTCCTGCCTGAACGGCTTCGGAATAAAGCCATCCATGCCCGCATCGATGCACTGCTGTACTTCGGCCTCCATAACGTTGGCGGTCATTGCGAGAATGGGGATATTGGCCTTGTGGGGGCCGGAAATTTCCTGCCCCTGCAACGCCATGGCGCGGATCCGGCGCGTGGCTTCGTAGCCGTCCATCACGGGCATCTGCACATCCATCAAGATCAGATCGAAATCGTTCGCTTCCAAAAGGTCCAGCGCTACTTGACCATTCTCGGCCACGGTGATCGTAGCTCCGGGTGCCGCGTGCTTCAATTCCGCCTTTGCCACAAGCACATTCAACTTATTGTCCTCGACCAACAGAATGCGCAGATCGCTTGGTGCTTTCGTTTGAACAAAACTGTTCGTTGCGTTAGGTTCCACTGGACCGGCAATAGCCTTTGTCGCAGGTACTCTTGCATAAGGAATGGTGACCCGGAAGGTGCTTCCTTTTCCCGGTTCACTATCCACAGTTATGCTTCCGCCCTGCATGTCCACCAAACGTTTGCAGATGGCAAGGCCAAGGCCCGAACCACCATAGCGCCGGGTGTGATCGCTCTCCGCTTGCATGAACTCATCGAAGATGCGCGCCATGCGGTCCTCCCCTATTCCGATGCCGGTATCTGTGACGGTGAACGATAGACCGATGACACCGGCTTGCACCGCATGGTCGACAACGGACATCGACATCTTGACCCTGCCCTGTTCGGTGAATTTGATCGCGTTACCTGCAAGGTTCATCAGTACTTGCTGCAAGCGCGTGGGGTCACCGATCAGCTGATCTGGTACATCATCCGCGACACGCGCGTCGATATCCAATCCCTTCTCTTTGGCCCGGTAGCCCAATACATCCACCACACCGCGCAGGATCGCGCGCGGGTCCATGGGCACTTTCTCCAATTCGAGTTTTCCTGCTTCGATCTTGCTCAGGTCCAACACCTCGTTCACAATACCCAACAGGTGTTCGCTGCTGCTCGCTATGGCTTCCACGTAAGTGCTGCGTGTTTCCGGATCGATGTCCACATCCCGTTTCAACGCAGTGCTCATGCCCATGATCGCGTTCATCGGCGTGCGGATCTCGTGGCTCATGTTGGCCAGGAACTGCCGCTTCACTTGTTCACTCTGTTCTGCACGTTCACGTTGTTCATCGGCCTCGTCCTTCTTGCGCTGTAGTTCCGTCGTGCGCTCCGCCACGGTGCGTTCCAACAACTCCTTCTGCCTGTTCAGGTTGCTGGTGCGCATGCGGATAAATGCGAATACACCACCCACAAATGCGAGGACATACAGCGCATACGCCCACCAGGTGCGCCACCACGGTGGAAGCACAGTGAGCGTGAACGATGTGCCCTTCGCATCCCAGATGCCATCGCGGTTGTCGCCGCGCACGCGGAAGCTGTACGTGCCGGGATCGAGGTTGGTATACACCGCACTGCGATCGGTGCCGCTGCTGATCCAGTTGCCATCAAAACCTTCGAGCTTGTATTGGTAGTGGTGCGATGTGGGCGATGAGAATTCGAGCGTGGCGAACTCGAAGGTGATCATGTTCGTGCTATGCGGAATGCGGATGCCCGTTGCCAGGTGGACCGGAGTGTTCAGTGGGGATCGCGCATCACGGAAGTTCAACGGTCTATTGATAAGCTTGATCCCGGTGATGCGGATCGGCGACGCTGAGCTGTCCTCTACCAGGCTCGCTGGATCGAAGTAGTTGAAACCGCTGACACCACCGAACCAGAGCCGTCCGTTCACATCCTTACAATATGCGTAACGGTTGAATTCGTTGCTCTGCAATCCATCGTTCACCGTGAAGTTCCGGAAGACCTTCGTCGTGCGATCGTAACGTGCAATGCCTTGGTTGGTGCTCATCCATAAGTGGCCAGCATTGTCGGCAAGCACGCCATAGACCACATCGTTCGGCAGTCCTTCATTGGTTGTGATGCGCTCCACTTCACCGGTGCGCGTATCGAAACGATTCAGTCCACCGCCGCTGGTGCCGATCCATAACACGCGCGTGGGTTCATCAGGATCGGCGCAGATGGAGAAGATGATGTCCGTGGATAAGGACTTCGCACTGCCGGGAACGGATCGGTAATGCTTCCATTCTCCGGTACGCGGATCCAGACATAACAGGCCCAACATAGTACCTGCCCAGATCAATCCATCCTGTCCTTCGTGCAGTGCAGACGTGAAACCGTAGGGGTCGCTCACGGCTTTGATGGGCCAGTGGAACGGCGTCATCGCATGCGTGCGCAGATCGCAACGCCACAGGGCCTGCTCACCACCGAACCAGAGCGCATTGCCTGTTCCCGGCATCAACGGGAACAACGCTCCTCCTTCGTCATCTGCTGTGCCTTCGCCCACATCGAAAAGTTCCACAGCGGCCGTGTTCCGATCATACCGGACAATGGCACCATCGTTCATCGCCATCCAATACACTCCAGTTGCATCCTGCCATGCCATGTCGCTGAAGTTGTGCGCGGTCTTCAACACCCTCGCAGCAGGCACCTCGCTCATGTCCTCGATGCGTGTTGTGTACTTCCGTTTCCGCGGATCGAATTCGCCGAGCCATTCCCAATAGCGGCCCACGAGCACGTTCCCGTTCGCCGTTGGGCTGAGCGATCGTATGCTGCGGTCTTCCCATTTGTTGAACCGCTCGATACGAGGATCATACCGCAACAGACCGTAGCCCGATGTGCCGAGCCACATGGTGCCGCTTTTCTCGAAGAAGCAGATCAAAATATCGGCGATCGCCAATGCATAGTGCGTATCGGCCGCATGGATCCAGGCCATGTGCCGTTGCTTGGGGTCGAACCGGTAGAGACCGTGGTCGGTAGGTAACCAGAGGATGCCTGCCGCATCCAGCGTCAACCGCTCATTCGCCAACGGGGTCCTCGGACGCGGATGGATGTAGAGGATGGTTGAGCGTTCCGTGGCTGGATCAAGGGACACGATGTAGTCGCGACCGACACCGTAGATCATGTTACGGACCGTATCCTCCAAGAACCTGACAGCAGGGTGATAGTAAGGGTCCGGCGTGCGGTGCCAAATGGGCAACGTATCCAGGATATCCGTTCCATCGTGCTTGGGTGTGATGCGTTGGACCACATGGTCCGTTCCTCCCCACAAACGGCCATCGCTCAGCATCTCGAAGGTGAAACTGCCAGCGTACCATTTCTGGGTTGAAGGCGGCAAAGGCTTGCCTAATTGCACCGGCCCTTGGAACGTGAGCTTCACGAATGCGCGGTTGGTGGATGCCCAGAGGTCACCGTTGTGGTCCAATGCGATGCTCCCCGGCTCTACCCATTCGTACTTGGGGTGCTTGAGGGGCATGTGGATGAAGCGTTCCGTGGTGGGGTCGAAGAGATCGATACCCTTGCCAGTACCTACCCACAGCCGCTGATAACGATCAAGATAGAGATCACTTATTGTGTTGGAACTAATGCTGGTGCTGTCGTCCGGATCGTGGTTGAAGGATGTGAACGAATAACCGTCGTACCGGTCCAATCCATCCTTCGTAGCGAACCAAAGAAAGCCTTGTTGGTCCTGCACGATGCTGTTCACCAAGCCTTGGGAAAGACCGTCATTGATGGTAATGTCAGTGAAGGGCAGCTTGAGCGTATCCAATTGCGCACGCGCACCAAGGCAGCCGAGACAGGTGGCGAAGACAACAGCGATGCGCAGCAGGGTCCTCACGGCGTATAGATCCCTTTGGTAAGCGCATACACCACCAGCCCGGCCACGTTGCGCGCACCGGTCTTCAGCAAAATGTTGTTGCGGTGGAACTCCACTGTTCGTGGGCTGATGAAGAGCGTACCGGCGATCTCCGTGGTGGTGAGCTCTTGGCAGATGCCGCGGATCACTTCCAATTCACGTTCGCTCAACGGATCGATCTCCGGGAAGGTGGGCCTCACGTTCTTCCTGCTCACCAAGCCTTGCAGCATCACCTTGTTCACCGCTTCGCTGAAGTAGAAACCGTTCTCCGAAACGGAGCCGATGGCGTTCTCGATCTCGAGCGGTTCGGCGGTCTTCAGCATGTAGCCGTGCGCGCCGAGTTCGATCATGGGCGCGATGAATTCCTCTTCATCATGCGAGCTGAGCACGATCACCTTCACCTTCGGATACTGCTTCGTGATGCGTTGCATGGCTTCCTTACCGTCCATCACGGGCATCTGTAGATCAAGCAGGATGATGTCCACTTCATTGCCCTCCAGACCAAGCAGCAGTTCCTCGCCGTTGCCGCATTCGAATACCACCTGCACGCCGACCATATCGCGCAGCAGCATGGACAGGCCTCTGCGAAAGAGGACCTGGTCATCGGCAAGAGCCAGTCGGATCATGGTGCAAAGGTCTTGGGTATCGGTGGCTCGGCACCTCGTAGTTCCACCAGTTCTGATCGATCGTTCATGGCCTGTTCAGTTCCGCGCGTAGCTCATCTTCGATCTTCATGCTAAAGGCCAGTATCTCATCGATAAGGGCGCGGCAAGGAGCCGTCCCTTCACGTTTCACCAGATCGCCAAGAGCCACCAAGCGTTCGAGCATATGGTGGGCACCCAGATAATGGGTTTGCGGACGCAGGTCATGCACGATCATCCCCAATCCTTCGGCATTCCCTTTCGCTTGTTCCATGGACAGACGTTCGAACTGTTCCGGCGCTTGTTCCAAGTAAAGCTCTATCCACTGGTGAATGCGGACGCGATCCCCCTTGAAGAGCTGTTCCAGGATCGAAAGATCGGTCACGGCGCGTTGCATCGGCGGAAATGTACTGAACGCCATGGACCCGCTCGCCTTCGCGGACGGTAGGCGCTTGGATCGCGGATCTTCATTCCCCCGGAAATTGCGACCTTGTGACCTCTTTCGTTCCTAACAACCTTCCAAAATGCGGACAACCACTTTGCTCTTCGTCTCCCTCTTGACCCACACTGCCTTTGCCCAGTGGGATATCCCTTCAGTGAACACCCCCGTTCGTGCCATGGAGGGAGTGGAAGCGGTTACTCCGCTATCCGCAATGGGCAGACAGGGAAGCACCTACATCAGTTGGTTCGAGCTGAGCGATGCCGGATACCTCTTGCGCATACAACGGTTGGATGTGGACGGTGTGGCCGAATGGGAAAGTGGCGGTCTGGTGGTGAGCGAGGAACCCCAGAACAGCGCACTCTTCCGGTATGATCTCGCCAGCGACCTGGAAGGCAATGCCATCGTGGCCTTTCAGGACGAACGCACCGGGAGCCTTGACGTGGTGGCCTACAAAGTGGCACCCGACGGATCCATGGTATGGGGCAGTGGACTTGCCCTGCCAACCCCGGATGGGACAGGCCTGGCACCGAGCATCGGTGTGTTGAACGATAACCGTGTGGTCATTGCTTGGAACACCGACTTCACGCCTTCCACGGTTGCGTTCCAGGTGGTGTCGCCGGACGGTATCCCGGATCCCTTGGGTACGCAACAGATCAGCAGCACCGGCAACCTCGGAAGGCCGAAGATCGTGCCGTGCTCGGACGGCGGCTTCTGGATCCAATACGTGGAACAGGACGGCAATTTTCTCGCACCCGGCTTCATGACCGCGACGCGTTTCTCCGCAGCCCTTGAACCCGGATCGCCCGTTATCGTCTCTTCCAAGCCCATTGCCGGTTTCTACTTCCCGCAGCCGATCTCCGATGGACACGATGGCCTGTATGTCGCGTTCAATACCGGGAATTCGGCAAATGTCAACCTAACGAACATCTATGTTCAACGGCTTCGTGCAGACGGGTCCTTTTGGAACGATAAGGGAACTCCCGTGGAAGAAGGTGCCACCACGCAACGCTACACGTACAGCGCAACGCCCGCATTGGTGAATGATGATGATGGACTGATGTTGGCCTACCAACGCACCAATTTGGACCAGAGCCAAGGCGGTATCTCCGTGCAGCGTATGGATACGGCGGGGACCAGGATACTGGGCGATATGGGTGTGGTGGTGACCCCGGCGAACAACCAACTGCCCGCCCCTTTCGGGAACGCTCCTTTACCGGATGGCATCGTTACAACAACACTCGATGTCGGGACCGGCCCGAATAAATTATCCGCACAACAAATAGGGCTGGACGGTCTGTCCATCGGCTCTCCGATCTCACTGTGTACGGTCAGCAGCGCCAAGGACGACCCTTCTCTGATACCCTTCCGCCAGGGCCAAGCCGTGGCGGTGTGGCAAGACCAACGCAGTGGTAGCGGTGCCATTTATGCGCAGCCGATCCAACCGGACTTCAACGTAGGTTTAACTGCCGTCCGCGGAACGGAAAACACCTTGCAGTTTTGGCCCAATCCCACCACTGGTCAAGTGCGTGTATTTGCACAGGGCGAAGCAGGTGATCTCTTGGACTTGCGCGTGATCGATGCCACCGGACGAACAACATGGAGCATGCGAAGTGTCCCCTTCTCCGCTGAAGGAAACCTGCTCGATCTTTCGGCATTGGCACCCGGCAGTTATTCGTTGGTGGTCACTGCGCCGAACGGGATCCGAAGGGCCTCCCGGTTCATCCGGCAATAGCCTGCGGTGCTGTTGATGCCCGGACCGGCGTGCTGGAAGTTCCGGATGTGGGCCATCATTGTTACGGCGATCCGGAAGTAACGGCCCGTTCTACTTCCGTGTTCAACACGAACACGGAAGTTGTTCCCGACCTGTGCAACGGAACAATTTTGCCATGTACTCTTGATGGTGACGGATCCCGCATGATCTTCTTTTGCAACGTAACCCATGGCCCCATCGGATACCGAGATCATCCAACGCTTCAGAGACCATCTGCGCACGGTCACGGGTCTTACTGCGGAAGAATTCGCACAGCTGTCACATCTCCTTCGTGCCGTGCGCTTCGCTAAAGGTGCGATCGTGTTGGAACCTGGATCCGTTTGTGCCCATGCGTTCCACGTTACGCATGGTCTGTTGCGGGTGGCCACGTTGGACAAGGACGGGAACGAGCACATCGTGCAATTCGCTCCTGAAGGTTGGTACGCTTCGGACCGCAGCAACATGTACTTCCAAGAGCCTTCGCACCTGCGTATCGATGCCATTGAGGATACCGCTGCCGTGATGGTGGGACAGGTTTTCGTGGATGCCGCATGCGCACTTAGCCCGCCATACGCCAAGGCCAACACCACCTTGTTGCACAACCACATCCGGCACATGCAGGACCGCATCGCGCTGTTGCTCGGCGCACGTGCAGAAGAGCGTTACCAGAAGTTCATCGCCATATACCCGGACCTCACCATGCGCGTGCCCCAACGCATGATCGCGAGCTATTTGGGCATCACCCCGGAATCGCTGAGCCGGGTGCGTCGCGAATTGGCGGAACGCAACTTCAAGCCACGGACCTGAACTTCTTACCATAGGTCAATGCACCGACCAACGTGAAGCAGGATCTTTGCGGTGTGGAATTCAACCCATCAAGACAATGACCTACAGACCCATTGAACGTGTGATCGCTCCCGGCCAACCCCATTTTGTCGGTGACGGATTCCGGGTACACAACTTCATTCCGCATGGCGGCGCACTTTCCATGCAACGCATGAGCCCCTTCATCATGCTGGACTACAATTCAAAGTGGCAAGTGCCGCCAGCCAGCAGTCCGCGTGGCGTTGGTGTACATCCGCACCGCGGTTTTGAAACGGTGACCCTCGCCTACAAGGGTAAGGTTGCACACCACGACAGCAGCGGCGGTGGCGGTGTGATCGGTGAAGGCGACGTGCAATGGATGACCGCCGCTTCCGGCGTGCTGCACAAGGAATACCACGAAGAAGAATTCAGCAAGGCCGGTGGCATTTTCCAAATGGTGCAGCTCTGGGTGAACCTGCCCGCGAAGGACAAGATGAGCACTCCCAAGTACCAAGCGATCGCGCACGACACCATTGCTCAGGTGCCTCTGGCTGACAATGGTGGCACCCTGGAAGTGGTCGCCGGAAACTACAAGGGCATCAAAGGTGCAGCGACCACCTTCACACCGGTACACATGTACAATGCCCACTTGAAGAAAGGCGGAAAAGTGGACCTCGACCTGCCCGCCAACTACAATACGGCGCTGCTGGTGATCGAAGGAAGTGTGCGCGTGAACGGCAGCGAAGAAGCTCCCACGGACCATTTCGTGCTCTTCAGCAACGAGCCGGGAACGGTCCACATCGAAGCCACCGAACAAGCCGTGGTGCTGGTGCTTAGCGGCGAACCGATCAACGAGCCCATCGCCGCGCAAGGTCCTTTCGTGATGAACACACGCGAAGAGCTGGTACAGGCCATGCACGACTTCAACCAAGGGAAATTCGGTTTCTTGGAGGACTGACAAGAAGTACACCGGACGTTGTCCCACCAGTGCCATGCGCAGCCCACCGAACGTCACTCCGGAGGCCGGGCGATCGCAGATCGGGGCCCCGGACATCCGGAGTTTCACCAATGTTTTGTCTGTGGCTTTGGTGAGACTCCGGTTCTTCGGTCGCAAAGCCTCCCTTCGCCCGGAGTGACGGTGCGTGGGGTCTACGGTCGCAAAGCCTCCCTGCGCCCGGAGTGACGGTGCGTGGGGTCTTCGGTCGCAAAGCCTCCCTTCGCCCGGAGTGACGGCCGTGTGGGGTCTACGGTCGCAAAGCCTCCCTGCGCCCGGAGTGACGGTGCGTGGGGTCTTCGGTCGCAGAGCCTCCCTGCGCCCGGAGTGACGGCGCGTGGGGTCTACGTCGCAGAACCGACCTGGCCAACCTGAAGCTGGCAAAGTCCTCCGTCCTACTTTTGCGTATTCAACAAACACGAAGAACAATCATGATCCGATCAAGCAAGGCCGTATGGACAGGAAGCGGCAAAGAAGGTAACGGGAAATTGACCAGCACGAGTGGTGTCCTAAAAGAAACACCCTATTCGTTCCACACGCGTTTCGTGAGCGAGGACGGCAAGGCAGGCACCAACCCCGAAGAACTGATCGCAGCCGCACATGCGGGTTGCTTCACCATGAAGCTGAGCTTCTTGTTGGGCAACAAAGGGTTTACACCGGACGAGTTGGACGCCACCTCCGAAGTGAAGCTGGGGCCCGTGGAAGGCGGAACCGGGATCACAGGGATCCATTTGGTGTTGAAGGCAAAGGTGCCGGGTGTAAGCCAAGCCGATTTCGATGCTTGCGCGGAAGATGCGAAGGTGAACTGCCCCATCAGCCAAGTGCTGAAGGCCGTGCCCATTACGCTGAGCGCGTCGCTGGTGAAGTAAGGACCCACGTATTTCCATGCCTATTCACAAGGCCCCGATCGCTTCGGGGCCTTGTTGCGTTCAAGGATCACCGGTAAATAGCTGCGACTGTTCACCCATGAACATGATCATGGAACAATTGCCGAAGTGCGGATCCATGCAAAGTCCTGAACCAGAAATTCACATCCTGTAAGGCCCCTACCCTGCAAATTCCGCTTTGGATTACTTTGGCACTGTGTTTGGAAACACACGAAACCAAAAACAACACCACCATGAAACACGTATTGAGCATTCTCACATTGTGCATATTGGGCATTACCGCCGTGCAAGCCCAAAAAGTGAACGAAGTCGTAGAGATCGAATCTGCCGGCGCATGGTATCCCGGTAAGATCCTGAAAGCTGAAGGGGACAAGTACTTCATCACCTACGACGGCTGGAGCGAGGACTTCAACGAATGGGTGCAAACGGACCGTCTCCGGGGCTTCATGACCGCTGCGGCTCCTGCTCCCGCGTCGCCCCTCACCAAGTTCAAGGTGGGCGACAAAGTGGAAGTGGAATACGGCATGGTGCCCGAACCCGCTACCGTGATCGAAGTGGGTGAGAGCAAGTACCACATCAAGTACGAGAACACCCTGTTCAAGGACAAGTGGGTGACCGAGCGGGAGATCAAGAAGCTTTGATCGTGCTGTTCGATCAGGCCTTGGGAAGTTGAACACCGTTGAGCGACCAAGCGGGCTGAACCATTGATCGCTTGATGCTGGACGCGACGTGTGTGCTTATACCAATTCGCAGTACAGACCCACCCGATCTACTTGCTCTTTTTCCGCATTATACCATTTGGAAGTAGAAATGCGTCCGAAGATGCGAAGCTATTTTTTGGCCATGCGATTCAAAAAATCGTTGCATAGCCGTAGCTACGGAACCATTTTTTGAAGAAGCCTGGGCGGAAAAGAGCGA
>Ga0335394_10004106_pt1 | contig 16569 bp, 7 predicted proteins | sample MAT03_FD_205741 | JGI IMG/M metagenome (GOLD analysis project Ga0335394, IMG submission 205741) | Freshwater microbial communities from Lake Fryxell liftoff mats and glacier meltwater in Antarctica - MAT-03 (spades assembly) (version 2) ... | reverse complement strand
GGCCCGCGCAGCGTGATGTGGCTGATCAGCAGCCGGCCGGTGGGCGTGGCGGTCATAGCGCGCTCCTGTTCACGATTAGAGAACAGTATAGCACAAGGGCGTTTGGATCACGAAAGACGCGAAATGGCATCGAAGTCGCGAACGCGGAGGGCGCAAAGGAAGCGATTCTGAGGGATTGAGGCTGGAGGAGTGGCCCGGCGGCGCACAAGTGACGCCACCGGGCAGGGTAGCAGGTCAAGCGGAAAATCTATCTCCCGACAGCGCGCCGCAGCTCGGCGAAGGCGGCCGGGAGGTCGCGGGCCACGACGTAGTCGCGCAGCAGGAGCGCCCCCGCCCCGAGCGGGTGGCTGAACCCCTGGTCCTGCGGGTCGAGCAGGGCCGGGTAGGTGCCCACCACAACCTGCCGCCCGCCCCAGCCCGCCACGAGTGGCGCGCCCGCCGAATCGGGCGCGATCTCCCAGCCCTCCAACTCAAGGAAGCGCCGCAGCGCTACGAGCTGCCGCCGCTGCTCGGTCACTGGCGCAACCTCGGGCGCCGCGCCGTACATGATGTGGCGCAGCACCTGCGCGGCGAGGTGGCGATCCAGGGAGACATGCCAGAAGCGGTTGCCGTAGTGGCGCAGGCAGCGCGTGCACGAGCGCTCGCAGTCGCGCGGGCAGCCCTCCACTAGGTCGAGCGCCGCCTGTAGAATCGTCCCTAGCTCCGCGCCTGCCTCGGCGGCGTACCCAGCCCCGCCGGAGGCGGTGTCGAATAGGTAGAGGTCGAAGCTCGCGCCGCTGTCGGCCGGCAGCAGCCGGTGGCCCGCGCTGAGCTCGGCCGGGTCCACGTCGAGCACCCGGCTGGCCGCCAGCGCCAGCGCCTCGGCGGCGGTGCGCAGCGCGTCCTGAAGCCACGGGTCGCGCGGGCGGTCGCCGAGCGGCCCGGCGAGCGAGCAGCGCAGCAGAAGCAGGTCGCTGCGGAAGGTCGTCCCGAGGTAGATCGGCGTGCTGTGGATCGGCCCACGGCACTGCGAGCGCCTGATGCGCGGCGGCACCAGGTAGGGCTGGCTATGGGCGCCGCCCCGCGGCGCGTCTGCGGAGGGCCACGCCGCGCCGCACGACTCGCACACCGCGAACCCCTCCTCTCTCGGGCCGCGGTTCATAATGATGAATTGCCGGCCCTCGGCGTAAGCGTAGCGCAGGTTGGGCCAGGCCCCCTCGCGCCAGTCGAGGTCATCCGGGGAGATCGGGAGCGGCAGCTGGGCGTCTGCCGCGTAGCTGAACTCCTGCTCGCGGTCGCGCTCACCCACCGGCTCGCCCTTCTCCGGCGAGAAGCCGGGCGGGTCGAGCAGTTCGCTCGTCTTCAGCTCGCTCTGGCAGACTGGGCAGCGCTCGATGCCGCGGGGCGGCTCTAGCCGGACGTAGGTGCAGGCCGGGCAGTAAGTATAGGTGGGCAGTGGCTGATCAAACAAGACTCGCGCCGGCGCGTCATAGCCGTTACGCTCAACGTAAATGCCGCCAACGCGGTAGGTCCTCTTGTTCACCACGAGCAGCCGACCCGGGGCATACTCGCTGAGTGCTTGGGTCTTGCTCTGCTGCGGGCGCTCCTTCGTGATCACCTTATCACCATCCCTAGCAAAGACATAGAAAGATGCCAGGTCGGTGGGGAAGGCGTAGCTCGGCAGCAGCCCATCGTCGAAGAGCGCGTTGAGCAGGCCGCCGCGATCCTCTACATCATCCTGATCGGATGCCCCCTCGCCCTGCCGCTGCCCGCCTGCGCCCAGCGCCTGAAGCCGGCCGATGAGCGCACACGCAGCCTCGGCCACAAATCGCACCCGCGCGGCCCGCCCGCCGGGCACGGCCGCATCGGGGATCCAGTCCGCGGCGCTCGCGGCGACATCGCCGCCCGGGGCGGCCACACGCGCATCGACCCAGGCGCTGAAGGTCGCCAGGGAGATCGAGCCACGCTCGGCGAAGAACTCGGAGCGCGTGCCCAGGGCGGTGAAGAGGCTCCCGCGCTCACGCTCAAGCTCCGCGAGCTCGGCTGGAGCCAGGGCGCGCAGTTGCTCGTGAAAGAACGTCTGGATCAGGTAGGCGTAGATGTGCCGCCGGACGAGGGTCTGCCGGTCGATGCTCAGCAGCGGCCGGCGCGGCGCGCCAGCGATCATGCCCTCAGGGTGATGGAAGTAGAAGTGATCGTGCGGGCCACTGTCGGCGTAGGCGACCACTGTCGAGACGGCCGCCCCGCGCCGACCGGCGCGGCCGGCGCGCTGCTGGTAGTTCTCGCGCTGCGGCGGGATGTTCCGCATCCCGATCGCGACCAGCGAGCCGATGTCGATGCCGACCTCCATTGTCGTCGTGCAGCTCAGCACATCCACTGGCGGTCGATCCTCTCCCAGAGCAATGTCCTGAAAGCGTAGCTCAAACTCCTCAGTCGTCGCGTAGACCGCGGCCCGATCGCGCTGCGAGAGCTGCGCGGTGTGCTCCTCAGCCGAAAGGTGTGCCGGGCGCTCGCCGCGCAGGATAGCGCGCAGCGGCGCGCGGTAGTAGTCATAGCGCGCCGAGATGGCGGGGTCGTCCGGGCCGCGCGGCTCAAGCTGCTGGCCGCCGCAGACGGCGCAGCGACCGAGCAGCGGGGCGTGCTGTAGATTCCTGCATGTGGCGCAGCGCAACCACGGCTCGTCGAAAGCCAGGCTGAGGGCCAGCGCGGATGACTTGAGATAGGCCAGCCCTTGCTCATCCTGATCGGTCATAGCCGCGTAGAGCGCGTCGCGCAGCTGCTTGATCTGGCTGTCGTTGAGCCCGGCGGCCTCGCGGATGATCTTCTCGAGATCCTTGAAAGCCGCGCCGGTCTTTGGCGGCCTAGCGTAAGCCGATACCCGCTCGCGTATCTGTGATGGAATGCTCTTATCAAAGGCACCGCGATCGAGCAGCACCTGGGCCCAGAATGAGGCAATCACCTCGATTTGAGTACGGACAATCTCCGGGAGCGTCGCCAGGTCGTGCTGTAGCCTGCGGATGGAGGAGCGCGATGGCTGGATAACCATGGTCGCCAGACGATAGACCGAGTAGAAGGGGTTCGCCACCTGGTCGAGCAGATGCTGGCGGTAGCTCATCGGCAGATCGGGGATGCGATCCTCCTCCCCAAGCGCCAGATCGAGATCCGCGTCGTTATATTTCGCGAAATCGCGCATATGACTTAGGAGCTCACGCTGCGAGTCGAACTCCTGGTCAAAGAAGTGTAGCCGCAGATCATGGCAGACCGCCACGAAGGCGGCGTAGAGCCGAGCCCCGAGGATCGGCTCGCTGCGAATGAGCCTGAGGCGATGCACAGCCAGCGCGAGAGCCTGGCGGAAGGTGTCAAACTCGACCTCACGGGGTAGGTCGCGGGCTAGGCGCGCCGCCTTCTGGCGCCCGTCAGAGAAGAGCAGCACCTTGCGACCGCCGTTCGGCAGCATCTCGCTGAGCGGTCGGCTCGGCGGCTGGGTGACGAACTGCTCGTGCACCAGGTTGGCGAAGGGCCGCTCGCCGCGGGTGGCTAGATCAAGCACCTTATCAGCTGATCTCTTATCGCACACTGGGCACTTGACAAATGGCGTATGCGCCGCCACAGACTCGTCATCATCATCGCTGCTTTGGCCACGCGCAGCGGGGGTGGGCCTCCACAGCTGGCGGTAGCTGGCGAGGTTGGCCGGTGGGTTGGCCTCGATCCGGCCGGTAGCCGTATCCATCCATATCGGCTCGACGAGCCCCGCCTCCTCATGCTTGCGGAGCGGCCGCTCAATGACGAGCCAGCTCTCCTGGAGCTGCTGCGCCGTTGGGTCGACTCGCCCTCCCGCCTCATGCCAGTAGAAGCTCGCTCGATCGCCCTCGCCGAAGGCACGCAGGAAGAGCGCCCCGCAGTCGCGGTGGGCCAGGAGCTCATAGACTCGGGCGCCGCACTCGCAGTGCGTGCGCGGCTCGGTGTAAAGCCGGCCGAGCAGACCCGGCTCCCCGCCAGAGTCTAGCCGCGCCGAGCATGTCGGGTCGACGCACGCCCACAGCGAGGGCAGGCCGCGGAAGAGCATATGGACGCGGGCCTGCAGCAGGGGGCGCTGGCCATTGTGGGCGTAGGTGCCGAGCTCAAGCAGCGTCTCGGTGGCTCGCCTAGCGACGTCTGCCCGAGCTTCGGGGAAGAGCGCGTCGGCCAGATCAGCGAGGCTGGTCGCGCTGCCCGTGCTCTGCGCGATCAGCAGCTCGGTCGGCCCCATCCCGTGCAGCTGCGCGTAGAGATAGTCGCGTAGACCCCCAGCGGGATCGCCACCATCAGCCTCTGGCGGCGATGGCCAGCCGAGCGCCTCAACCACGGCACTCACCGCCGCCACCGCCGCTGCCGGCGCCTCGGCGCGGCGGGCGAATGCGGCCTGGTCAAACGCCGCCAGGCCTGCGGCCTCGGACGGAGTGCCGGGTCGGGTCGGCGGGCGCGGCTCGGGGTAGCCGCGCACCAGCTGGAAGGCGCGCCCCCCGCCTGCCGGTGAGCCGGTCAGTGCCTCGGCGAAGGCAATCGCGTCACCCTCGATCGTCTCATCCGACCCTAGGCTGGCGCTGGTGATAATGCAGCGCATCCGAGAACGGGGGATCTCCAGCCGAGCCTGGAGCCGTCTGATCAGGTAGGCCACCTCGGCCCCAGCCGTCCCCCGGTAGAGGTGAGCCTCGTCAACCACCAGGATCACACTGTTGGCCGGGTCGCTGGCCAGCCAGGCGCGCGTCTGCTCGAAGATGCTGCGCTCGATCGGCCGCATGAGCATGTACTCGAGCATCGAGTAGTTCGTGATCAAGATGTCCGGGCAGTCAAGCTGCATCTCGTGGCGGGTCAGCAGCTCGCGATCGCCGGGCTGCGTGATCAGGCGCCGATCCCAGCGCCCTCCGGGTGTCCCGTAGAACCTGTCCAGGCTCTTCGCCGGCCAGCGCCCGCGCGCCCGCAGCTCCTCCACAAGCTGGGCGCTCTGCGACCTCGGCCCGTCCCGCTGGGCGGCCGCCTCGAGATCGACGTAGTAGCGAAGGATCGGGTCGAGGTTCTGGTTGTCGCGCCGTGGGTTGCGCGAGCCGGGGTAGGGCGTCCGGCTCGTGTACATGCCAAAACGCGGGTGGCGCCCGTAGCGCAGGCGGAAGAGCTCGCTCAGCCGCTCGTCGCCAAACAGCCGTCGCAGGCGCGCGATCTGGTCGCTGACCAGGGCGTTCATGGGGTAGAGCAGCAGAGCTCGGAAGCCGGGCTGCCGGAAGGAGGCGGGGCGATCGGACGCCTCCGCCAGCAGCGAGCCCATGATCGGCAGCAGGAAGGTCTCAGTCTTGCCCGAGCCAGTGCCGGTCGAGACAATGAGATCGTGGCGATGGTTGAAAAATGCCTCTAGCGCCTCGGCCTGATGGCGGTACGGCCGCAGGAAGACCCCTATCCCCGGCTGCCAGCCCGCCAGTTCGTCAAGAGTCTGGCCGATCGGGTGCGGCAGGCCGAGCTCGCCATACCTGCGGCCAAGCTCGTAGGAGGGCGTCGTCTCAAGAAATGCTTCGCGCGCGATCTCGCCGGGCGCGCTCAGCAGTGCGCGGCGCTCGCGCACAACGCTCGCGTCGCGCAGGTGGTAGGCGGCCTCGATATAGCGCTGTAGCCGCGAGCGGAGCGCGTCGGCGATGCCCTGAACGCCAACGGGGGTAAAAGAGGTCGAGTCTATAGTCATGGGGTGTTACCTCAGATGCTGCTAATTCTCGTCGACCTGAATACCGAGAGCGATAAGCGCGTCTGTCACACGCTGCGCGTACTGGATCGGGATATCCCATCGCTGCGGGTAGTACTTGCCGTCAAGTCGCGGTAGCTCCCTCCCCAGGGTGAGCAGGAGGCGCTGCTCAGGCTGAGGCAGCGCGCTCCGCAGCTTGAGGCTCCACTGCTTCTGCCGGCGCTCTGCTCGCACGCGTACCGGGTTCCCAGCGATGAGATCCAGGCCGTACATCAGCCGACGCAGATCGCCATCGCCCAGCCTGAGTGGGCCGACCGCGATCGGTCGGCCGCGAACCAGTTCTGCGATCAGGTGCGCGTTCGACCCGCGCCGCATCCGGTGCCGGACGAGGTATCGCCCGTCCGGCATCCGCGAGTCGCCCATGCGCCAGCGGAAGTACTGTTCGCTTCCAGGCGGCGCCGCACCGGGGGCGTAGACTTCGACCTCCAGATCGCCCGCGGGATCGAGGCCGACCGCGCTCAGCATACGCTGTGTCCACTCTCCCAGATCAGCATTCGGGAGCCGCAGCCACTCTTCCTCGGGCAGCGTATCGATCATGATTGGCATTGGTGGCGCCTTGGCGGGTACGAGGCGCGCGATCCCGGCGCGCTCGACGAGGGCCCGTATATGTGCGGGGAGCTGGCCGGTCGGCGGCCCACCGAGAATCAGGTATCGATCAATCGCCTGCATCGGCACCCGCCGGAGCGGCGCGGGCGCCCACCGCCCTCCGGGCAACTCGACAAGATCACCGATGGCCCCCAGATCTTCAAGGGAGCTGCGCAGGAGCTCGTGGAGCGACTCGCTGCCCTCCTCCGTCAGCGCGGCAAGCGGGATCAGCGGGCGGGCGGCGGCGTTCATCAGCCGGGTCACGTAGACCGGACGGCACTTCAACACCCAGTTCGACCACAGGCTGACGCGCAGCAGTTCTGCGCAGAGCGCCGGCGATATGGATGCCTGCGATAGTTCGGACGGGGCGAAAAAGCCAAGGCTCTGCCGAACCAGCGCCAGGGCCTGCTCGGCAGAAACGGGCTGCAGGCCGCCGCTCATTGCAGCACCATCCGCATCATCTCGAGTGCCGCCTCATCCAGCTTGATCGATGTTGTCTCCAGCAACTGGGTGAGCGCTTCTGTCTGCTGGCTGGCGAGGGCGTAGGGCACAAGCGAGCCGTGGACTGCGACCCTTAGCGCCTCCTCGCTTGTCTTCACTAACCCGCAGCATACAGTGTACGTCCGCGCAAAGGCTTGGCCGATCGGCGCTGGAAGACGGAGGCCATCGACACTCAAGCTTTCAAGAGTATCCAGGCCAGTTTGCACATTACCCGTGCTAAGCGACTGCCAGGACGACCAGCGACTGAGCGGGATAGACGATCGCGCGGTCGATTCATAAGAGGGAGCCCTGACAGAGCCGGTCGTCGAATCTAGATCGATGTAGAAGGCATCTGCCCAAAGCGATGGCGGGAGCGAAACGGTAGCCGGACCATCTATGATCGTCCCCGCTAGCAGCACGTTGGCCGGCCAGGCGAGCTCGGCTGCGGCGAAGTAGGGATCCTCTGCCGCGAACAGATTAGGGTGAGCGAGACGCATCGTCCTTCGGGCGCTATCGCAGCGCGCCGAGCGATAGCAGGCGAGCAGCGGCAGTAGATAGGCATCGACCGCCGCCCGGTTCACCCCTTCGAGCACCGCCACGAAGAGGCGGTCCTGCTGATCCGGCTGGCGCGCGTAGATCAGGAGATCGAGCAGGCCGCCCGGGTGGGGCGCGAACTGGCGGCTGTGAGGATCGTGCTTGCCGAGGATATCGGCGGGCTCCAGAGTGGTTGGCGCCACAGGCACCCACAGCATACGGCCGGCGGCCGCAACGCAGGCGTACTGCTCCAGGGCATCGAGCGCACGTGCGCCGCTTACCAGCGGCATCTTCCCTGCGACCAGCGCAGCATGGATTGGAACACTGGCCAGGCCAGGCAGCCCCGCGGCCGATAGGGCGCGGCGCGCCGCCAGCACCAGCTTCTGCTGATCATCAACCTTGCCTCCGTCATCCTGGAGCACAGATGCGGGCGGGAGGATATCGCGATAGGCCCCGCTCGACGGGCTGAGTGCTGGCTGGGCTCCACCCATCGCGGCCCGCACCAGCGCGATCTGGGCGAGCGCCTCGGCCGGCCTCGCGACGAGCTCGGCCACGCGCTGTGTGATAGAGGCGTCAGCGAGCGTGAGTTGGTCGCTGATCTGCTGTCGGCGCTCGGCGATCTGCTTGTTGAGCGCTTCGAGCTCAGCCTCAAGATTGCGTCGCCGATCTGCCGACTGCCGTTCAAGGGAGGCGATGTCGTCTGCCCGGCGTTCCATCTCCAGATCGACAGCCTCATGGGCGTGCCTGTCGGCGCCGCTGATCCTGCGCTCTGCCTCCTTCATGGCTTGGCGGAGTCCCGCTAGGCTGGAGGTGATCTGTCTATGCTCCTCGCGCAGGCGCTCAAGCTCCTGTTGCGCCTGTGCAATAGCCTCAGCCTCAGCCTGCGCCCGGGCGGACTCGCGTCCATCGCGCTCGGCCTGGGCGATCCGCTCGGCGACCGCAGGCAGCGCCAGAAGCTCGCCCTCGAAGCTCTGCAGTTCTTTCTTGACACGCTCCGCGTCGGTGAGATAGCCGCGCGCCCGTGTGACCTGCTGGGCGGTGGTGTCTGCGCTGTCGCTCGGCATCGAGTCGACGCTGTCCTGAATCGCGGCTTTGGTGAGTGTGATCAGCCGCGCGAGCCGACCTCGCTCTCGAGAGGCGTTCAACAGCCGCTTGATGACGAGATAGTCAGGCGACCAGTCGAGCTCGCCGACCTTCCTCAGCGGCTGAGCGTTGCTATATGGTAGAAAGGTGCGCTGAGAGTCGATGTACACTTTGACCAGTTGCGCCTCCGGCAGTGCGCTTAGGCGCGGGATCGGCAAGTTTCGCCCGTGGGGGTCGAGTGCCCAACGACCCTGCTGCTGGACGAGCTTCAGCGGCCCAGCCCAGGTCTGCGCATCAAGCACGATGTATATCGAGCTTGATGGAACATATGACAAAGACAGCCCGCGGTTAACAGTTTTGAATACCTCATCAGCATCCTTTGCTCGAAGATTAATCACCTCGTGGGGCAGAATGGGCGGACGATCCCAGTTAATTCGGTAGCGGTCGCGCCTCGGATCGCTGGCGTCAAAGACGGGATGTTGCTCGTATGTGAACACCCAGACACTGCCGACAATCGCATCATCTGCAGGCTTTGCCCAGGTCACGCGCCCCCGGTTTGGAAACTTCGTCTCCGCATACTCAATATCGACCCACAGCCCGGTCTCCTCGCTCAGCATATAGAGTGGCTCAAGCAGCGCAATCTGCTGCGTCCCCGCCAGCCAGGTGTTGCAGACCTGGCCAAGGATAATCTCTCCGTTCATACCTTCACCTCTATATGCTAATCCTGCAAGAGCTTGGTAATCGCGCGCAAGTGAGGGATGAGTAAGGCAGGCACAGCTCGTAGATCACGGAGCGCAGCGCACCCCGGTAGTGTCGATAGATTTGCCAGCTTGCGGCGGATAGATCTGGGCAGGGGTATGAGCATTCCTGTATGCTGACCGCCTCGAAGTACGGCCGATAGCCAACGCGCTCTTCGCAAAGCCGCGGGATGCAGTGGTGGACTATTAACTCCTGTGCTCGGATATGCAGCGCACTCCAGCTGGAGCCGGCCATATGCCCCCGCGTCAAGCTGGATCTTCAGGCTCTCCCTGTGTCGGACAGCCTCGGCGACCTGCTCGCTCACGCGAGCGCCGGCCTCCTCGGCTGATGCTTGCTCAATCCGGCCTTTTGTTGCGCCAAGCTCCCAGATGATGTCAAGCGGCACAGCGCAGTGCACCGTGATGATGGGGGGCTCACGAAGCTGCGTCTGGGGCATCTGAATCGTGTGTGGTCCGACGCCGTCTTTTAAGGCTTGAAGCGTGATTTGCTCTCCGCAGAGACCCAGATCGATAGCGAGCGCAGCGGGGTTCTCTGGCTGTGCAGCGACTCTGTACTCGACAACGACATACAGCGGGACGGTCGAGATGTCATCGAGCGCAACCCGATACATCCCCGGCTCCTGAAACCGCATCGCGTAGAAGGATGTCTCAGCATCTGCCTCCGCGCCATCCCCGGCTGGCGATAGGCCGAAGACAATATCTCTCTCTGCTAAGACAACTGGCACACCCTGCTCGCTATAGCCATGCAGCGGGGTGATGAGGCTGAGCCGATAGCGCGTCTGCGCTAACCGATAGCCGACCGCGTCACACCACGCGCTGAGGCGAATGTCGGCCGATCGCGGCACCTGGATCGTCCACGCCTGCCACCCGTGGTGATCGCCGAGGCTCTCCGGATCGAGGAAGGATGGCGGCGGCCAGCGCCCTCGGCCCGATGAGGTGTCGGCTGGGGCGACGAGGAAGTAGCTCTCCCCAGGCTCTAGCGCCAGGCCTGGTTCGAGCCGCTCGCCACCCTCCCCGCTAAACAGCGTGGCCAAATGGCTAAGGCCCGGCACTATGCCGAGCCACCCTGAGACGTTCCAACTCTCAGGCCAGCTGCCAACAGGCTGCACGATATAAGGCTCTGTATGCGGCCTGACGGGCAGATGTGCGCCACCCCGCCCAGGCCAGAGCTGCGTCGCCGGTGCCGCCACCCCCGCCTCAGCTACCAGCTTCCACCCAGAGAGGGCGTTGACTAGGCTTTCAGCAGCGCTGCCCCAAGAGTGCGGGATCTCGTCGATCTGGATCGCCAACTCCCAAGAGCCGGCCCGCTGAAAGATTATGAGCGATGCCGCCTCCGATCGCGACGCCCGAATGGCAGGCGGCTCAGCGCGAGACACGCTGATTGTTGGTGGATTCCACTTCACACCCGAGCCGAAAGTGTAGGCCTGCCTATGTTCAATAAGCTCTTTGAGCAGACTGGGCGCAAACTTAAAAGTATCTTCACCCTTATATCCATGCAAGCGAAGCGCCTCTATCCCATCCGGGGTGATCTGCCAAGTGATTATGGCGCTACCCCCAGGCAGATGAGCGAGAACATAGCATCCGCTATCATCTTTCTTGCTCTTTTTGCGTTTATGAAGGACAGGCATGGCAAGCCCCCCAGCTACAGCGGCTCGGCTCGCTGACGGGCCGCATCCTTAAAGCTCGTGCAGCTATATACAGGGGGATATCGAGATCGCGCAGCGCGTCGGTGAACACCCCAATGCCGTGGCTGCTCTCCCTCGTGCTGAATGTCAAGAGGGCGATCTGGCTATAGTCAGCCACCAGGCCGCTTGATTTGAGATCGACGATCGCCTGCGCGAGCTTCTGCGCCGCCTTGGCGTAGGGAGATTCGGCGATGGCCATCACCGCAGGATAGGCCCCCGCGACGCTCGATGCGGCGACAAGCGGCCACTTGCCTGGGGCGCGCATCCGCACCGTACGATCACGCATGACCTGGTGCTGATCGATAAATCGGTTGACCCAACCCACAATGGTAGGATGGCTGCGCCAGTTCTCCCGCAGGTTCACGCTCGCCGGATTAAGCCCCAGGTAGTGTTTGCACGCGCGGTCGAAGTCGATCAGCGCCTCGACTGTGGCACCGCGGAAGCGGTAGAGCGATTGGTCATCGTCGCCGACTACCGCGATGTCGCCACGACCCTGTGCAAGCTTGAAGTAAATTAGTTCCTGGATCGGGTTCGTGTCCTGATACTCGTCGACGATGACGGTGCGCCCGCCCGCACCGATCCAGCTTTGACCCGCTGGTGTCTCCAGGAAGGTTCGGAAGTGGGCCTGGAGGTGTGCCTGGTCGGTTCGATGCTCCTCGCCCAGCTTGCGCTGGTACTCCTGGTAGCCTTGGGAGAGCTCTACAAAGGCCTGCTCGCCTGACTGGAGCATCGCTGTAATATCCACGCTGTTCTCAGTCAGCCGATTGAATAGCTTTGTCGCCCACTCAGCACGCTGCGCGACGCTCGGATTGAACTGCGCGTCCTCATCGGCAAACTCAAAGTGGCTCCAGACTGGTGAGCTCGGGCTATAGACCAGCGAGTTGTGGGCACGGCGCAGGAAGAACTGTTGGGTCAGCTCATCCTCGAGCACGCGTATGCGTAGGGTAGGGTCGTAGCGCTGGTCTTGCAGCACTCGCGAGCAGATTCCGTGCAGCGTGCCGAGCGTGATCTTAGAGATATCTACAGGCTCGGCCTCTGCGATGCCAGCATCGACAAGAAGCTGTCTGCTCACCAGTAGCCTCGACTGCAACTCGGTCGCAGCCTTGCGCGTGAACGTCGTCAGCACGATCTGCTCTGGGCTCACCCCATCCACGAGGATGCGCTTCAGGGCGAGCCAGACCAGCGTGTGGGGCTTGCCTGTCCCCGGCCCAGCGATGATCCACAACGGTTGATCGTAGTGGTACTCAATCGCCTGGTGCTGATCGTCGTTCAGCGGCAGCACGCCGGCGTGCGCTGTTTTTAGGGCGTTAAGGTATATTTGTAAATCCATATGGTCTACCTCTGCTTTGCTGCTTCCAGAATCTCCCGTACCACACCGCTCTTGCCGCGGCACCTCAGCCAGATCACCCTGCCGGGCAGGTCGCCGGCGCGCTGCAGGTCGCGAACGTGGCCAGTCAGGTCGTGGCCGGTGTAGCCCGTGATCACGACCACGAGATCGCGCTCTGTGGTGCGGTCACGTACCAGGTCATGATCGATGTGCACCTCGCTGGAGGGCGGCACGTCTAGATAGTTGATCAAGCCGTGGCTCTGGCGTAGCTCCCGCTCGACCTCGCGACGCATAGCGACATGCCCGCCGACGATGGTCAAACACAACCTCGCTAGACTCACGCTCTGCTCGGGTGCGAACACCTGATCGGTTGCCTCAAGATTGCGCCTGGCGATCTGCGCCCGCTCATCGGCGATGTACTCGGCGATAAAGTCGGCGGACACACGGTCGAGGAAGTGCAGCGAGCGCTGCATGGCCTGCACGAAGGCCGGGATCGGCTCGTTGCGCAGCAGGGCCGCATCGACCTCAGCTGTGCAGAGCGACTGGTACTCACCCGACAACGCGGCTCGAATCGCCACATCCTCAAGCCCGGCGACCTCCAGTCCCTCTAGCAACTCGAAGTGCTCATGGCGCTGCAGGTGGCTACGCTGGATCCGCTCACGTAGAGCATCGAGCTCGGCGCGGAGCGCCGCGGTCAGCCTTCTGGTCGCCAGCCACTCCAGACGGTCAGCCTGCGCCGCCATCCAGCGATCATCGCCCTCGTCAATCCACAGGGTGACTCGCAGACTCAGGATGTCATCTACCTCCTGCTCCGGCCTGGCCGTCGGGCCGTCCTGCTGGACATACCGCTCACAGAGTTCGGCGATCTGTGCCACGCTTATATCATCGGGGCGATCCATATATAGCCCCAGCGCGAGCCGGGCCAGATCTTCCGGCTCCAGCAGGTCAGGCGCGTTATCGAGCAGCAGGCGGTAAGCGTGGATCGCGCGATCGTCCTGCCCGGCGGAGGCCCAGCTGCGGGCCAGCGGCAGCAGCAGCACGCGCCGACGCTCCCCCGCGTCCCAGGCCCGCTCCAGGAGCGCGCGTGCCTCGCCGAAGCGGCCCAGCCAGTGGAGTGCGGCCCCGCGCAGCGCGGCCAACGCCGGAGGCATATCGTCGGCGTCGGGCAGCAGGGCGACCACCTCACGGTAGCTTCTGGCCTCCACCAGCAGTTCGGCCCGCCGTTCCAGCACCTGGGTGCGCTCCGCGTCATCGCGCGAGTTTGCCTCTGCGTATGCGGTGAGCGCCGCATCGATCTGGCCTGCGGCGGCGTAGGCAGCCCCCAGCGCCAGGTGGAGTTCGACGACGCCGGTGTGCTCGCCGCGCAGTGTCTCCAGTGCAGCGATCTGATCGGGCGGGGACACCTGGATGATCCCTGCGATCTGCTCGTGCAGCGTCGAGACGCTCGTCTCAGTCGGGGGCGCTGCCGGAGTCAGGGCCTGCCGCAGCAACTCCCGCACACCGTCGGCCTGGTGCAGCCGCTCGAGCTCGGGCAGCAGCGCACCGGCGAACCGCTGCGCGCCCCGCAGCGCATCCTCGACTGCGCTTGTCCGACCGAACTCCAGATAGGCGCCGACGACCTGCTCGGCCAGCAGACCGGAGGCGGGCAGGGCGAGCACCTCGCGCCGCCGCGACTCGACCAGGGCGATTATCCGCTCGTGCTGGCCGGTCTCGCTAAACAGGGCGATCTGGGCGCGCAGCGCGCTGACCGGGCTGATCAGCGGCTGGCCCAGCATCGCCTCGACCGCGTCGGCGTTTCCCGCGCGCACCTGCTCAACCACCCAGCCCAGGCTCACCTCCTGAGTCGACGCCGACTGGCGCGGGATCTCCTCGTGGACACGCCGCACTGCCGCCCGGAACGTGCGATCCCACGTGGCGAGATCGCCGAGCTTCGAAGATGGGCGAGGAAGTGGCTGTAGCGGCGCCGCTGCGGCGTCTGCTGTGACCGGGGCAACCGCCGCGACGATCTGAGGCCAGGCGCCCTGGATATCCGCCTCGTTAGCCTGAACGAAGAAGAAGGTGCTGAAGGCTGGGTCGAACGACGACATCCGGCTGCTCACCCAGGGGAAGCGCCCGCGCAGCGCGCGCCAGAGCGCCTCGGCCTGCCCATCGCTTGTGCAGCGCACAAAGAGGCGGATCTGATCGGGCCGGTTGGGGTTGGGGTTGGGCTCGGCGCGGTAGGGAAGGCTCATAGCGCTCCCCCGCGCTCAAAGAGCTCGCGGCAGCGCTCGGTCACCTCAGCGATCCCGCGCTCATCGTGGTGGTACTCGTAGAGCTCCGCGTTGCGGCTGACCCCATTCCCCGTGAGGTTAAGCGAGCCGGTCAGTGCCCCGTAGCGGCCGGCGTAGGCCTTGGCGTGCAGTGTTGGCAGCACGCGTACCTGCACACGCCTGTAGCGCTCGGCCAGCTGCCGCAATGGCGGGTGATGCGCGGCGTCATCGCCCACCACAATCCGCACCTCGCCGCCGATCACCGCGATCTGGCTCAGGACATCGAACAGCTGGAGCGTCTCGGCACGACTCGCCACCACCTCCGCGAACGAGACGTGGTAGGGCGCGGGCAGGCGAAAGTTTGTCACCCAGGGCGCGGCGATCCACAGCGTGTAGTCTTCGGCGGTCTGGGCGGCCAGCACCTCGTTCAGCCAGAAGTTGAACAACATGGCCTGGCCGCTCAGCTGGAGTGTTGATCGTCTGGTCATGCCGCCCCCTACTCGATCGGACGAACAGTTAGCTCGACCTGCGGAAGCCCGCCCGGATCATCTGGGAAGATTGTCCGCACGTCGCTGATCAGCGGGTAGCGCATGCCCAGAGCTGTATCAACCCCGGCGTCGGTCAGGTAGCTCACGACCGCGCAGAGCGACCCGAGCTGCGCTGCCGGCGCACGCAGGTAGGCCAGCTGCGCCCCACCCTCGAAGATCGCCCGCAGCTGGGCGCCTACATCGGACAGCGAGCCGCCGGCGCCCACCTCTAGTGTCTGTCCCGACCGCACGTCTGCTAACCACTCGTTGAGCAGATGACGACTGAGAAGTAGCCGCGCCTGGCCCGGCGCTTCGATCTCGCCGCTGCGGTCGTCGAGGCAGCTCGGGCAGGCACCGCGACAGGTGATCAGCAGTCGTCGCTCGATGGCATTCTCAAGCACCGCACGAACCTCATGCTTCAGCGCCGGATCACCCTGCCCAAAGTCAAGCTCGACTCGATAGGCCCTCGCCAGTCGGCTCAGCTCAGGGTAGGGACACGCGTGGCCCGCTGGCGGCTCGGCGAGTACAGCCTCGGCTAACAGCGCCCGCGCTTCCACTATGCTCGGCTCGCGTCCGAGCTCTGCTGCGCAGCGTGGCAGGAAGAGCTGATTGATCTCGCGGTAGAGCTGCCAGCTGCTTATCGGCGCCCCGCCGACAGCCTGCGCGTACTCCGGCACAAAGACCCGCAGGAGCGACTTCGCGGCGGCCAGCGCCACCGGGACGCTGAGCTGCCGGCGCACTGCGGCTAGGAACGCATCGATCGCTGTCTGCCGGTCGTCGGAGCCGCGCGCGCCGATGATCGCGGCGACCAGCCCATCGCAGCCTGCCAGCCAGCGCTCGGGCTGGGCCAGGAGGAGCCGCAGCAGCGCCTCCTCCTGCGCCGTCGGGCAGCGCGTCATCTTCTGGCCGAGCTCCGCCCAGAGCCGGTCGGGGGCCTGGCGGAGCACATCGTGTGTGGCGCGCATCACGCCAATGCCGCCCACCCCGATCTCATAGAGCCAGATGCTGTCGGCCGGGCTCTCGTAGTCGGTGTAGAGCTCGGTCCAGGCGGCGACATAGTTGAGCGCCTCGACCCCGGCGATCTCCTGGGCGACCTGGCGAAGCGCGATGGTCAGGCTGTACTGGAAGGTGTCCCGCAGGTAGCGGCGGAAGATCGCCCCGCCGGGCTCGGCACCCTCGCAGATATCAACGAAGCGCTGAAGGTACTCGTCCTTGAGCAGCTGCTTGACCGCCTCAATATTCTTAGGCGAGAGGCCATGCACGCGCCCCGCGACAACCTCCACCTCGGTCGTCACATCAGGGCTAGTGGCGCTAAGCCAGCCCCGCAGCTCCACGATCCGCTCGCCATCCCCCTGGAGCCGCTGATCGGCCAGCGTGAGCAGCACGTGGGCCAGGTTCACCGCGGGGAAGTAGCCCTCGCCGTGATCTACCGTCAGCTCAGTGATGAAGCGGTGGGTGATCGCGCTGGCGCGCAGCCGCCGTCCCAGGCCCGCCGATGGGATGAAGCCCTCCAGCGCACTCGGGCGCAGGTCGAGCACCAGCCCCTCGGTGAGCATCTCGAATCCGAGGGCGACGTGCCCCTGGTTCGTATGGTT
>Ga0335394_10004105_pt1 | contig 16570 bp, 16 predicted proteins | sample MAT03_FD_205741 | JGI IMG/M metagenome (GOLD analysis project Ga0335394, IMG submission 205741) | Freshwater microbial communities from Lake Fryxell liftoff mats and glacier meltwater in Antarctica - MAT-03 (spades assembly) (version 2) ... | reverse complement strand
GGATTTCGGAACTCACATCGCGACCGATATTTACCGTTCCGATCGGCGACAGTATTTGTAGGGTGCGTCGCCATCGACAATCTCTTGCATCCAATCGACAATCTCACGGCGACGCACCTTACGACTACTAAACAATACTTCGGACAGTTTTTTAACGGCCCTGTAAGCCTTACGGAAGAAGCCCTGCCATTTTTTACGCATTTTCTGAAACTTAGCGCTGAACTTAAACCTTGAAAAAATAGTCCAGCATATAGCCAGTAAGGGTTTTGGAGACTCGACTATATCTAAAACTGTCCGAAGTATTGCTAAAGTCCTTTGACTATAATTAAATTGCATTCATTAACGAGGTAAATTATGCCGCTAACTGCAACCGAATACAAATATGTGGAATTAGACGAGAAGAACGTTCCTCTCATCGCCGGAACCACAATGAAAGTGATTGAATTAATAACTTCGGTAAAAGCTTACGGCTGGACTCCCGAAGAATTATTCCAATCCTATCCTCACCTGACTTTGAGCAAAATTTACTCTGCCTTATCCTACTACTGGGATCACAAAGAAGAGCTGGATGCAGATATGCAGCGCAGGTTCGAGTATGCCGAAAAATTGCGCCTAGAAGCTGGCGAATCTGCTTTGGTTAAAAAACTCCGAGCCCAGGGACTAATCAAATGAGTATAAATCTGTACATGGATGAGAATGTGCCTCTACCTGTTACAGAGGGATTGCGGCGGCGGGATGTAGATGTTCTGAGAGTTCAAGACGACGGTAGAAAAGGTACGCCCGACCCTATTATACTCGATCGCGCAGCCGAGCTTCAGCGCGTTGTTTTTACCCAAGACGATGATTTTTTAGCCATAGCAAACCTGCGCCAGCAAGAGGCCGTAAATTTTGCTGGCGTCATCTACGCTCACCAACAAAGTGTAACTGTTGGCGATTGCGTTCGTGACTTGGAAATCATCGCTAAGGTTAACGAACCTGAAGATTTAGTTAACTGCGTTCAGTACCTGCCTTTGTAGCAAAACTAGAAATATCGATCGCCCCAGCCTGTGATATCATGTCCGGTGATTTGATTTGCGATTGTTTGCTGTTTTGGGCGATTGTTTTCACCGACATCTAAAATATGAAAAAAGGTAGAGCTAAAAATGTTGCTTTCAGATTAATAACATATCTAATTTTTCCAATTTTTTTATCCACCACCACGGCTGAAATTGTCTTGCGAGTTGCGGGATACAAACCCTGGCCAATAGAAAATGTTGATGTTGCGGTCGAACCCAAAGGTAACTTTTTTACCAAAAACTCGGAACTCGGCTACAAACATTTGCCGGGTAAATTCAAGGTGACACTTAACGGCAATTACTCATTTAATGCAACTCACCTCAATAATAGTTTCAGAATAACACATCCACTCAATACTTACAATCAATCCTCAAAAAAACCTGAAATTTGGATATTTGGCTGTTCTTTTACCTACGGTTGGTCATTGAATGACAGCGAAACTTATGCGTGGTTGTTACAAGAAAAATTACCCAAATATGAAATAGTTAATTTTGGCGTTAACGGCTACGGCACGCTGCACTCGTTGATTCAATTCAAAGAAGCACTCAAACAAGGAAAGAAACCCAAAATCGCCGTAATTGCCTATGCCGGATTTCACGATAGGCGCAATACTTTATTGAGGGCGAGAAGCAAGCAAATGGCTGCTTGGAATAAACTGGGTATTTTATTCCAGCCCGATGCTAGGCTGAATGGAGAAAATAATTTTACCTACAGCATGACAAAACTTGAATATCACGAGTGGCCGCTGATGCGGGTTTCTGCCTTAGTAAACTTGCTGGAGGTTAATTACAATCAATTTGAAGAGCAATTGTACAAAAGTCACGATGTTTCTAAGGCAATTATTGAAGAATTTAACCGGGTGGCTGAGGCTAATAATATTAAGTTAGTTGTGGCGGGAATTAATGCCGGTTCTGCTAAGATGTTGGAGGAATTAAGTCAGGAGGGAATTGCTACGGCGGATATTTCGGTTGATTTGAAAATACCTGCCAATAATAATTTACCTCATGACCTTCATCCAAGTGCGATCGCGAATCGGCAATATGCAGAAAAGTTGGAGGGTTTTTTGCAAGGTACTGTTTTAAGGTAAGTTAACGAACCGCGAAGGCGCGTTAGGCGAAGCCGCGCGTAAGCGCTAGGGCGCGAAGGAAGAGATAAAGAGGAAGTTTAGGAGTTATTTAGGGTTGCTAGACTGATGGGATTATTTGATTGGGTTTCTTTTAAATTGCCTCGCAAGTTTCTAATTGATGGGTTTTTCCTGTTTTTACTTGTTCTTGTAACAGTGGCAGTAACATCAATCTATGTATCCAGCGAACATACTTTTTATTGGTGGGATTACGCGGGCTACAATACGGCTACAGTCAACACGGCTAATTTATTTCGAGACTCGCCAGATAAAGCATGGCGCGGAGTTATAGAATCGCTATCTAAGGAAAAAAACCTATTAATATCTTTGCCGTTAGTGCCGTTTATTCTGTTATTTGGCGAGTCTCGGCTGAGTTACATTCTCAGCGTATCCCTGATTTATGTGCTGCCGTTTCGCCTGTTGCTGGGGGCAATTTCTGCAAAGCTAATTCCAGTTTATCCCCGCCGGGTGTTTTGGTCAACGGTGCTGCTGAGTTTATTAATTCCGATGAGTTGGATACCGACTCTGCGGGGATATTTGGATACTGGCGGCTGTGTGTTTGTAGCCTTGGCAATTTGGGTTTATTTGCAGGATGTCAAGCTAAAATCTTGGTGGAAAATCCCGTTAATTGGGTTTTTGCTGGCGGCGGCGATTCTGTTGAGACGCCATTTTGCTTATAGTGCGATCGCATTTTTTGGTGCAGCAACTTTGCAGGCTTTCATCGAGTTTATTGTACTAATATACCGTAAAAAAACGGCGTTGTCGTCTTCAAAAGACAAAGACTTGGCAGTACCCTTTCCCTGCAGATGCTTGTTTGAATCCGCTGTGAAATTGGGTTTGATAGCTGTAACTAGCTTGAGTATTTTAATGTTGGTAGCGGGGGATTTTACTCGCAGTGCTCTGACAGTTAATTACCGCAATTTGTATGCTGCTTGGAGTTTGCCGGTTAATGATATTTTAACTCGTTATGCGTCTTTTTACGGTTTGGGAACTTGGCTGCTGGTAGTGATTGGTTTTTCGGCGGGGATTCTCACCCGAATGCTGGTTCCTGCGGCGGCTATTTTTGTTTGTTTGTTTGGGGTTTTGTCGCTGGTTGAGTGGCTGTTGGTGTTGCGTTACGGCTACTTGCACTATACAATTCATGTGACACCGATCGCACTTTTGGGATTATCGGCATTTTTCTGGACAACTTGGCTGACACTCAAGGGGAAAATCCGCTATTTGATGCTGGGCGCGGCGGGTTTGTACCTGGTTTTGAATGCCGCAGTCGGGTTAATTCCTCTCAAAATTGATTTGTCAAGACTGTTTGTGGGTAATTTTCCGCCGTTAGTGCGATCGGACTACGACGAAGTTGTAAAATTAGTAGAGTTTCTGCGAAAATTAGCACCCAACGAAGAACCGATTTATCTTGTCGGTGCTTCTAACAATTTCAATGCTAACATACTCAGGCAAGCTAACCGAAAATTAAACCCGCCGGAGGGTTGGTGGAAGTTAAATACAATCGGGAGGCCGCAAATTGACTCGCGCGATACTTACCCGCTACCGGAGTTGTTGCAAGCGCAATATGCGGTGGTTGCTACACCTTTTCAGCAGGTGTTACCGACAGACGAACAAGTTTTGCGATCGCACGAACAAGATGTTGTTAAAGTTGTGTACGATGCCTTTACTCAAAACTGGGAAATTGCCCGCGATTTCCAATTGCTACCGGAACAGTTTAAGCTAGAAAACGGCGTGACTGTCAGCGTTTACCGGAGGATGCGGCCGACTGATACAGGCACAGCCGTTCGCACTTTATACGCGATGCAGCAACAAATAGTCGATCGACCAGGCACGCAGTTAGATTGGATTAGTTTGCGGCAGTCAATTTACACAAGTGCCAATTATTCAGTTAGTCAAGAATCTGATAACCTATATAAAATTGTAACTCATCCCATTAAAAATAGCACGAAACTCGATACATCTTTCCTGTATTTAGGTTCCATTTCAGACAAAGTAAAAGTTACAGGCAAACTCAATTTACCTAACAAACAATGTCCGGGAATTGTCCTGCGCTTGACTTTGTGGGACAAGCAAGGTAAATTAGTAAACTCAGCAGAGATGGCTTATAGTCAAAAAAGTGCGATCGGCTTAAATCTATTAGTTGAGGGCAAAAATCCCATTTATCTGCTGCTTGAGGTATTGAGTAGCAGCAAACAGGATTTAACAAACCAATGCAAGCTAGAGATTAACAATATAGCTGTCAGTAGGTAAGTTTAACCGTAAATAAGACAAGATTGCCTAAATCATTAAGTGATACAGAAACCGCAGATGTAAAGAAGATAAACACAGATAGACGCAGATGTATTTGAAGATGATTTGGGAATGATTGCAAGAGGTATAATGCAGAAATATCAAAAATCAAACAAGTATTTTAATTTATCTCTCTATACTTTTGTCATCATCGGTTCCCTGATGGCAACTGGCTATATTTTCCCCATTGGAGGCAATTTCCCCGAAGTGCCGCCAATTCAATTTATGCTCAATCCTGAACTCTACAAAAATGACTATTACGTTCAGGAAATGGTTAAATTTAATCCGAGATATTACTATTATTATATCATCTATTTGCTCGCCAACTTAGGAACCAGCATTCCCCTAGCGCACTTTATTTATCAATTTATAGCCTTCGGTTCATTTATCTTAGCTTGCTACGCAATTATCAATATTTATACTAATTCCAAACTGCCTGCAGCAGCGATGGCTTTTTTATCTATAGCCGCTTCATTTACAGATGTTGGCAACACGCTGATATTTTCCACTAAATCAGTACCCAGTACCTTCGCAATGGGTTTCGCAATCTGGGGAATTTACTTTAGTTTGCGCCAGAAATGGCTGACAGGATATTTATTTTTTGGACTGGGCTGTTTGCTGCAATTTTTAGTTGGTTTGTTGCCGGGATTGATGATGGTTCCCGTTTTAGTTATTGAATCTGTAAGACAGCGCAAGTTTAAAACGTTGATTTGGGCGATCGTACTTTTAGCAGCAATGGCAAGTATAGTATATGTACCCATGTTATTAACAGGTACTACCAGCACTCACACTATCGACAACGCCGAGTTTGTCTTCATTCACGCCCAAGTCCGCAATCCCCACCACATCCTCCCATCAAATTGGGCTGTCGGGAATTGGTTCAACTTTATCTGTTTTATTCTGGGCGGCTTGCTTTGCATCAAAAAAACAAATTTACTGCCAAAAGAAGACAAAGTAAATTTTTACGTAATTCTCGGAACCTCAATTTTTGCACTATTCCTAAATTACATATTTGTCGAAGTTTACCCCCAGGCTTTTCTTGCCAAACTACAACTAGCTAGAACAGTACCTTTTGCTCAAATAATTATATTTATTGTCGTTTCCTTGACGCTAGATGAAGTTGACCCACACAAACAAGCACCTGTTAGCTTGTTCGTACTCTCTGTAATGACTTTGCCTTTTCGAGGTATCATTTTATTAGGATTCGCAGTTTGGCAAAATAAAAACTACATACTTCCCAAAAAATACAATATATTGTTGTGGATTTTCGCAGCAGGAACGTTTATTTTTAGCTTAACATATCCGCTGACTGATTCATCGGAAATAATAGGCGATCGAATAATCACCCTCCCAGTCTTTTTCTCAATCCTCGCTTTTCCATTCATCCTCGAAAAAACATCATTTGCTACATCTATAAAACAGACTATCACTCATATTTTAGCATTGCTAGCTACTGCAATTTTAGTTTTAGGAGTAGCAGGAATTTTACCCAAACCCATATTAAATATATTTCAAACAAGAATTAATATCAATGCCGTTCCCACGGACGATTTAAGCAGATTAGCTGTGCGATTTTCGCAAATTAGCAGCCCAGACGCACTCGTATTAATTCCACCATCAGTTACCAGCTTCCAGTTTTTATCCCAAAGAGCGATTGTCGTCAACTTCAAGAACTTTCCTTTTACCGACAAAGGCATCAAACAGTGGAAAAATCGCATGGAAGCTGTTTTAGGAGCTCCCTTAAACCCGCAAATGATTTGGGGAGGAAATGACTTATTCATCCGCCGCAGCAGTGCGGATTTAGTCAAAGTAGCCATAAACTATCATGCCGATTATATCCTGACTCGCAGCGATTGGCATCCAAATATTGATGGAGAAATAGTAGATAGACAAGGTAAATGGATTATCTTTAAAATCAGGTAGCCGACAGGGCGGGTTTTTGAGATTGTCAATTATTGGCAAATATTTTTGGTGAACCCGCCCTTACCATAAACACATCTGCGTTTATCTGTGTTTATCTCCCCGACATCTGCGGTTAAACATCAAAACCCGAATCATCAATGATTTCACAAATCTGCTTGTCCACATAATCAGCAGCCACATTCCGCGCAATCAACTCAGCCAAAATCCCTAAAGAAATCAACTGTACCGACAGAATTGTACACAAAATTCCAAAAAATAACAACGGTCGATTACCGATAGGCCCAAAACTCATCCCAGCCAAATTCAGAAACCAAATAACAATCAAATAACCAAGCGAAATAGTGCCCACCAAACCAAAAGACAATCCTAATCCCCCAAACAAATGACCCGGTTTGTGTAAATAGTGCGTTGTGGCTAACACAGTCAACAAATCAATAAAACCTCGCGCATAACGTTCCCAACCATAATTGGATTTTCCATGTTTTCGCGGATGGTGTTCGACGACTACTTCGCCAATTTTAAAGCCTAAATTATTTGCTAATGCTGGAATATAGCGGTGCAATTCCCCGTACAATTTAATCGACTGCAAAACTTCCCGGCGATAAGCTTTAAAACCGCAATTCATGTCGTGCATTTTTACCCCAGTCATCAAACACGCAACGGCATTAAACAGCTTGGAAGGTAAGGTTTTAGAAAGCGGGTCGTTCCGCTGTTTGCGCCAACCGGAAACTAAATCGAATCCTAATTCTAAACTATCTAAAAATTTGGGAATTTCGGCTGGGTCGTCCTGCAAATCGGCATCGAGAGTAAAGATAATTCTCCCTGCTGCATTACGAAATCCTGCTGAAAGTGCGGCGGATTTGCCAAAGTTGCGGCGCATTTTTATGGCTTTAATCAATTTAGGATATGTGCTGGCTAAATCTGCAATTTCTCGCCAAGAAGCATCGCGGCTACCGTCGTCTATGAAAATGACTTCGTAACTGTCAATTCCGGTTTGGGACATGACAATTTGGATTCTTTCAAACAACATTTTGAGCGTTGCTTCTTCGTTGTGAACGGGAATTACGAAACTGAGATTTTTTGGCATGGGGCTATTCTATTTCATTGGTGTTGTCAATGATATTTTTTTTATTAACCGCAGAGGGCGCAGAGGACACAGAGGAGGAGACAGGGAAGTTTTTTAGTTTTGATTGATTGCTTGGGAGTTTCGCAAAGCTACCCAGCCTTGACGGTTTTTAAATGAGGCATAGGCTGTCAATAATGTATCTGTTGGCGATGTTTGAACGTATCCTCTCCAAGCTGCAAATTGATAGGCTGGGCCAAATAATTTAACTAAGTCGGGACGCGGAAATCCTGACATTGCGAAACCTCGAACGACATTTTCTTGGTTGAGAATGGCAATACATTTGACATTATTTTCGGGGTCTCCCACCCAGCCAATTACTCTGGCGGCGGCTGGTGCGAGGGTAGTTACTGTATCAAAATATCCGGGTATTCCGTCTTTGGGGGCTGAAAGTAAATTGGGATCGATTTGTGTGTCTAATGCTGCACAGAAATTGTATTTTTTGATGTTTCGATTGAATGGTACTAAGTTGTTAGTTTTTAAAGCGTCGATTAATCCGACAAATGCGGCCGGTTTGTTGCCTACTTTGTCTTTAATTAATGTTATGTCGGTGATGCCTAATTGCAAGGAAAGTGCTACTAGCGGTTGATAGGTGGCTCTGCGGGCGATCGCCATTGCAGTTTCGCCACCAATCCCGTACATTAAAATCACGGCGACTGTGGCGACTGCAAACAGCGGTGTCAGCCAACGTCCTTGAATTCTCGGTGTCGGCTGAAACTCCCGTACAGCAAGCACTGTGAGGACGATTGTACTCATCCAAAACAAGGCTGGAAGTGTGGCGTAGCGGGAAGCGGTGGCTTGTTCGATACCAAATCCCGATCGACTAACTGCGGCCATTAACGCCGTTTGCAGCGCGTACAATTGGATTGACAGCCAAGGCAGCCAATTTAGGCGATCTACTTTTTTTACAAATAGCCAATAACAGACAAAACCTATTACAGCAATCAAACCAATTATACCAATAAATGACGCAATAATAATATTTTCGCTAAAAATTCCACCCAGATAAATCGGAATATATTCGAGAGCTTTGAGCGGGTTAACTTTAGTTAAAGAAGGGTGATTTGATGGCGTTTTATAAGTTAAAAAATACGTGCTAATCAGCGCAATCGAAACAGCGAAATACAAATAAATTATTTGCCGAGGAAACCGCAGCACAACCGCAGCGCCACACAATATAGGCCACAAAGCCAAAGGAGTGCTGTAACTAACACAGCCTAAAATTCCAAACACAATACTACCAATTACCCAGTTATTTGGTTTCCATCCCTCGTTTCTAGGCTCTGCCTGGGAATGAATGTCCAGAGGCTCCGCCTCTCTTTTATCTGACAAAAACCTCGCATAAAATTGCAAACAAAATATAGAACAAATCACAAATAAATTAGCAATTATCCAGTGAACACCGCTGAATCCCCGCATCCAATTATGAGCCGCCGCCGGAGTAAAACTAAAAATAGAAATGCTCAGGACAATTAATATAAATAGCAGAGGATCGCGCCTCAATTTTAATGGCAGTAAAGCAATTAATACGTGGCATTGAATCAAAGCCAAAAACCAGGCAACTAAGCACAAACCAATATTTGAGCCTTTGGTGACAACGATATTCAAGGCATAGATAATTGCCGGAATGAAAACAAAATGCTCGTTCGCCCGAAATATCCAATTAAAAGGATTTGTTGAAAAACCGTCTACTGAATAAAAATTCCATGTCATCCACCAATAATCAAAATTAGACAAGTCTCCGGCTTGCGAAATCAGGTACAAAATATAGGATGCTGGTATCAAAATTCCGATGACTGATGCGGCAATTAAAATAGATTTTTCTTGAAGTTTCATGGATTTCGGGGGAGATGTTTAATTGATAGGGCAGGTTAAGCTAGATCCCCCCTAACCCCCCTTAAGAAAGGGGGAACAAGAAAGCTCTCAAAGTCCCCCTTTTTAAGGGGGATTTAGGGGGATCTCCGGGGAATAAACAGAACCCCACAGATACAAACTAAACGCAGTAAAGCTTATAACAGATAATTTCAAAACAAGACCCGTCCTTGCTTTTTGAGGTTTACTCAATTTTTTACTTCATTTCTCTTGCTAACATTTGTCTGAGCCCTTGCCGCCAGTGGGGAGGATGCGTGCCCAGAAGTGCTGATATTTTCACCGTAGAGAGAACCGAAAAAGCGGGACGTTTTGCGGGTGTCGGATATTCGGCGGTAGTGATGGGAATTACACGCTTAATTTTGAGGGGAAAGCCCAATTTTTCAGCTTCTTCAAAAATGGCGATCGCAAAATCGTACCAACTACAAACACCGCTGTTAGTATAGTGGTAAGTTCCAAAAATTTCCGGCCCTAGATTCGGGATAATTTGGGCAGTCGCAGCCGCCAAATCTGCCGTCCCAGTTGGACTTCCGATCTGATCTGCTACTACTCGAATTTCTTCTCTTTCCTTTCCCAACCTCAGCATAGTTTTGACAAAATTACCTTTGCCACCGTTGCCGTAAACCCACGCGGTTCTAATAATAATATGTCTGCTTCCCGCTTGCCGAATTGCTTCCTCACCTGCTAATTTTGACTTGCCGTAAGTGCCCAGCGGATTCGTAGAATCTGTTTCGAGATAAGCAGAACCGCTGCTGCCGTCAAATACATAATCAGTGGAAAATTGAATCAAACTTGCTCCCAATTTTTCACATTCTTCTGCGAAAATTCCCGGTGCGATACCGTTGACTGCGTGCGCTAATTCTGGTTCGCTTTCTGCTTTGTCTACCGCAGTGTAAGCGCCGGCATTCACGACTAAATCCGGTTGAATGTCAGCCATTGCTTGACGGATGGTTTCGGGCTGGGATAAATCGACGCAAGTGCGATCGACTGCAATAACCTCTCCCACAGATAATAAGATTGGCTGCAATTCTTGAGCTAGCTGTCCGCTGCCGCCTGCGAGTAAAATTTTCATCATCAAAAAACTTGAGCTTTTTTCAACGTTTGTCCGGCTTTGTCTTTAGCTGATAAGATTGGTTGGGCACCATCTAACGGCCAGTCGATCGCCAAATCCGGGTCATTCCATACAATACACCGTTCGTGTCCCGGTGCATAGTAATCTGTAGTTTTGTACAAAACCTCAGCAATGTCTGATACTACTAAAAAACCGTGAGCAAAACCTGCAGGTACCCAAAGTTGCCGTTTATTTTCTGCACTCAACAAACAGCCCACCGATTTTCCAAAAGTCGGCGAACTTTTTCTAATATCCACCGCTACGTCAAATATTTCGCCCGCAATTACCCGCAGCAATTTACCTTGAGGTTGCTGCATTTGGTAGTGCAAACCGCGCAGGACATTTTTAGAAGACTTGGAATGATTGTCTTGAACAAATTCTGCCGTTACGCCTGTTTTTTCTACGAAAGCTTGGTGATTGAAACTCTCGAAAAAGAAACCGCGATCGTCTCCAAAGATTTTCGGCTCAATTATCAAAACTTCAGGTATTTCGGTAGATATAACGTTCATAGTGGCCTGTATCGCGTGATAAACTCATACTCAGTCTATGGTATCTTACTATGAAAACTGACACATATCTCAAAAAGTTGTACGCCAACCGATTTGATTCCCGCCAAATGCAAGCCAAGGTGGCACTCTGGAAAGTTTTAATTGACGATTTTTTACAAGATTATGTTCCTCCAGAATCAGCGGTTTTAGATATTGGCGGCGGTTACTGCGAGTTTATCAATCAAATTCGGGCGGACGAAAAATGTTTGATTGACCTAAATCCCGATTCAAAGTTATTTGCTAATGCTGATGTCAAGGTGCTGAATATTGATGTGTTAAATTTGGGGAGTCATACATCTTTTACAGAACAGTTCGATCGCATTTTTATCTCTAACTTTTTTGAACACCTCCGCAATAAGGAAGAACTCGTAGAAATTATCTCGTTTTGCTTTGATGCGCTGAAGCCTAGCGGTTCCCTTTTGGTTATTCAGCCTAATTTTAAATACTCTTACAAGGAATATTACGATTTTATCGACCATCAATTACCGATTACGCACTTATCGCTGCAAGAGCTTTTACAAACTGTGGGGTTTAAAGTTGATGTCATGATACCGAGGTTTTTACCGTTTTCAACGAAAGGACGGCCGGCTTCGCCGTTGCTGTTAAAGGTTTACTTGAAGTTGCCTATTTTGTGGCGGTTTTTGGGAGGGCAAATGTTTGTTAAGGCATCGAAGTTATAAGTTATAAGAGTCGGCGGTTGAAACCGCGACTAGACAAACGAAGTCCGAGCTGAGAGGGACTCAATAATAAAGCTCATTTTAATAATTCATCGACGGTCATGCTAAAACCAGGTAGAACAATTTGAGTGCTAACAACTTCCCCAGCAATAAAGATGATTCTCGTTTGTTTGGTGACGACAATAATCCATTGGTTTTCTGGATATACCAGCCAAACTTCCTCACTTCCCGATGCTAAATATTCCGTAGCTTTAGCAATTACATCTTCAGCCAAATCTGTTGCAGAAACAATTTCAGCACATAAAGGGAAACTTTGCGGCAGCACTTTGAGATTGCCAAATTGTGCTGCTAATTCTGGGGGAAGGTAAGCAACATCAGGATAGCGTCCTTGCTGGTTTGTGCGGCAGGGAACGTCTGTATAAACCTCTCCTCCTTGTCCGCTGGATTCTTTGTAGTTTCTCCAATAAAAGTAAAGATTTCCTTGTACCTTGCTATGCTTGAGAGTCATGCCATTTTTCTCTAATAATTCGCCATCAACCCACTCTTGGAGATCCGGTGGACTTTCCATCCATGCTTCTAGAGAGTAGGTTTTAGATGCCGGGGCGACAACTGTAGAAGTTACCATTTTTCGGTTCTCCGTGTGGAACTTTTTTCTATGATATCAGATGCGATCGCCCTTTATGCCTGTCACGTTGAAGTGTTATCATAAAAATACTGCCAATTAAAACATCATGGTCAAGCGAAAGATTTTACAGGAAGGTCGAGAATACAGCTTTCGTTCGTACTTTGAATTGCCTTACGAAACGGACGAAATTTTAGCAGAATTTGATTACTCGCTAGTTAAAGCTGAGTTATCTTTGCCACATACACTTAGAGAACTAGAAGAAATAGCATCTCTCAAACAAAGAATTAGAGCAACTTTGCCTTTTCTCAGTCTCAGCAGCGAAACAGCTAGAAGAGAATCTTTAGTATCGCCTGTTTTGCTGGACATCGTTCGATACTGCCAATGTCAACTGCGATTTGAGTATACTCTCAACGTTAATAGCTGGTTAAAAGGAAATTTAGATTATCTCGTGCAATCAAATCAAGATTTGCTAGTTATTGAAGCCAAAAATGACGATATGACTAGAGGATTTACTCAACTTGCTGTAGAGTTAATTGCGATGTCACACGTTGAAGAGCAAAATACACTTTACGGGGCGGTCACAATGGGAGATGTCTGGCGATTTGGCAAGCTTGATCGAAGTCAGCAGACGATTTTTCAAGATGTCAATTTGTTTAGAGTGCCTGACGATTTAGAAGATTTAATTAAGATAATGGTGGGAATTTTAGAGGGTGTGGAAATTTAGGTCGATCGCATCTAATCTAATATAATATCCGGTAGATCCACCGTAATTACTGTAGGGGCGGGTTCACCAACCATCTCTAATGAAAACCATCAATCTATTAAACCCGCCCCCACCCAACAGACAATAAAAATGTACCGTGAATTTATGGATAAAATGTCGATATAAATAATCGCGGGGATGGGGCGGGTTTATGAGATTGTTTGTAGGTTTCATAGATTGTTGGTGAACCCGCCCCTACCGGAATCAGGTAGAAACTTAGGCAGAAACCGGGTTTTTTACGAATATATGCCGAAGTCTTAAATCTGTTAAAAACCCGGTTTCTTTAGTATGATATCGCATCTCTACAAATCATCGTCGTCGCACAAACCCCGTCAGGCTTTTAGCGTAGCTTGATCGGCATCCGTAAAACTCCTAACGCGCGCAATATTCATGCCCTCATCAGGTATGTCTATCAAAGTTTTTAAGCACTCACCGACAGAAAACCCGTCCGCTTGCTGCTGTGCGGAACTCCCAGAAGCGTCCACCGCATCATTGACATCCTGCTGCCAAATCTTACTGATGTCAGGTTCATCTAACTGACGGCATGAATAATCATTTTCTATAAGATACTCAGCCTCTAAATGGGAATAGTTAGAAAGTGTTTCTAACAAACCAGGTTTCCAGTTAGCGATCGCCCCTCGTAAACCTGGTATCCGCTTAATTGCAACGGCAATTATTTCTGGCAAGTGTGGGATGAAGTCCCCAGCATTACGAAATCTGTATAACGGCGTATCTAGTATGAATTCTTCGGTGCTGACTGGCGGTGCGCCAAAAGTGTAAGTTTCTAAAACATAAGGATCAATTAGTTTCAAACCAGATTTTTGAAGCCGTTTGGTAATGAGTGTAGCTGCTGCGCCTCCCAAACTGTGTCCAGTAATAAAAATGTCTTTTATGCTATTATATTCTCGCAATATAAACTCTTGCAATTGTTCCCAAAAACGCTCTACAAAAGTGTCAAATCCTGAATGAATGCCTTGTGAATTAGACTCTGCCAGTAAATTTAAAAAATAATCGTCTAGGTTTTCTGTTCCTCTAATGGCGATCGCAATCTCGTTCGGTGCAGACAAAGCCAAACCGCAGCAAGCAAAATCACCTGTTGAAATCAACGCACGCGGCGCTTGAATGAACTCTATTGTTTCGTACTGACGGACTAAGGGTGAACATCCTGATTTGAGGATATCGCGCACAACTTCTAAGCCTTGGTTGTAGGCGACGTAGGTTAGTTGGGACAGACAGGCCATTTCGAGCGATCGCTGACGATTCAGATCCTGTTTCATTTCGATGAAGGGGCCGTCACTCTTCTAACGCATTTAATGCTTTTTGGACTGATAATCTGAGCTCAGCTTCATCAATATCAAATTCAGGCTCGAATAAAGCAGAATCGCCGCAATAAGCATCTACGTCACCAAACAACTTGTCTAAAATTTGGAACTCTCTTTCTGAGTCGAAACGTTTTTCGTTTTTATAAATCTCCAGAAATTGGGACTCAAATTCATCGCTGCTGATTTTATTATTAACAAAATCTTTTAGCAATCTAATATATTTCATATAAAGCACTTTTCTACAATCTACTACTCTTAAAAGGGCAGGAAACAAGTTCCCGCCCTTTTAATTTTTATGAGCCTCCTCCAATATTACCAGTATCTATAATCGCCTTAAGTTGGTCTTCATTAAGTTTCCAGCCACTTACAAAATATCCCTTATCATTAATAATTACATTTAAAGCTGTTTTCGGATCAAAATAATGAACTACTGACCTTCCTCTGAAAGTTCCCCTCCTCACTTTCGTAGTGCTACTTTGTAAATGATTTTCTATAGCCATTCTAAATTTTATTATATTCTGTAAGCTATAACTTTCTTGGATGCCAAAATCACTAGCGTGCTTAAATTTGCTTTGAAGTTGCTTATCTTGGATAACATATGTGAGTACGTTTATATACCTTCTCATTTAAGTTCCTCAGAAACTACTTTTGAACCTGTATTAAAAATATTGTTTATATAAAAAAAATTCTAGCATTTGGCAGTTTTTAGGCTTGCGGGCCATCGGAATAATCTCCGGTGTCTGCGGCATTAGCAGTTTGCCCTCTGTCTATCCAGAGCGTGTTATTCAATTGTCTTCTATTATAGCATACGAAAACTATAGCCTTTCTCACCCTAGTGAGGTATGCTGAATCCCTTGATTGTCAAGCTTTTGAGCTTTACGGATCTACCTCACCTGACCAAGAACCGCTATACCTTGTCAATTCAAGCTATAGCGGTTATCAAAAAAGTGAGGATAGCCCTATGCCCTATGCCCTATGCCCTATGCCCTATGCCCTATGCCCAGTCGTACCTCATCTTTCGCTTGAAAGGCTATATATGACTCGTGGTAGAGTCATATAGCTTGACTAGGTGACCATCAAGATAAAAAGCTTGCTAGACAAAGGTTTTAAGGGTATTTAGGCTTTTTATCATGTAATCGAGGCTCAACCCAGCATAAAAGAGTCAAGCTCATCTACATTGTGAATAATCTTGGAATCAGGAACGCCATAGGCTTCAGCTAATTCGATACTAGCTTGCAATTTCAATTCAAGGTTTAAGTTAGGATCAAAAGCTGCTTCAGCTAAGTTCCCTAATCGTTCATAGGTAGCAACAAGATTAGCAACGGCTGTCTTGTAAGCTCGGTCAATTTTAGCGAGGGACTGTTGATAATATTGTTCCACTTGTCGAGCAATTTGAGTATCTTTTCCCAAGAATTGCTTACAGAAACCAGTCACGATTCGACCTGCGATCGCACCAATGACAGCACCAACAACAGGAATCGGAATCAAAGCTTGTCCGATAGTAGCTCCAGCAGCAACAATGGCTGAATCAGCACAAGCAAATAAACTTAATTCAACGAATTGATCGGCAATAATTTCCCCTCGATTCAAACTACCCACTAAACTAGCAACTTCCAAGCCTGCACTAACAAAAGCACCAGCTAAAGGTGCAGACATTTGGGTAAAATTGGTTAACCCATAAATAGCTGTTGCCGATATACCACTAAGTGCAGCTCCTTTTGCGGTATCAATTCCAATTTCTTGCCAGTCTTTGGGGGTTAACTCACCCTTAAAAACGTTTTTACCTTGCTTATACTTAGCGTAAAGCTTAGTAGCAAATCGAATACTACCACCAATAACCGCGCCTTTAACAGCAACGTTACCAAAATCAGCCAGAGTAGGTTGAGCCTCGTAGCGTATCCCATCCTTAATTTGTTTGTGTTCTTGCTTTAATTCATGCTCTTTGCGCTCTAGCGTCTCGTCAACTTTGCCTATTTGCACATCTTGATAGTTAGACGATCCAGATTTGACAGTATGACTGAAAGGACGACCAGACATTTGCTCTATTTCTTGAGCTTTTTCTTGTATTCTTTGAGCGGTACGGCTTGTTATTCCCTCGACTTGTTCCCCTTTCAATATTTTATCAATAGTCTCATATTGGT
>Ga0335394_10004103_pt1 | contig 16577 bp, 12 predicted proteins | sample MAT03_FD_205741 | JGI IMG/M metagenome (GOLD analysis project Ga0335394, IMG submission 205741) | Freshwater microbial communities from Lake Fryxell liftoff mats and glacier meltwater in Antarctica - MAT-03 (spades assembly) (version 2) ... | reverse complement strand
CGAAGAAGAACTTGGCGTCGGCCAACCGCGCGCGCAACACGCGCTCGTTGCCGCCGATGATGGCCGCCGGATCGCGCGTCTCGATGTTGCTGACCAGCAGGAAACGGTTGACGAGCTTGCCGGAGTCTTCGGCCAACGCGAAGTACTTCTGGTTCAACTGCATCGTCAGGATCAGGCACTCCTGCGGTACGGTCAGGAACGCCGGGTCGAACGTGCCGGAATACACCGCGGGCCACTCGACCAGCGCGGTGACCTCATCGAGCAACGCGTCCGGCATGATGGGCGTGGCGTCCCCGGCGGCGCCTTCCAGCCCCACGACGATGCGGGCGCGGCGCGCCGCGAAGGACGGCACGACCTTGCCTTCGGCTTCGAGCCTATGCGCGTAGGCGTCGGCGGTGTCGATGGCGCGTTGACCCCGCGACAGGAAGCGGTGGCCGCCTGTGGTGCGTCCCGCGACGAGACCGAGCGCATGCACGTCCAGGATGTCGGGCCCGTATAATGCGATGAGGCCGTGCGCCGGACGCACGAACTTCACCGTGGAGCCATCGGGGCGCTGATAGCTCATCACTTTGGGGATGGGTAGTTTGGCGATGGTCTCAGCGAGCGCCTCCTGCAGGCCGCGGACCAGCGGTTGACCCTTGGCGAGACTGCGCAGGTAGACATAGTCGGCCTTGCCGTCGTGGTCTATGACTACGCGATCCGGACCATCGGAAGCTTCAGTCGCGCGGGTGGCGAGGTGTCCGCGACCAAGCGCCGCGAGCTTCTTGCGCAATGCCTCGGTGGGTTCGCCATCGGCGCCAAATGCCACCTTCGCAGGCATGAGTTTGTCGTCGACCTTGGCATCGGGCGCCACGGACGCAACGTCCGAGATTGTCACCGCCAGTCGACGCGGTGTTGCATAGGGTGTGACGGCGGATGTCGCGGCCAGATAGTCTCGCTCGCGCAGGCCGTCCGCGATGCCGGCGGCAAATGCTTCGCCAAGCCGCTTCAGTGCCTTGGGCGGCAGTTCTTCGGTGAAGAGCTCGACCAGTAGTGTTTGCGTCGCGGCCATGTTCAATGAACTACCCTCCGCGCAATTGCGCTTCGGGGCAATTCGCGCTTGGGACGGCCCGGCGCGCTCATGCCGCCTTTGGCGGTTGTGCGAGCATCGGGAAGCCGAGAGCTTCGCGCGCGTCGTAGTAGGCCTGCGCGACAAGGCGCGACAGCGTGCGGATGCGGCCGATGTAGGCAGCGCGCTCCGTCACGGAGATGGCGCCGCGCGCGTCCAGCAGGTTGAACGTGTGGCCGGCCTTCAGGATCATCTCGTAGCCGGGCAGCGGCAACTTGGCATCGAGCAGCCGCTTCGCCTCGCTTTCGAAGTACACGAACTGGTCGAAGAGTTTCGGCTCGTTGGACGCATCGAACGCGTACTTCGATTGCTCCACTTCGTTCTGGAAGTAGATGTCGCGATAGGTCATCGTGTCGGTGTAGCGCAGGTCGTACACGGACTCCACGTCCTGCAGGTACATCGACATCCGCTCGAGACCATAGGTGATCTCGCCGGTGATCGGGTTGCAGTCGAGCCCGCCCACCTGCTGGAAATAGGTGAACTGCGTGATCTCCATGCCGTTCAGCCACACTTCCCAGCCAAGGCCCCAGGCGCCTAGCGTGGGGTTCTCCCAGTCGTCCTCGACGAAGCGCACGTCGTTCTTCGTGAGGTCGAAGCCCAGTGCTTCGAGCGAGCCGAGATAGAGTTCGAGGATGTTGGTGGGCGAGGGCTTTAACACCACCTGGAACTGGTGATGCTGGTGCAGGCGGTTGGGGTTTTCGCCGTAACGGCCGTCCTTCGGCCGCCGCGATGGCTGCACATAGGCCGCGCGCCAGGGTTCCGGGCCCAGCGCGCGCAGGAACGTGGCGGTATGCGACGTGCCTGCGCCAACTTCCATGTCGTAGGGCTGCAGCAGCGCACACCCCTGGCGGCCCCAATAGTCCTGCAGGCGCAGGATGACGTTTTGAAAGGTGAGCATCGGAGACTGGAGGACGCGCGTGGCGTGCCTTCGCGATAACTACTTGAAAGATGCGGATTTTACCGGTTTAACACGGGGTTGCGGCAACGACGCGCAAACGCATCGCGCGATATTCAGCGCCGGCGGCGAAACCGCGGCACGCCGATGGCCGCGAGCAGCAGGACCAGCGACAGCGCAAGGACGAGTGCGTCGCCCATCCGCATATAGGGCGTTTCGCCGGTGCGACCGACGATGTCGATCTCGAGCAGACCTTGCGTGAACCAGGGCAACTCGGTGATCACGCGTCCGTCGTGGCCGATTGCCGACGTGATGCCGGTGTTGGTGGCGCGCAACATCGGGCGGCCCAATTCGAGGGCGCGCATCTGCGAGATCTGATTGTGCTGGCGCGCGGCGATCGAGCGGCCGTACCACGCGTCGTTGGTGACGTTGACCAGCAGCGTGGCTTGGCGTGCAGCGGCAATCAGCTCGTTGCCGAACACGTCCTCGTAGCAGATGTTGACGGCAAGCCGCTGGTCAGCCACGTCGAATGGTCGTTGGTTGGGGGGGCCGGGCGTCTGGTCAGCCAGCGGAATGGCCAGCACGCGATTGATGAACCAGCCCAGGAGCGGCTTCAAAGGAATCGTCTCGCCGAACGGCACCAGATGCTGCTTTTTGTAGACCTGCGGCGGGGCGACGCCCAGACTCACCACGCTGTTGTGAATGCGTTCCTGGTCCCCCGGCGTCAGCGGTGGTTCCGCGATGAAGAGCCCAACCAGCACGTCACCGTCACGTGCGCGCATGATGTCCGCCAGGCGCAGAAACACGTCACCGGGAATTTCATCGGCAAATTGCGGAAACGCGCTTTCCGGCAGCACGACGATCCGGCCGCGCGACAGCTTCACGAGGTCGATGTAGCGCTGAAAGTTGGTGGCGCGAAACGCCGGGTCGAATTTCTGCTCTACCGAGACGTTGCCTTGCACCAGCGTGATCGCAACGGGCGCACCGGTGGGGGCGGTCCATTCCAAGCGCGTCAACGCGGCGCCGGTGACAACGATCACGGCGATGCCTGCTGCGCCGACGACTGCCGCGCGCCCACGCCCGCCCGATAGCGCGCCGACGATCAAGGCGACGGCCGCGGCACACGCCGCAACCGCCAGCGACACCAGAAACACCCCGCCGATCGTTGCAAAACCGGCCAGCGGCAACACCCGATCGGGCAGCAACTCGGCGTAGCCGACCGCAAGCCATGGAAAGTTGGTGAAAGACTGGCCGCGGGTCCACTCGATGACCGGCCACATCGCGGCGGCGGCCAGCAGTCGCCACGATGAACCGACGGCAATGGTGCGCGCGATCACCCATCCGCCCACCGCCAGCCACAGCGAAAGCAGCGTGATGAAGCCCGCCGTGGCGAGGATGGCGATCGGCATTGGCATGCCGCCGAAATTTTCCAGTGCGATGTAGACCCACGACACGCCGGCCGAAAAGAGGCCGACGCCGAACGCGAAGCCGATGCCGGCCGCGTGGCGGGGCGTGGCGGCGTGTTGCCACAGCAGGAACAGGACAGCCAACGCGGCGGGTGTCGCAGTGCTCCAGTTGAATGGTGCAAACGCCGCGACGGCAATGATGCCCGCAGCCAACGCGAAACCGCGTGCCAGCCAGGCGCGCTGCGATGCTTCGGTGCTCATGCGTCGGCGTCGACGACGACCGGTGTGATGCGTTCGACCTGCAGCGTATGCAGGCGCCGGCTGTCGGCGCGCAGCACGCGGAAGCGCAGGCCTTCCATCGTGACCGTTTCGCCGCGCTTCGGCAGCCGGCCGAAGGCGTGCAGCACGAGGCCGCCGATGGTGTCGAATTCGTCGTCGCCGAAGGTCGTCTCGAAATGCTCGTTGAAGTCGACAACCTCGGTACGGGCCTTCACGCGGAACTTGCCGTTGGCCTCGTTGATGATATTGTCCTCGTCTTCGTCGAAGTCGTACTCGTCCTCGATCTCGCCGACGATCTGCTCCAGCACGTCCTCGATCGTCACGAGTCCGGAGACGCCGCCGTACTCGTCCACGACGATGGCGATGTGGTTGCGGTTGGCGCGGAACTCGCGCAGCAGGACATTGAGGCGCTTGCTCTCCGGCACGAACACGGCGGGGCGCAGCGTGTCGCGCAGCACGAAGGCCTCCGGGTTGGCGTAGTAGTTGAGCAGCTCCTTGGCCATCAGGATGCCGATCACATCGTCCTTCGATTCGCCGATCACGGGAAACCGCGAATGCCGCGTTTCCACGACGGCGGGAAGGAACTCCGGCACCGGATCTTCCAGCGCCACGCAGTCCATCTGCGAACGCGGGATCATGATCTCGCGAACCGTCGTCTCGGACACCGACAGCACGCCCTCGATCATCGACAACGCGTCGGCGTCGAGCAGGTGCCGTTCGAAGGCGCCGCGCATCAGGTCGAGCAGCTCTTCGCGGTCCTCGGGCTCGCGCGTCAGCAGCGCGGTGAGGCGTTCAAGCAGCGAGGGTTTCGCCGCCGGTGGTTTGTCGTCGCTATCCATCGGTATAGGGGTTGGCGATGGCCAGCCGCGCGAGGATCGCGATCTCGCGGGCCTCCATGGTGCCGGCATCGGCGGGGTCCTCGTGGTCGAAGCCCTGCAGATGCAACATGCCGTGAACCACCAGGTGGGCGTAGTGCGCGGCCAACATTTTCCCCTGCGTTTCCGCTTCAGTGCGGATGACCGGTGCGCACAGCACGATGTCACCGGCGCGCGGTTTCGTATCATCGTACACGAAGGTCAGCACGTTGGTGGCGTAGTCCTTGCCGCGATATTCGGCGTTCAGCGCGCGGCCCTCGATGGCATCGACGAAGCGGAGGGTGACGACGGCGTCGTCATTCTGCGCCGCGCGCACCCACCGGCGCAGTTGCGCCCGGATGGGAAGATCAGCCGCGTTGCTCGCGTACTGCACCGACAGCGACAGGTCCGGCGCCAGGCGCGCCGCTGTTTTGCGCGTCAAGCGGCGCCCGCCTGCGCGAACATGCGCGTGAAGAGCGGCATCAAGTCCGCGTCCTGCAACGGGAGCAGGTTGTCGCCGACATAAAATTCCGTGAAGGAATGTCCCGGCAATGCGGCCGGCTGGTAGCGCGGCGACAGCCAGACGCCGGTTTCCGCGGCGATTTGCTCGCGCGCATCGATCATCGCGTTTGCCGCCGTGTTGACGTACAGGTGGAACATATTCACCTGTGGCGGCGCGGGCAGCAGCTGCACGCCCGGGATCGTCGCCAGTTGCGCGGCAAACGGCAATGTACGTGCGCGCAGCGCGGGCATCCGCGCCACCGCGTCATCGAAACGCATGGCGGCGGAGGCTACGGCCGGATGCAATTGCACCAGCGTGCCGCCGTGCCGCTGGCGCCAGACGCGCGCGGCCTTCACGAACGACGCCGAACCGAGCAGCATCGCTCCCGACAGCGCGCCGATGCCCTTGTAGAACGACACGTAGACCGAGTCAAACAGCGCGCAGATTTCGGCGTAGGTTCGGGGCGCGTACGCTTCGCGTGCTTCCCACAATCGCGCACCGTCCATGTGCAGGTGAACGCCGCGCGCGCGCGCCAGCGCCGAGAGTTCGGCCAGCTGGTCCCAGGTTGGCAACTGTCCGCCGATTTCGCGCGCCGGCAGCTCAATCAGCAACGCCGCCAGGCGCTCGGGGCATCGGTCGAGGTCGGCCGCCAGCGTGGGTGCGTCGGAGGCACCGATCAGCGTGGCCTGCAGACCATGCAGCCGCGCGTAGCCGCGCTCCTCGTGCAGTTCCACGTGCGACGTGGGATGCATGCCGAACTGCGCGACCCCCGTCTCCTCGGAGCGTATGCGCATCGCAATCTGTTGCGCCATCGTGCCGCTTGGCATGAATACGGCTGCTTCCATGCCCAGCAGCGCCGCGATCTTGGCCTCGAAGCCCTCGATCAACGGCCCCTCGCCGTAGTGATCCGCACGATGACCATGCGTGCGGCACCATTCACCGATGCGGATCAATTCTTCGCCGGGATCGCTTAGCGGCGAACCCGGAACGATGGTGGTGCATCGCTTCAGCAGCGCCTCGACTTCGGGCAGGGACAGGGGCATCGCGGAGTGCGTCAGCGATGGTGACGGTCGTCGGGCGGGCGGCTCGCCGCATCGCGGTCATAGGCGTCGACGATCTTCTGCACCAGCGGATGGCGCACCACGTCGGCGCTCGTGAAGTGGCGGAAGGCAATGCCGCGCACCCCCGCCAGGATCCGCGCAGCTTCGACGAGGCCGCTTTTCTGCCCGCGACCGAGGTCGATCTGGGTGACGTCGCCGGTGATCGCCGCCTTGGCGCCGAAGCCGATGCGCGTCAACGCCATTTTCATCTGCTCGGGCGTCGTGTTCTGCGCTTCGTCCAGGATGATGAACGACTGGTTGAGCGTGCGGCCGCGCATGTACGCCAGCGGGGCGAGCTCGATCGTGCCGCGTTCAAGGAGGCGCGCGGCCTTTTCGTAGCCCATCAGGTCGTAGAGCGCGTCGTACAGCGGACGCAGGTACGGATCCACCTTCTGCGCGAGGTCCCCCGGCAGGAAGCCCAGCCGTTCACCGGCCTCGACGGCAGGACGCACCAGCACGATGCGCTTGACGGCATCGCGCTCGAGCGCATCCACCGCGCACGCGACGGCGAGATAGGTCTTGCCGGTGCCCGCCGGGCCGATGCCGAACGTGATGTCGTGGCCGACGATGTCCTTTAGATACTCCACCTGGTTGGGCGTGCGGCCGTGCAGGTCGGAGCGGCGCGTGCGCAGCCGCGGCGCGCCGGTGTCGTCCACGCCCACGGCGGCAGGCGTGGCCGGCTGCGTGCCGATCTCGACGAGCCCCAGTTGGATATCCTCCACCGACAGCGGCCGTTCGGCGGCCGCGTAGAAGCGCTCGAGTGCCGCGCCGGCGCGTGCGGTCTGTGCGGGTTCGCCGTTGATCGTGAATACGCCGCCGCGATGGGCGATCGTGACGTCGAGCGCGGCCTCGATCTGGCGCAGATTGGCGTCCATCGGGCCGGTGAGGTTGGCCAGCGCGCGGTTGTCGAGTGGTGACAACGTCACCGCCACCCGCGGACGCGTTGGCGCCATCTAGACGCCCTGCCGGATCAACGGCGCGCGCAGCGCATCGTCGAGCGTGGCCAGTGTCTCGGCGAGATGCGCCCGCGTTTCGGGCGAACCCTTGTCGCGCTTCTTGCGATTGGCGATTTCATCGCGCAACCGCCTGGCATCGGCGCGCAGCAGTGCGCGGGCATCGGCCGGCATTGCGGTGGCGGGACGCAGGATCACATTGGTGACCTTCGACACGTACTCGCGCTGCAGGTTACGCCGGATCAGCGGAATGTCCTGGCCCGTGGTCACTTCGCTGAAGATCGCGCTGTGCAGCGTGCCGTAGAGGTCGACGAGCCTGAGTGCTTCGTTGCGATCGGTGACTTTCAACTCATTGTTGAGCAGGCGCTGGGCGATCTCCGGTCCCAGCAGCGACCCCAGGACGGCGCGGTGCACGTTCAGCACGAGCTGGTCGACCGCGATGTCCACCGCCGGCGTGGAGCGCGCCAATTCCGCCGCATCGTTGATGTCGAAATCGGTCAGCGACAACTTCCGCAGGTAGGACGGCGCAAAGCGGAAACTGTCGGCGGCAAACAGGTTGTCGGCCAGCAGCTGCAGGGCCGCACGTTGCTTGACGGCAGGCACCGGCTCGAGCGGCGTGCGCCCGCTGCCGGCGCTGTCCTGCACCACGGTCAGGCCACCAATGTATTTCGCGGTGTAGAGGGCACTTTGCTGGAACTCGAACAGGCCACGCGAGAAATTGCGACGCAGGACCGCATAGGACTCGTCCGGCTCGAGCTTGCGTTGCTCGGAGAGTTGCCATAGCTCCCGCGCCAGCTTCAGCTGGCGCTCGGCGTAGGCCAGCGGATCGGTGCCCAAGTCGAAGGTATTGGCGACGGGGTCGAGGCCGCTGTAGTAGACGTAGCCGTCCGGCGTGAAGGCCAGCAACGGCTCGCTCGAGCGGCCTGCCACGCGCAGCAGGGCGGCTGTTTCCTCCTCGGGCGCGAACTCGCGGTAGCCGTACTCGATGGCCCAGTAGTCATACGGGCCGAGCGTGGACATGTGGAACTCACCCTGCTTCTCGCCCTGCAAGGCCAGGTTGACGGCGTTGTACTCCATCACCGACCCGGCAATGCCGTTCTGGCGCGTGAAGTCGGGGTCGCTCAACTGGGCCGCCGTGTACACGGTCGACGCCCGGAAGTTGTGCGTGAGGCCGAGCGTATGCCCCACTTCATGCATCGTCGTCGACTTCAAGCGCGACAACAGGAAGGCTTCCGATTGCGCGCTGTCGAGCATCATCGTGCCGCGTGCCTCGAGCAGCGACATTGCGAAGCCTTCATGCTCGGCCGCCTCCGCGGCGTAGGTGCAGTACGGCGCGTCGTTGCGGAATTCGAGTGACGGCCGCAGCGGCACCGATTCGGCCCCGTAGGTCTTGATCGACCGCATCCCCATCGCATCGATGCCGATGTCGGCGTCGAGGATCTCGCCGGTGCGCGGATCGACCAGCGATGGCCCGATGGCGAGATAGCTGCTGCGCGCCGACATGATCCAGCGGATCGATGCATGCCGGATATCCGACGTGTTGAAGTCGGCGTTGTCCGGCTGGATCTCGACGCGGATCGCATCCTTGTAGCCGATCCGCGCGAAGGCCTTGTTCCATTCGAGTACGCCGTCGCGGATCGTGGCGCGGTAGCGCTCAGGCACCGACTTGTCGATCCAGTACACGATCGGTTGCTTCGGCTCGGACATCGCCGCCGCCGGATCCTTCTTCTCGAGGCGCCAGCGATTGGTGTAGCGGACGATCGGAATGCGCCGGTCATCAGTGGTGAAGTCCCAGCGCTCGGTCGTGAAGTAGCCGACGCGCGTGTCCGCGTTGCGGGGGCGCATCGGCGTGTCGGGCAGCTTGGCGATCGAGTAGTGGAAGCCGAGGAAGAGGCTGCGGATGTCGGGAATCGTGGCCGGGGGTGGGGTAACCGGTGCGCCCGGGGCCGGCAGCGAGATCCGCGCCAGCGCATAGTGCGCCAGGACATTGAAGGACACGAAATCGGCGGTGCTGCGGACTTCCTTGAACGACGTGTTGCGCGCATCGAAGCCGTAGGGCTGCCGGTAGGCGCGTTCGAGTTGCGACGCCGTGCCGGAGAGGTCGGAGAAGAAGATCGCGTTGGCTTCGATCAGCACCGACTTGCGGTCGGGATGGGGCGCGGAGAGGATGGCCGCGCTGGCGAGCAGGCTGTCGGAGAAGCTTTCGGCGACGGTGCGTGCCTCCGGCGTCCCGGCCTTGGCGGTGTACTTCACGTTGCGCGCGATGAGTTGCACGCTGCCACCCACCTTGCGGAACATCACGATCGACGGGCCGCCGAGCCGGCCGCGGCTGCCCATCGAACCGGCGAGCAGACCCCCTTCGCCCAGTCCCTGGTCGAGGTTGGTCGACAGGAAATACAGGCGGTCGAATTGATCCGGCATCAACTCGATGAGGACCTTGTCGTCCTTCTGCCACAACGGCAGCATGCCCGGCAATTCCTTGTGGTCGCGCGAGACCTCGGCAAAGCTGCGCAACGCGCCGGGGACCGGCGGCGGCGTCGGCGGGGCAGGCGTGGCGCTGCCAGGCGCACCCGCCAGGCGCTGCGCGTTGGCGATCGCCAACGCGGACGGGGTCGTGACGACCGTCGTGGCCGGCGCTGCGGTCGTTGGCGCGGCAGCGGACGGCGCGGCAGCGGCCGTTGCCGCGCCGGACTCCGCCGGAGGCGTGGTTGCACAGGCCGCGAGGGTGAGCGCGGCAACGCCGGCAAGGAGGGTGCGGGGGAAAGTCATCATCGTGGTGCTCCCGTAAACAAGGGTCGGCGGCTGGCGCATGGAGACAGGTTGGCGCATCAGCATGCCGGTTCGCCGCGCAAAGAATGAGACAGCGCCCGGGTGATCGTGACATCCAGGAAGTGACCGATGTGGGCCGCGTCGCCGGCAAAGTTGACGACGCGATTGTTGTCCGTCCGTGCCGCCAGCTCGGCCGCGTCCTTCGCGGCGGGCCCGGTGACCAGCACGCGCTCGCGGCGGCCGATCATCGCGGCACTGCGCGCGCGGAACTGGGCATCGAGCAAGGCCTGCAGCCGCGCGAGACGCGCTTCGCCGATCGCCTGCGGCACCGGATCCGGCAGGTCGGCTGCGGGCGTGCCGGGCCGGCGGCTGTAGAGGAAGCTGTACGCGCCGTCGAAGCCCACGGCCTCGGCCAGCGCCAGCGTCCGCTCGAAGTCGTCGTCGGTTTCGCCCGGGAAGCCGACGATGAAGTCGGAAGTCAGCGAAATATCGGGACGGCGCAGGCGCAACTGCCGCACGATCGACTTGTATTCCAGCGTGGTGTAGCCACGCTTCATCGCGGCCAGTACGCGGTCGGACCCCGACTGCACGGGCAGATGCAGGTGATTGGCGAGCTTGTCCTGCGTGGCAAAGGCCTCGATCAGCCGCGCGGACATTTCCTTCGGGTGCGACGTCGTGAAGCGGATGCGTTCGACGCCGGGAATCTCGGCGACGGTTTCAAGCAACGTCGCGAGGTCGGCGACATCATTGCCGGCACCCATGGCCCCACGATAGGCGTTGACGTTCTGGCCGAGCAGCGTGATCTCGCGCACGCCCTGGTCAGCCAGGTCGGCAACCTCGGTCAGCACATCCGCGAAGGGACGCGAGACCTCCTCGCCGCGCGTGTAGGGCACCACGCAGAACGAGCAGTATTTGCTGCAGCCTTCCATGATCGACACGAAGGCCGCCGGTCCATCGATGCGCGGCGGCGGCAGGTGATCGAATTTCTCGATCTCCGGAAAGCTGATGTCGACCTGGGGTTGCCCGGTGGTACGCCGAAGTGCGAGCAATTGCGGCAATCGATGCAACGTCTGCGGGCCGAACACGATATCGACGTACGGTGCGCGCTTGACGATCGTGGCGCCCTCCTGTGAAGCGACGCAGCCACCCACGCCGATCATCAGGTCGGGATTGGCCAGCTTCAATTCGCGAACGCGGCCGAGATCGTGGAACACGCGTTCCTGCGCGCGTTCGCGGACCGAGCAGGTATTGAACAGGATGACGTCCGCATCTTCCGGGCGCGCCGTCAGCGTGAGGCCCTCGGAGGCGTGGAGCACGTCGGCCATCTTGTCCGAGTCGTACTCGTTCATCTGGCACCCGAAGGTGCGTATGTACAGCTTCTTCGTCACGGCACTGGAAGGGCCCCGGAACCGGCGTTGATGCCGTGGGGGTCCTTGTCGTCTGGAGGGGCAGAATGATAGCAGGCGCGGGGCCAAGGAGGCTGTAGGCGAGGCTTCAGCCTCGCGGGTTCAACGTGGCGTGTTGCCCGCGAGGCTGAAGCCTCGCCTACAGTTGAAGCGTTGCGTCGCGCGAGACTGAAGTGCCGCCTTCGAATTGGCTAGGTCAAGGCCTCGCGCAATTGCGCGCCAACGGACCGACCGGCCGTCACCGCGTCCGTCGCCATGGCGAAAACGCATTGTCCACGCTGATTCCATCATTTTCATTGCAGCGTTACAGGTCGGTTTACGTGTTGAGCAGATTCAAATCGAGCCCCTGCGCTTCGAAGTTTCTGAAATCGTGATCGAGCGTCACCATGTGCAGCGCGCCCGCGATGGCAAAGGCGGCCAGGTAGGCGTCCATCCACACCTTCGGCGCGGCCGTGTCGCGGGACGCCATGCGGTGCCAGAGCGTCAAGACCCCGGGGGGTTCCTCCCGCACGCAAACTTGCGGCAGAGCAAGCAATGCGCCAAGCGCGATCAACGCATCGCGATTGGTCAGGCCCTCCGCACCGTAGGCTCTCAGTAGTGCCGGCGTGGACACAAGCCGAAGAAAGCTCTGTTGCGTGGAGCGGCAGAAAACTGCCGGAGCGGCAGCCGTCGCGTCATGCAGGACGCTGCGAGCCGGCTGGTGAAGGGGATGCGTGGTGAAGATCGCCGCGATCCATACGTTGGTGTCAAACAGTGATCCCGGCATGCTTCAAGTCCTCCACGGACTGCGTGTCATGCTCGATCATGAGCAATTCTTCAACGCTCATGCGGGTTGCCGGCGCATCGGCATGGCAGAGGACCGTGGGCAGGCCCCCTTCCCCGATTTGCACCAAGGATCCGACCGCCGGGGCTTTCGGCCGGCGGGTGGGAGCAATGCCCAGGCCCTCGCGAATGAATTCGGCGACAAGATCCTTTACCGTTCGCCGCTGAATCACGGCGCGCAGTTTTACCGCCCGGATCAATTCGTCTGGCAGATCGAGAGTGGTCTTCATGAGGCAAGCTTACCAGCTAACCAGCTTAATGGCAAATTTCGATGCCTTGCTCAACTCGGGATTTCTTTGGTACGGCTCCGTTCATGGCAAGGGTGCAATTGGAGACCTTCACCTGTGAGACGAAATCAAGTCTGCGTATCGTAATGTGGCCAAAGGCAGAAATAGCGTTCGCGGCTGGTTGGCCAGCTTCAGGAAGCCGAAATGGATGTAAAACCTGGCAGCACCATCGTCTTTGGCGTCGACAGCCAAAGCATGGCTTGCAATTTCCGAGGCAGCGCTCCGGTCAAGCGCGTCGGCCAACAATGCGGCGCGGAGTCCTTGCCCGCGCGCACTTTGGTCCACCGCCAATCGGCCCATGCGAACAGCGGGGATTGTGGGATATCGCGGAAGTTTTTTGGTTAACTCGTCAGGCAGGTCACCAAGGACGATGCTGGTTGCCGCCAAGGTATAGAAGCCTGCGATGTGATCCTGTGAATCCAGGGCCACAAAGCAAGACGTAATGCGACGGCGAATGTCTTGCGTGACGCGCTCGCGAAAATAGCGGTCCAGAACCTCGATGCCGCAGTGGAAACCGGTTCGGATGCCGTCGAGCCGAAAGTCGCCTCCATTTGCGATAACATCCGTTCCGCAGGTGTCCGCCGCGAATTCCTTCGCGGTGGGTGAAACGGGAACGCGGTGCCGCACGCAGCAATGGGTGCGAATTCCGCGACTGCCCCCGCAACGGTAAGCCCTTCGAGGGCCGCTCTTTCATGCCACTGCCGCACGTCGCGGCGGGAAGGCGAGCGGTCCGCACGGCGAGTCCGGAGACCGGCCTGCGCCCCGGTGGCATCGCCCTCAGTGTGGCGTTGCCAGCGGAGACCGCAGCGCGGGTGGCGCTGCGCACGGTCTGCCGACCCTGTCGGGCAGTCGCGCGCGGCTTCTCGTGTGCCTGCTTCCAGTGCGCCGTCCGTGCGCAACTCCACTTCCGCGTTGTTCCTGTCGTCCACTGCCGTGCGGGGATGCGCGGCGCTACGCGGAGTAACGTTTCATGCTGCTTGCTTCGTTTTTCTGCACCGCCCGGTGCGCTCGTCGTTCGTCATTCCTGTCCACGCGTGTCGTTGCGTGCGCCATTGCCGCAGTTACCAGCGGCGCGACCATCGCCCAGCCTTCGTCACCCTCCGCACCCGCGACACTCGAACCCGTGGTCGTCACCGCCGCGCGCAGTCCGCAACCGATTGCCGACCTGCTGGCCGATCTCACGGTGATCAACGCCGCCGAAATTCAGCGCAGCGGCGCGCAAAGCCTTCCGCAGCTGCTGCACCGTCAGCCGGGTGTGGAGGTCACGATCAACGGCGGGCCCGGCGCGACGTCAGGCGTGTTCCTGCGCGGCGCCAACGCCGGGCAGACATTGGTGCTGGTCGATGGCCTGCGGATCGGTTCCTCGTCCGTCGGGGCCACGGCACTGGAGGCGATCCCGCTCGACCAGATCGAGCGCATCGAGATCCTGCGCGGCCCGGCGTCGAGCCTCTATGGCGCCGACGCGATCGGCGGCGTGATCCAGGTGTTCACCAAGCAGGCGGACGGGAATGCCTTCATTCCCAACGCCACCGCGGGTTACGGCACCTACGAAACGCGCAATGTCAGCGGCGGCCTGCGTGGGTCCATCGGCCCGCTGCGCTTTTCGGTACAGGCGGGTGGCACGCGCAGCAAGGGCTACAACGCGATCGTCAATCCGGACAACTTCAGCTTCAACAACGATCCCGATGGCTATGCCACGCAGAACGCGGGCCTGAATGCCGTGCTCCCATGGGCGGCGGGTCAGGAGGTGGCCGTGCGGTATTTCCGCAACCGGTTCAACAATCAGTACGACGGCGGCGCCGGCTTCGACGACCGCACGATCACGACGCTGGAAGCGTGGTCGGTGGTCAGCCGCAACAAGCTGGCGCGGGACTGGTCGTCGGTGTTCACGCTGGGCTCGGGCAGTGACGACTCGGTCTCGCAGACGGGCTACGGCGACTATCCGTACAAGACCACGCAGCGGCAGTTCACGTGGCAGAACGACTTCACGCTGCCGCTCGGCACGCTGGGCGTGATCCTCGAGCGGCGCCTTGAAGAACTGGCCAGCAACGATCCCTTCGCCGTGACCGAACGCGACACCAATTCCGTGACGGGCGTGTACCAGCTTCGCCACGAGGCGATCGCCGTGCAGGCCAACCTGCGGCATGACCGCTCGAATCAGTACGGCGGTGAAACCACCGGTGGCATCACGTTCGGCTACAAGTTCTCGCCGGCATGGCGGTTCACCGCAGGGTACAGCACCGGCTTCAAGGCGCCGTCGTTCAACGATCTCTACTACCCCGGGTTCTCCAACCCGAACCTGCAGCCGGAGACCTCGCGCAACGCGGAGGTGGGCGCGTACTGGACCGCCTCGGCGGGCGAATGGCGGTGGGAGGCGCGCGCGATCGGCTATCACAACCAGGTTGACCAGTTGATCGTGTTCCAGTGCGATGCCGACTTCAACTGCGCGCCGTTCAATGTCGACCGCGCCACGCTCGAGGGCGTGACGCTGGGCCTCGACCTCGGTTGGCGCGATACCCGCATCAAAGCGTCGGCGGACTTGCAGAATCCAGAAAACGATCGTACCGGCAATTTGTTGCCGCGACGTGCGAAGCAGCACGGTGCCGTGCAGGCGTTGCAGCAGTGGGGGCCGGTGCAGCTCGGCTTCGAGTTCGTGGCCTCGTCGATGCGCTACGACAACGTCGCCAATACCGTGCGCATGGGCGGCTATGGCATCGTCAATCTCACGGCCGAGTGGGCGGTCGCAAAGGGCTGGTCGCTGTTCGCGCGTGGCAACAACGTGTTCGACAAGGACTACCAGCTGGCCGCCGACTACTCGACCGGCGGGGCGACGGTGTTCGCGGGCGTACGCTGGCAGCCATGAAAGTCGTCGTGCGCATCGTGGTGGCGACATTGCTGGCGGGGGTCGCCGCCGGTGCCGCTGCTGCGGTGGTGAGTACGCGCGACGACGCCGGCGCGCAGGTCACGCTGGCCGCACCCGCGCAACGCATCGTGAGCCTGGCGCCGCATGCAACGGAATTGCTGTTCGCGGCAGGTGCAGGAACGAACGTGGTGGGCGTGGTGGCGTGGAGCGATTTTCCGGCGGCGGCCAACACGATTCCACGCGTCGGCGATGCGATCGGCCTCGATCTCGAACGGATCGTGTCGCTGCAGCCTGACCTGATCGTGACGTGGCCGTGGACTGCGCCGGCGCAGGTGGAGCAGCTCCGCGCGCGCGGCATCCCGGTGTACATGGTCGATGCGAGGAGCATCGGCGGCATCGCCGACAACGTCGAGCGGCTGGCCACGCTGGCGGGGACGTCGGCCCGTGCGGCACCCGCGCTGGCCGACTGGCGCCGGCGCCTGCGTGCACTCGAGTCGCGGCCAGCGCCGGCCGTGCCATGGCGTGTGTTCTACCAGTTGGGCGACGCGCCGATGTTCACGGTAGGCGCGCCGCAGCTGATCACGCAAGCGATCCGGCTGTGCGGTGGCCGCAATGTCTTCGGCGGGTTGGCAGCACCCGCGCCGTCCATCGATGTGGAGGCCGTGGTGGCCGCGCGGCCGCAGGTGATCGTGGCGGGCACCGACCATGCGGTGCCACCGGCGTGGTTGCAGGCATGGAAGCGCTGGCCGGAGGTGCCTGCAGTCCGGGCCGCCAATCTCTTCACCGTCGATGCCATGTTGCTGCATCGCCCCGGCCCGCGCTTTATCGATGGCGTTGCGCAACTGTGCGTCGTGCTCGATGGCGCGCGCGCGATCTTGTAGGCGAGGCTTCAGCCTCGCAGCGATGCCGCGCGGGCCCATCGTGTAGGCGAGGCTTCAGCCTCGCAGGGATACCGCGGCGCCAGACCTGCGTTGGAGCTTCTCCGACAGGTACGCCTTCCGCAATCGGGTTTCAGGCCGGCAGAAACGCGGTGCCGCGCGGATGGGGCACGGCCACCAGCGGCTGGCCATACAACGCGGATAAGCGCTCCGCGGTCAGCAATGTCGTCGCCGGACCGGCCTCGACGGTCTCGCAGCCGAGCAGGATCGCATGCGTGGCATAACGTGCCGCAAGTGCCAGATCGTGCAATGCCATGATCACGACCTTCCCCTGGTCGCGGGCGAGGCCGGCCAGCAGGTCAAGCGCGCGCACTTCATGCGCGATATCGAGGTGATTGGTGGGCTCGTCGAGCAGCAGGACGAGAGGATCCTGCGCGAGCAGCATCGCCAGCGCG
>Ga0335394_10004102_pt1 | contig 16578 bp, 11 predicted proteins | sample MAT03_FD_205741 | JGI IMG/M metagenome (GOLD analysis project Ga0335394, IMG submission 205741) | Freshwater microbial communities from Lake Fryxell liftoff mats and glacier meltwater in Antarctica - MAT-03 (spades assembly) (version 2) ... | reverse complement strand
TTAGTCAACTAAAAATTGTTGTATAGCAATAGACGGATTGGTTAGGACGGGGTGCAGGGGTGGAACCCCTGGCTGGGGGCAAAGCCCCCACACCCCCTTTGATCCCAGTGTCCTAACCTTTGTGGCGACAGCTATAAGACGTGTGACTAACGTACCGGCTAGTCCTAAATTGGTAAGGATTGTTTGATGGGCGGGCGAAGCCCGCCCATCAAACAATCCTTACATTAATACCACCACGTACCGTTCATAAAATTGAATAACCTGTTGAGAACACGACCCTATCCCAAGCGAGTTGGGGCGATCGGCTCAATATCGGGGTCATAGCCACCGACTTGGGTTGTCCGTAGTACCCATACTTGTGCGCCTTGATCTAGAAATTGCCGGGTAACCGTTTCACTAGCGAGGCGGGGCAATAGTGTTCGCCAACTAACTAACCCAATTAACACCCCCTCAAGCACATCCTCTTCAGGGCTGATGCCGAGAGTGTTTTCACTCTCTTGCCAGTCAGCACGAGCTGTTCCAAAGGGCAGCAGCTTTCGCTTAATGGCTTGCCCTAGCTTGACTAGATTCTCGAACCGCTGTGCTTGGTCAGGGTTTCGATCTAACCACTGGTGAATCGCGGCGCTGTGCTTGACAATGTTACCTAGATGTTTAACAGCAGCATACAGCGCTTGATTTGAATCTTGAGCGCAGTTGTGGGCTGGCCCGACGTATGTGCCTCCGGTACCGTCACCGATGCGATAACGAGCTGTCATCATTTCAAGTTGATGCACCAAACCATCTAGCGCTGAGGCGTTGATGCCACCAAAATCGTAATTTTGAGTAAAGGCATCAAGTTTGATCAACACATCGCAGACCGGACGCACTCCCAGCCAACCAAATTGGCGATCGCCTAAATATCGGTGCCACGCCAACGCTCCGGCCACGATGCCATCTTGATTGTGGGTGTAAACCTGGTAATAGCAAATATCGAAGCTTAACTCTTGTGCCAGTGGCTCCCGTACTACGGTAGCGATTCCGTAGGCAAAGTGCCCAAAGAAAATTGGGGTTTTAGCGGCAGATTCTCGCTTCTTGCCACCAATGCCCCCATAGGTATGCAGCAGCAACGCGCGATCTCCCTCTTGCCATTGCGACACAGCATTCTGCATTGGTAGCCCCTCTAGCCCCTCTGCATGACTGGCTTCCTCCCGATTCTCACTGTCATTCTCGCGTTCAGCAGGACACAACAAGACTGAACTAACCCGCCCCTTCTGAGCCACTACATTTGCCCAGGCTTCCTGTTTGATATACTCCCAGACCGCGCTTTTGCCAAAAACCACCCGATCGGGTTGCAGTCGCAGCACTGCACGCGGCGCGATCGCCCGGACTACAAACAGGCTCGCTTGATCCTGTTCCCCGTAGATATACCAGCCTGTGTCGTTGAGTGGCGATCGCTCTAGTTGCCGATTCGTAGAGGGAAAGATGCCCTCTCGATCTGCCATTACTTGCGGAATGCGGACGATCTCTTCAACCTGGTCAAATGCGCGAGTCGTCCGGTTAAAATGCACCACTCGAAACCAGTCAGATCGTGGATCTAGCTCCCAGTCTGTTCTTGAATTCGGCGGATTAAAACGGCCATAGATTGGCTGATCTGATTCTTCGTCGCGGGCTTGACTGACTGCCCCCACCACCCGTCCCAGAATTTTGACCAGCGCATAGTAGCGACCCGTAATCTGGATTGGTTCTTCCGTAATGTAGAGGGCTGGACTTCCATTCCCGGTTGCATCCTTAACTGTGACTGCTTTTAGCCTCACGACCACATCGTCGAAAGGGCGGGCACCTGCCAGTGACTCTAACGGATTGACCTGCTGCCATCGATCTAGCCGATAGGGATGAACCAGCCCCTGACTCATGCTGTATTCGGCTTCTTCACTGAAGTAAAGATCTTTGGTAACCGTACGGAGATAGTAAGGCATCAGTGCCGAGTCTCCCCAGCGCAGCGGAACCTGTTGCCCCACCAACTGCTCATACCCCGGCTCGGTATGATACACCTCAAACAGCGCCCCGTTGACCTGCCGCCGCTGCTCAAAGGTGGGCAAAATCAGCCGTCCCATCCAGGGGGCGATCGCTTGATATAAGTCTGGGTTAAGCGATTGCTCAAGCGGGTAATAATCAGGACGATTAAACGCCGCCTGTTGATAGAGATCGTAGTTACCCAGTTTACTCACCTGGGTATGCGTCACCAGAGACGAACTACCCTGAATGATGCCTGCAATTAACTCCACCGTTTGCTGCAAGTGGGTTCGTCCATCGGGCAAGTGTGCCACGTTGCTGTAAGGCCCATCGCTGGCATTGTGCCCCACTGGGCCAAGGGAAACCAGCGTAATTTTGCCTCGCTTTTTAGCCCGATTCCAGTCAGACAGAAAAAAAATCTTCCAGCGGCGAGGAAATAAGACAGACCCCTCTTTCTCTACCCAGTCGCGATCGCCCCGAATGTGGTAGACATGTTCTAACTCCAGGGCATTGTGGTTGCCACTCAGCACACCCGATAGAGAAATGACATCAATCGGAGCTTTGAGCGATCGCTTCAGATACGATGCCGCACCCATGGCTATTTGCGCCCCCCCGCTGTAGCCCAAAAGTGTCAGAGGCACACCGCTATTTGTTTGGTACCCATGGGTCAGCAGACTGTTGTGAATGATCTGCGCTGTGCCTTGATTGTAAATGGGGCCATAGCGCTGATCGGCTACTACACTGACGGTCAAAACATTGCGAATATTAATTGTGGCAGCTAGCAGCAGTCCTAGAAGGCCACTCTCCGAGTTCATTTGAAGGCGATCCGCAATTCGCCAAAAAAAGGAAAGTAACCGATCTTCGGTTAGGGGTCTATTTAATACTGAATAAGGAATAATTCCTTTAATTAATACGATATCACTGGGCAGCGCCGCAACCAGGTCGTTGAGAAATCGCTCGACTTCAGGAATATAAAGGTGCTGTGCTTGGGAGATGCCATCCAGATAAACGACATACCGCCTAACTACCTGCCCATGTGTAAGGGGTTCTGCTAACGTTCCAGGACTCACGTCCGTCTGGATTTCGTCCCCATACCAGCCCGCCCACCAGCCCAGTGCTTCCAACGGGGCAAGCAGGCTGGCAAACAAAACAGCAACGAGGGTAATGGTGAGCAGGTCAATCGTTGCTCGCCACGTTGCACCTAGTGCCAGGTACATGCCTTGTAACAGCACAGGGACTGCTGGCAGCACCATGCTGAGCACTAAAGCCCCCAATCCTAAACTAATCCAGTAAGCCCACGGTGGCAGACGTTTTCTCATACTATATGCAGATGAGAATGCAGATAAGGGGAGTGCTTTTAGCGTTACTCATGACGATTCCTGACAACAGAGTGATTGGGTTCCGTTCTACGATTGCACCACCTAATACTGCACCACCTCAATAATGCCGTCTTTATGAATTGTCTCTATGGATATTAATCTCCCATCTATCGTTGCTGAAGTGACAGCAGCGTTTGAACGCTACGAAGCTGCCTTAGTTAGCAACAATGTGGCTATGTTAGATGAACTATTTTGGCACAGCCCCTACACCCTGCGGTATGGCACAACTGAAAATTTGTATGGGTATGAGGCGATCGCCAAATTCCGCGCAAATCGTGCCTCTGTTGGACTGGCGCGCACGCTACAAAACACAACCATTACCACCTATGGCTCTGACTTTGCCACTGCCAATACTGAATTCTACCGCGCCATTTCTGGACAAATTGGTCGGCAGAGCCAAACATGGCTACGCACGTCAGACGGTTGGCGAGTGGTAGCAGCCCATGTGTCGCTATTGGCTACGTAAGTAAGTAGTTCAACCTAAATAAAAACCAAATTCTAAAACCCTGCGCCGCCCGCACAGCGGGCGGCGCAGGGTTTTAGAATCTTATATTTAATTAAGCCCACCTACTTACTGCCGCTAGTTGGGGTTGGGGCTTGAGCCTCGGCAGGTTTCTCGCCGTCGTGATGTTGCACGAATGAGCGAGCACAACCGGGTTGCTCAAAGGTTTTAAAGGTTTTAGAGAAAGTTGACTTTTAGAACACAGCAGAGCGCAGCGCTCTAAAAGTGGTAGTCCTAAATTGGTAATGATTTTTTGAAGCGCGGGCTTTGCCCGCGCTTCAAAAAATCACTACATCAATACCACTACCCTAAAAGTCAACTCACGATACTTTACTCGACGACCCCTTCCGGAGCAGGAATGGATGAGGCCGGACTCAGTTCGGCTTTACAGGTATCACCAATAGCGATGAGTTCATCGGGTGCATCGTTTTGCTGAAGCCGTGCTGCAAACGCCAGAGTTTCTTCAAGCGTATATTGACTTTGCAGTGTGTCAATAAAGCAGGTGCAGTAGTTGGTTAGCGTTTCCAGTGTGCCGGCATCTCCTGCTCTACCCTCAGCAGTACAAGATTGCATGAATGAAGTGACTACCTCTGCTGGATAAGCCTCGCCCTGAAGCTGTGTTTGAGCTTGGGCGGAAGAGTGATGCATGACCAGTCCAGGCATCAGCGTTGTTGAAAGGACAAGGAGCGATCGCATCATCTTTCTTGACATAGAACCTCTAGGCAAATCTCTCTGGGCAAATCTCTTGCTATTGTGCCCTATTGATTATCCCCCCTGCCAATCTGTCGGTAGGCACAAACTAGCGATGTGATTGCCAGGTATCTAGCTACCCTGCTTGTCCACTAAAGTTTTGACAAAGGTTTTTGTCAGCTCAGAATTGCCAAAAATCTTGCGGCATTCTGCCGGAAATTCGTTACTATCAACACTTAACCTGAACAGATGCCATGTCAGTTGTACAGGTCTGAAAAAGTAACGCTCTTTGAAAATTACTACGAAGATTACTACCCAAATAATCTGATTACCTGATGTGCAACTTTCAATCCGCCCTCATCCCCCAACCCCTTCTCCCAAGCGGGGAGAAGGGGAGCAAGAGTGGCTCAAAGTCCCTCTCCGCTCTGGGAGAGGGATTTAGGGCTTCGGCGTGAGCGCTCAGTCGAACGGTGAGGGGGTCCAGGAAAGTTGCACATCGCGTGCTGATTCGTAAAATGGCTTAATGACGATGAATGAGCAGAGCGTTAGATAGAGAGGGCGGATGGTACGACACACGGTCAATCCAGTAAGAGCACGCAAAAAGCCCCGTAGACCCGGTCAAAAATCAGCGCAATCCGCCTATTCACCTGCGAACGCGGCTGCTCTCCGCCCCCCTCGCGCCAAACTCGAAGCGATCGCGGTAGATCTGCCCCATCGCCCTGACTCGATCGCCCTCACCCCCTCGTCCACCGTCAGACCTGCGACAGCACGACCACGCCGCCGCCCTCCAGCACCGCGATCGCCCCTGCGACGTTGGAGTGCTGTGTGGCGGTGGTCTTTTTTGTGGCTATTGGCATTTGCGGCCTCTGCTGGAGTGGGGATGCAGGCATTGCAGTGGTTAACTCGTCTGCCGTCGTTACCCGATTGCCAACGGATGTCGTTCGCGGCGGCTGATGGCGATCGCCTCTACTGCGCCCAAGAGGCCGTCAAGAAAGCCGTGCCTGCCGGAGAGCTAGCTCCACTTCTAGCCGGGGTTGAGCTAGTTCAACAGTGGTCGCCTAGCCATCCGCTTTATGCCGATTCACAAGAGCTATTGGCGAACTGGTCTAATGATATTTTGGCGATTGCTGAGCAGCGGCTGTCACAAAACGATCTTGCAGGCGCTCTTAAAATTGCCCAAGCCATTCCGCCGAGCAGCCCTAGCTACCCGCAAGCACAACAGGCAATCACTGACTGGCAAGCCCAATGGCAGCAGGGCGAAATTATCTACACCACGGCTGTCACGGCTCTGCGCCAGCAGAACTGGGATTTGGCCTCAGATCAGCTCGCTGAACTCGGCAAGCTGCCCCACGATTACTGGCGCACCCAGCGGATGAATGTGCTGACCAGCCAAATCGTGGTAGAGCAGACGGCATGGCGATCGCTGGAACAGGCACGACAGACTGTGGTACTCAATAAACCAGAGACGTTACAAGCCGCGATCGCCCTAGCGCAGCAAATCAGCCCCCAGTCAGCAACATGGGAGGTGGCTAAGCCTGAGCTTCAGCAGTGGAGTCAGGAATTGCTAGAGATTGGTTTGCAGCGGTGGCGTGAGGGAGATGTAGCCGGGGCAATCGCGCTGGTGCAAGACATTCCACCCCATTTAGACCTGCCTGCCGAACAGCAGAACTTAGTGCGTTATGGTCACGCTCAGGCACTAGCCCGCTGGGATGCTGAGCAGTGGCAGCCATCCTGGGGGCAGGTATGGCGGTTACAAGAGGCGATCGCCGCCGTGCAAACGATTCCTGCTAACAGTGCCTTCTATCTCTCGGCACAATCAGATCTGCAAAACTGGAACGCCCAACTGCAAGACGTGCAGCATTTACAGGTTGCCAACACGATCGCCAGTTTAGGGCAGCGCACTACCTACGAAGCCGCGATCGCTCAGGCCAGTCAAATTGGCATCACGCGGCCTCGTCGTCTCCAGGCTCAGACGTTGATTTCCTATTGGCACCAAGAAATTCAACGGATGGAAGATCTGCCGCTGCTAAACTATGCCCAAGCGCTGGCTCAACCGGGTGGAATCCCTGCTTTGCAAGCGGCGATCGCTGCTGCTCAGCAGGTACCTCAGAACCGTGCCCTATGGAATGATGCTCAAGCCGCGATCGTTACCTGGACGCAACAAATTCAGACTGTTCAAGATCAACCAATCTTAAACGAGGCTCAGACGTTAGCCCAGGCAGGCAATCTCCGCCAAGCCATTCGCGTCGCCGCTAGAATTGAGCAAGGACGTGCCCTCTACGATCGGGCAAAAACATCAATAGCCCAGTGGCAAACTGCCATTACCCAAGCACTGATTGCTGAAGACCGTAAGCTGTTGAATGACGCAACTGCCAAAGCCTCGCAGCAGCACCTGAGTGAGGCGATCGGCTTAGCATCACAAATAGCGTCCGGACGCCCGTTGTACGCAGAAGCCCAAGCCGCGATCGCCCGCTGGCAATCGGAACGGGCTTCTATCTGGTCGAGCTGGGAGACACAACCCTCTCTAGAATCCTCGGATTCCTCGTCTTTTGATACCCAGGAGGATGGTGATACCCAGGAGGATGGCGACGATGCTATATCTGCCTATGATGGTGCACCCTAGAAGCTGGTTGGGTAGTGGTATTGAGGTAAGGATTTTTTGATGGGCGGGCAAAGCCCGCCCATCAAAAAATCCTTACCAATTTAGGACTACCGCTAGTTGGAAAATAGTCCAAAAGGTCGATTTTCGGGTTTTGTATCCGAAAACTAACTTTATCAAGCAATCTCCCGGAGGCTGTTGAAAAGTATCGTGTATGGCTGATTTCAGCCGTATAGTAACGGAAACGTTAACTGTTCATTCGCTAATCTCTCAAGCCGTTTTCCCATGCCTCTCCCTCCCCGGCCTTACCGTCTTGCCTTAATCGCCGATGATCCGGTTTTTCGCTTAGGCTTGCGTGTTTGGTTAGAACAATTTCCCGAATTTGACCTGGTAATTGACGCGGCTGACGGCAGCAATGCTTTGCGTCTAATTCGGACTCGGCTGGTTCCGAAAGCAGACCCAATGGTCGCCATTGGAACGGGAGAGCTAGCTGAAACGGTTGATCTAGTGGTTGTTGATCAGGAATTAGGGCGCGCCGACACTAGTCAGATCCAGGGGATCACCCTATGCCGTCAACTGCACGCCGAATTTCCTCAGTTGCCTGTGTTGGTACTCGGCGCTTCAGCAGAGCCAGTGATGCTAGCTGCCGCGCGGCAGGTTGGCGTTATGGGGTACTGCCTTAAAACTGCGGAGACAGAGGCGATCGCCACTGCCCTGCGTCAAGTTGCTAGCCGTCAGCCCTACTGGCCTCCGGCCAATGCCAACTCACTTTCTACTCTGCCTAAACGTCTAACTCCGTCCCTCTCCGCTCCTTCTCCCATCCAGTCTCTCAAACGCCATTTACGACAGTCAGGCATCTGCCAAATTGAACAGGCGATCGCAGATCTCAATGCCCAACTGCGCCATCCAGACTTGTCTCTGCTGGATCAGGCTGTTTTGGTTGGACGGCGGCGAGAAATGCGAACCGCCTGCTGGTTAGTGCAGCGCCTGTTGGCTACCCCTGATTTAGCTTCATCCGATTTGGCCACGCCGTTCAGAACAGCATCGCCACCATCGATGGCTGGCGTTAGCGGCCAATCTTCGGCAGGCGATCGCCCTCCTGCTCCAGCCTTTCCCCAGGGGTTGCAGCCCACCTCGGCAGCGTTAGCATCCCAGTTCAACTCCAGCACCCTCTCGACTAGTCTGTCCGGGTCGGCAGAGACCCCTCTTACCGCTCGAAGCTTACGCTCTGTTCTGTTTGAAAGGATTCTCAGCAATCTCCAGGGCAGCCTAGAAAACCTGACGGGAATGCCTCTAGAAACAGATATTTTACGAGCAGATAAAAAATGTGAACTGTTTTACCTGATTTTGCGTAAGCTAGAGCTGCTATTGGATGACCTGCGATTTTCTCAGGTGCCGCTAGATCGACTGCCTGACATGCGATCGCAGCTCTTGTTAGATTTATGGCAAGCTACCAGCGTTGACTTTTTTGGCCGCTATACGACTGTGTCGGTACGCGGCGGAGACATTGAAATCGTCAACGACCTGTTGCTTGATGTCAATCTGGTACGAACGGAAATTTTGGCAAGAATTCCACTATTCGCAGAACTACTGGCGCATCTGCTTTATCAAGCACCACTGGTGATTGACGGCATATCCTACGCCGCAGGTAATCCAGCAGCGCTACGCCGAGCCGAGGCACTGCTGAGTCACACTGTCATTCAACTGGCAAATGCGGTTGTGCAGCCCTTGCTCAATCGTTTTGCCGATGTGGAAGCAGTGAAACAAATTTTTTACGATCGCCGTCTAATCTCTAGCCGCGAAATTGAACGGTTTCGTAATGATTTGTCTTGGCGGTATCGCCTTCAACGCCTCTTTGCGGAGCCACGGGATATTTTTGAAAGCCAGTATTGCCTGTTGATGATTTGCGATCGCGGCATCCAAGCCGAAACGATCTACTCGCCCCGTCGCGACGAATTAGAGCAGCTTGTGGGAATCCCGCTGGTGGTCACGCTTGTATTAGAAACACGGGATGCCATCGCTCCTCGCCTTCGCTCTGCGGTTTCGTTTGTAGGGAGCGGCATCGTCTATGTTCTGACGGAGGTGGTCGGTCGGGGCATTGGGCTAGTGGGGCGCGGCATCCTCAAAGGCGTGGGCAACGTCGTACAAGATGGACGATATACCCGTAACGGTGAGCGATCGCGATAAGCCTGCTCACCGATCAGCCTGCTCACCGATCAGCCTGCTCACTGATCAGCCTGCTCACTGATAAGCCTGCTCACTTTAGATGCCCGTCAGTATCTCGGTATCATTAAAAGCCAGCTTCCCAGAACCTGCGCCGACTGCTTCGCGGTTAGTCCAGATTCCAGTGAATTTAGGTTTAGTTGTGATTATCACCCGTTTATCCCATGGACAGCCGAATCAAAGATTTTCTGAATTTTCTTCCCACGCTGAGGCGACAGGTGCCCTTGTTGGTGTTGACAGGTGTAGCGATCGCGGGTTACTCCGTCGATCGCGTTCAGCTCCCCACACCTCAGAACGTGCTTGATCCAGTCATCACCGTTCCCACCTTGCCACCTCTTCCACCGCCTCCTAACTCCGTTTCGCAGGGTACGTTCCTCACATCTGCAGACGGTAAAACCGAAATCAAACTGTTGCCCGATTGGCTAAACGACCCAGAGCTAAACGATAAAGCCCAAATCCAGGCATCTAACCGTGCCCGTCAGATGTATTTGATTGTGTTGGTTCAAAATCGGCGCGATCTGAGCACAATGACGACTGCCGAGTATGCCAAAATTACCCAGGGTTACCTAACCAATCGACTAGAAAAATTTCAGGTGACAGGGCCAACCCGTGTGAATCAAGTGGGTAGCGCTCCAACCTACCCGGCGGTGCAATCCGAAGTGCGCGGTTCTCTCAACAAAATAGATGTGGTGTATCTCCACACTATTGTCGAAACGCCGACTCGGTTTGTTCAGATTCTTGCCTGGACACCCCCTGCTGCATTTGAGACAAACCAATCCGAAATGCAGCAGGTGATTCAGAGCTTTCGAGAAAAATAGAGAAATGTTTGGGTCGCTGATGCTACAAAATAACTAAGGGTCGTAGATTGCTGACCCATCTAAGTAGTTCAACTTAAATAAAAACAAGATTCTAAAAGTCTGCGCCGCCCGCTGCGCGGGCGGCGCAGACTTTTAGGGTTTTATGCTTAGTTACGCCCGCCTACTTATCACTGGTTAAAAATTCAATGCGGTTGTTTCAATTTGTTTCCCCTCAAGCTTGTTGCGTCTGGCTACTTGAGCATCTATCTCATGATCGAGCTAAGATTGCCAAGTTTATGTTAATGCTGCTGTTGAGCTTGGGATGTTTGGCAGGTTGGAGCGTGGCTCCGGCGATCGCTGCGTTAACAGACGACCATTATGATGGCAATATCTTTCCGCTCTATGCAGGGAACGGGTACCTGGTGCCCCCCAGGGTAACTTTGGCACAATCTCTGGAGGCGCATATCCCGGCGGTGCTAGTACTTTACGTAGACGATAGCAGTGACAGTAAAGCTTTTTCTCCTGTGGTGTCGAGATTAGACGCCTACTACGGCCGCGCTGCCAACCTCATCCCTGTGACGGCTGATTCGATTCCGCCCAAGAATCAGTACGAGCCGACAGAACCGGGCTATTACTATAGGGGATTGGTACCGCAAACTGTCGTGTTTGACAAAAACGGTAAAGTGCTGCTTAACAAAACGGGTATGGTACCTTACGAAGAGATTGATGACGTACTAAGACAGGCGTTTGATTTGCTCCCCCGTACTGAATCAGAAGACTTGAAGCGCCGTGCTTTTAATGAAGTAAACACCGAACTAGTGCCCGGTACGACTAAATAATTTGGTAGTCCTAAACGGCTAGTGACATTGTTTTGGCGATGCTAAGTAGGTGGGCTTAAGTAAATATAAAATCCTAAAACCCTGCGCCGCCCGCCCACTGCGCCGCGCAGGGTTTTAGGATTTGGTTTTTATTTAGGTTGAACTACTTACATTACGATGGCTCCAGGGCTGTCACCCAAACGCGCATATTTAGCAGTTGCATGGGTCCGAATTGTGTGGCAAGTGCAACATCGGCTGCGTCCCGACCATAGGCGATCGCAACTCGGTTGCCCTTAGCCCTTGATTGGGTGGCGTCAAAAGTGTACCAGCGCCCTTCAGTCAGTGAGCCGTCACCCCTCCCTAAGAACGCTTCAAACCAAGCATGTAAATCCATTGGCTTCAAGTCATGTAGATAGCCCACAACCATCCGGGTGGGAATATTTAAGCTACGACAAAGCGCAATACCTAAATGGGCAAAGTCTCGACAGACACCAACGCGCATCTCTATCGTATCGATTGCCGAAGTAGATGCATTGCTGGAGCCATATTGATAACTAACCTGGTTGTGAATCCAATGGCGAATCGCTTCTGCCTGGTCATAGCCCGGTGTTGCGTCGCCAACGATTTTTAACGCTAGGTCGCTCACCAAATCAGATTGGCAATACCGACTAGGCAAAATAAATTGCAGTACTCCATCGGGTAAATGTTCCACTGGAATAAAGAGCGCACCGGGCTGCACATCGATTTCGTTTGCCGTTTCTACACAGGCTGATGTGTGCACCCGAAAAGGTCCTTGGGGGGCTACCAATCGCTGACACAGGTTACCATAGCTGTCGGTATATTCTGTGACGGGTACTGGAGGCTCCAATGTGTACTCTTCCTGCACGATCCATTGGCCTAATCCACCACGGGGACGCAACATCAAAATTAACGGAGTTGGCTCATCGGCCTCAAAATCAATCTGGCATCCGGTCTCAAGTCGCACGGTTAGTTGAAGTAAGGTTCACAATATTCTCATTTTGCTTCACTAGGCCTAAGTTGGGTTGTATCCAGCAAGCCACTTGTTGAATAAATGGTTGAAATTCAAAAGAGTTAAGCGGATAGACGGCAATGCCGTCTATCCGCTTAACTCTTTTAGCCTAGACCTTTTAGCCTAGACCTTTTAGCCTAGACCTTTTAGCCTAGACCTTATGGCTCACGCTAAGAAAAGGCGATCGCACGACCGCTTAATCGAACTGGGGCTGACTGGGGGGCTTGAGTCAGCTCATTTTCGCTCGATGACGGAAATTGATATCATTTATTAGTATCAATATTCCTGCCCTTATAGTAAGTAGTTCAACCTAAATAAAAACCAAATCCTAAAACCCCGCGCAGCGGGCGGCGCAGGGTTTTAGGATTTGGTTTTTACTTAAGCCCACCTATTTATCGCTATTTGATATCCTGTCAAGCAATGTTATGAAGGATTATTGGAGCGAACCTTGCGCGATCGCTTCAAAGCCTTGCCTGTTAGAAAGCGCCGCTCTTATTCAAAACTACCTTGAGAGTTTTCAGAACGAGTTGGATATCGTAGACAATCGACCACTTTGCTTGGTAGTTCAGATCCATTTTCACAATGTCTTCAAAATCTTTCACGTGAGAGCGACCGTTGACTTGCCACTCGCCCGTGATACCAGGTTTTACCCACAACCGTTGAAAATGGTAATTAGTATAGTTTTCGACCTCATCTTGGGTCGGGGGGCGAGTTCCTACAAGGCTCATGTCACCCCATAGGACATTCCAAAATTGAGGTAACTCGTCCAAACTAGTACGACGAAGAATATGCCCCACCTGGGTAATACGAGGGTCATTGCTGTTCTTAAAAATATTGCCCTGTGCCTCATTTCGTACTAGGTGTTTCCACTTCTCGGCATCAACGATCATTGAGCGAAACTTCCAGATACGAAACGGGCGACCGTTCAGTCCACAACGAAGCTGACTGTATAGAATGGAACCAGGATTGTCTACCCAGATTGCTACTGCTATGGGTAAGAAGAGCAGAGCCGTGATGGTCAATCCAGCTAGAGCGCCAATGATATCGATGAGGCGCTTATACCGACTCGTAACTGACGGATGCACTCCTATTTCTCTTGACCTGGTTGTAGGCTCAACGGCCTGAGCTTGCTGTAGAGAGCGGAGCAAGGTAGATAACGGGAGACCACTAGTCGTAATCACGGTATATTTGTTGTCCTTTTACAGTTCGGTTAGCCTGGACCTGAAACCAGTCTTTCTGCACAGATTCTTTTGGGAGGCCGTAAATTATTCTTTAGTACAGCTAAGAAACAATTGCCTTAAAGAGGGACATTGTCAGCGAACCTAAAGATGGAACTACAGCCTTAAGAGCGGCGGTACTTCTCGTAGATTACGTGGCTGATGCACGTATACTTCGGCACCTCTTACTTGCACTATAAGAGCCACCTATGACCAATGAATAGAGTCAGGCAGCGCCATTGCTTGAACCTTTATTTAGGTCGTCTCTATTTAAAGTTTTGGCAGAGATACTTTTTATAACCTGCTGAAATCCAAGACGATTTCAGTGGCTTCACTGGTGAAGGAGGGTAGTAAATAACAAGATTTAAGCTTTGCTGAAGCCTGCAACTTTAATTTGCTAAGATTTTTCTTGCCTGACCCGTAAAAACTCTTGGAATTTCGCAGGAACTTTCTCTCTCTTAACGTTTTCAGCTTGAATGCACGGAGGCTACCCTTAAACTTCAACTCCGTAAATTGCTCGATTCCATGCGACTCTGGGGATGTCACGTCTCTCAATTCCTGTCTATCCGCAAGTTTCTATGGAACTCTAAAACCCGGTATCAACCGTGTAATGCGAGTGGTGCCGGGTTTTAGAGTCTGATTCTGCTTTAGATTAGGCTAATTAATTATTTAGACTGCACTTAATTAGACTGCTTAGATGTATTACTATCTAGCTGTATTACAGCAGTGGAGCTGTTACACTTTGTTCCATGTTGACCTAACTCTTTAACGAGTTACCGTGGTTAGCTACCAATAGATGATGATTAGATGGCGATCGCCGCTCTCCAGATGTTGTAGTGGGTACATCACGGGGTAGTCCTAAATTGGTAATGATTTTTTGATGGGCGGGCTTCGCCCGCCCATCAAAAAATCATTACATCAATACCACTACCCATCACGGTTGGTCTAGCGATGAAGATTAGTTGTTAGTGGTCTGTAAGATTAAAGGATTTAGCTGATGCGCCAAGTTAACTTTGTCGTCATCTTCGTTATCTGTCTTGCTCTGGTGCTGTTTGGGATTGAGAATACAGAGCCAGCGGTTATTCACATTGTGGACGGTACAAACTTACAAGCCCCATTGTCGATTGAGTTACTTCTAGCCATGGGGCTTGGAGCGGTTCTGGCGTGGGTGTTTAGCGTGTGGACTCATCTGCAAAATTTGTTGGAATCAGGAAAAGAGCTTCAGCGCCGAGACGTTCGTATTCAGGAACTTGAGCAAGATGTGGAGCGCTACAAAGTAGAGCTAGAAGAACAGCAGCGATTATTGCCAGCAGCTCAATCTGACACTCAAGATGCAGAAGTGACAGAGATTTTTGCAAAATAAGTGTTTGTGTCCTTAAGTGCTTCTCCATCAAGTCTTAGGATCTAGGCGAGCTGTAATAAGTAGATGGGCGTAATTAAATATAAAACCTTAAAAGTCTGCGCCGCCCGCGCAGCAGGCGGCGCAGACTTTTAGAATCTTGTTTTTATTTAGGTTGAACTACTTATCTAAACGAGCACTAGCATATCGATAAGTCACGAAATGCAGATTCAACCGCTCGATCTCTGGAGTCTTTGGGTTCCGTTTGCTTTATTGGGATTGATTGTCGTTATGGCTGTTTACCTAGCTCGAACGAGTGCCCGATGAGTATCCTTAAGAAATGGGCTGCTCATGTATTTCCCCTATTCCGTTCACCAACTTTCCTTGAACGTCCATGGCTCTCTCGCTAACACAAAATGCGATCGCTCTATTAATCGACCTGGCAGAGCGTGGAGAAATTGACCCCTGGGATGTCAAGGTGATCGAGGTAATCGATCGCTTCCTGAGTCAGTTAAAACCTGTCCAGGTTGTTGAGGAAGGGCGATCGCCCTACGAAGCAGACTTGTCTCAATCGGGTCAGGCATTTTTGTATGCGTCTATGCTGGTGCTTTTGAAGGCAGACAGTTTGGCTCGCTCTGGCACACACGATGATGACGTTCTAGAAGAGGAGTTGTTAGAGGATGAAGCGATTGGCAATCCGCTGCCGCTTAGTCTGGAACGGCAAATTCGACGACGGGCAGTGGCGCGTCCGGTGCAAAATCGACGGGTTACTCTCAAAGAATTGATTACCCAGTTGGAAGTAATGGCGGCGGCAGTGGCCGATCATCAACCCCGCCAAAGATTGCGTCGTCCTCGTCCACAGTCCCGTGCCCAAGCAACTAGAGCGATTACCGAGCTGGCACACCAAGAAAACCTATCCGAAATTGCAGCAGCGCTGGAGCGGTTTTTGCAGGAGCATTGGGATGATGTGCGTCAAGGCCAAGACTGGATGGAGTTTGAGGCGCTGCTAAACTTATGGATTAGTTCCGACGCTTGTGAAGTGATTCACCAGACAAGCCAACACAGCTCGCTCCAGAGCGATCGCGTGGGGGTGTTTTGGGCACTGCTTTTTCTCTCTGCTCAATCTAAGGTAGAACTGCTACAGGAGGAATTTTATAAAGATTTGCAAGTACGTAGTTTAGCAGACGAAGTACAGCCTCAATTAATTGAGCCTTCCGTAATTGCACTGTTAGACTGACCGGATTGGGACTAGGGTAGCTTGAAGGGTAGGTCAGAACTGACGAAGATTCTGTGAAATTACCCAATTTTTCCCTTGCGATCGCCAAAATATGGGGAACACTGGTGACAGGTTGCGGTTCTTAAATTTGTTTGAAGGTAGTAAATTAAGCCCAGGGTTAAAGCAATATCTATGAAAGCAATGATCCTCGCTGCTGGTAAGGGTACGCGCGTGCGACCTATTACCTACACAGTTCCCAAGCCCATGATCCCGATTTTGCAAAAGCCCGTGATGGAGTTTTTGTTAGAACTCCTGAGGCAGCATGGCTTTGACGAAATTATGGTAAACGTGAGCCACCTTGCCTACGAAATCGAAAGCTATTTTCGCGATGGACAACGGTTTGGGGTTGAGATTGCCTATTCGTTTGAGGGGCGTATTGTAGATGGCGAACTGGTGGGGCAAGCCCTTGGTTCTGCAGGTGGAATGAGGCGAGTTCAAGATTTTGCAGGGTTCTTTGACGATACGTTTGTGGTGCTCTGCGGTGATGCTCTGATCGATCTGGATTTGACCGAAGCGGTACGTTGGCACCGCGAAAAAGGGGCGATCGCCACCATCGTGATGAAGACGGTTCCCAAGGAGGAAGTGTCTAGCTACGGAGTGGTCGTTACCGATGACTTAGGACGTATTCAAGCCTTTCAGGAAAAGCCAGCCGTTGAAGAAGCGTTGAGTACCAGCATTAATACGGGTATCTACATTTTTGAACCCGAAATTTTTGA
>Ga0335394_10004097_pt1 | contig 16582 bp, 14 predicted proteins | sample MAT03_FD_205741 | JGI IMG/M metagenome (GOLD analysis project Ga0335394, IMG submission 205741) | Freshwater microbial communities from Lake Fryxell liftoff mats and glacier meltwater in Antarctica - MAT-03 (spades assembly) (version 2) ... | reverse complement strand
TTGAGACCCCTGTTCGCCCTAGTACTTGCATACGTAGAATGATCGGCAACTGCAAGCATCTTCTGTAGATTTGCGACGGTGTTGATTTGGCTGAAGGCCAAAATCGGGGACTAAATTTAACTACCTTGCCCCGACACCTCTAGTAGCACGTCGCATGAAATAGTTCTTGTCCGACTGGGCAAGCGATTCAGCCTCACCTGGGGCGGATTTCTGAAGTGCAGCTGTCTCGAGGCAATTCGCCTTGGGCCCTCCCGCTTGCAGGCCCAAAAACACCAGTTCACTTACGTTCCTTGTCGGTCCGCTGGCATTGATGGACTTTGCATCGCAACAGCCCTTGAACTTCACAACCCTCTTGATCTCTTCCAATGTGGAGTCGATTGCATGCCAGGCGACGATTCTCTGAGGATCGTTACGCACCAGTTTGACCGTCTAAACGCCGTTCCCGAGACAGCTTGAACGCGTAGTTGGGATTGCGGCAAGATAGCGGCTGGCGATTTCAGGAGGGGCTAGGCTACCTGTGGTCTTCAATCCAACTGAATCGTATAGGCCGGAGGTATTGCCTCCTGAGCACTACGGAAGTTCTCTTGAAAATGACTGGCGGCACAATCGGCAAAAGTGCTGCAATCAATTGCGTTCGTTTCTGTGTCGTCATGACGTGTTGCTTCATCCAAAATTTGCAATATAGCGAATCAAAGCCGTCAAACCGATTCAAGCAAATGGCGAGACAAAACAAAAACGGTTCCCCTTTTCCAAGGGGAACCGTTTTCTTTGATACTTGGCTACTGTTTAGTAGTCCATCTCGGGGCCGAGGCCGCCGCCGCCGGACGGAGCCGACTTCTTCTCGGGGATCTCACAGATCATGGCTTCGGTGGTCAGCATGAGGCAGCTGATCGAAGATGAGTGCGGGTTACCTTGGCCGGGTCGATGACACCAGCGGCGATCAGGTCTTCTAAGACCCCAGCCTGGGCATTTATGATCGCGAGATGATCCGGAATAAAGATAATCAGGCGGTTCTAAGCAATCGTAGCGCTGATTCAAAGAATACTTGAAAACTCCTTGAGCAACACTTTGCAGGATCGAATTGAGCTGCTACTGCCCTTGCGCCATGAGTCTTTGAGTAACGAGGGCAAAGCTTTGCCAATTCTTCCTGGGCATTCACAAGCTGATCTGGATTCCTGAACTTTCTTCTTGTGGCCTGTTTGGTGAGTCCAGGCACTTCTAATGAGTGCTCAATTGCCGAGAGCTCGCCCAATAGCCAGCTCTCCAGTTCACGGCATACAATTCGCACAATAACTTCTGCCGCCCCGCCTTGCGCCAGCTCCAATAATTGGGATTTCAATGATTTGCAATCTGTGACTGAATGTTGATCGCGAACAATTACGAACGCGGTCGCTACTGCTTGCATTCCGCGGATTTTTCTTGGGATCGAACGTTCAAGGTCAGATTTGCCTTCATGTGGAATCAGTTTGTAGTGGCTACTTGGGAATACTTTCGCGAGGAGTACCTCAAGAAAAGTCTTCATTGACGGCTCTTCGAGCAAAAAGATCACCATTCGGTTCTACTTCAGAGTCCCGAAGAGCTCTTGTTTCCAAAGATATCCAGGAAGATCGCCCTCCACAACGAGGCGTCGTATGGTTTCATCATCCATTGCGCGATTGATGACTGTGACTCCATGCTGTTTTTGCAGCCAGAAGATCTCTTCCAGTTTGATTGCATTCAGGAAGTCAGGAGAGTGTGTCGAAACAAATACCTGCCCTCCCCTGCGCGCATATTCTCGAAACTCATCGGCCAAGGGTAACAGCACGGAAGGATGCAATTGGTTTTCAGGCTCTTCCACGCATAGCAAAGGGTGTGGCTTGGGGTCATGCAACAAAAGCAGGTATGCGAACATTTTGATCGTTCCATCAGAGACGTATCTAGCGACAAAGGGATCTTTGAAGCTTCCGTCTTGGAATCTCAAGACAATACGGCCATCGGGCGTGTTGATGGCATCCACATGACTTACACCAGGAACGCGCTCGCGCATCTTTTCAAGAACCTTGGAGAAGAGCAAGGGGTGCTGCTCGAACATGTATTGCGCGACTAAAGCGATGTTGTCGCCCAGGACTGAAATATGCTCTGCGAATCCCGCCTCCTGAGTCCCCCTTGCCTCGCTTATATGGAAATCTGAAACGTGCCAGTCCTCAATTAGTCTTCGAAATGCGCTGATCTGCCGGAATTTTTGAAATTGCCCTAACCCCTTGATTGCAAGGATATCGGGGCTTTCCAGCACCTGGACATCGCGGCGCATCTCGGCGTTGGGTTTCCCATAATCCTCTTCATTTGTAACCGCCTGCCCTTTTCCATTTTTGAAATCAAGAAATCGCCAGGGTTGTCCATGTTGACCCCTTCGATATTGGAGCAACTCTCTCTGAACGACAGGCGAACCATGCTCTTGGCCGATCTTCAGTGAGTAAGTGACCAATGGCCCATCGCTCGATTCGCGGAACTTAAACTCGAACTCAATGGGCCCCTCTTCCCCCCGGGTTACAACCTCCTTGAAACCACCGCGCTTCTGCAAAGCTTGCCGGACGTTGTGGATCAAGGCGTCATGCAGAAACCCAAACACGTCAAAAAGAGTTGATTTGCCCGAGCCATTTGGGCCAATGAACACGCTGAGCAAAGAGATCTGAGTCAACTTCACGTCTTTAAGGGTCTTAAAGTTTTTAACCGAAATTTGCTCAATTTGCATTTGGGGTCTGGTCCAATTGTAGCTTTGGACAAACGCAAAAGGCCCGCCGGGGTTAGCGGCGGGCTTTCTATTCAGCTTGATGCTGGGCTACTGTTTAGTAGTCCATTTCGGGGCCGTGGCCGCCGCCGCCGGACGGAGCCGACTTCTTCTCGGGGATCTCGCAGATCATGGCTTCGGTGGTCAGCATGAGGCCGCTGATCGAAGAGCTATTCTGCAGGGCCGAGCGGGTTACCTTGGCAGGGTCGATGACACCAGCGGCGATCAGGTCTTCAAAGACACCAGTCTGGGCGTTGAAGCCGAAGCTGGGGTCTGCGATTGCCTTGATCTTTTCAACGATCGTGGCGCCTTCAAAACCAGCGTTGCCAGAGATCTGACGAACGGGCTCTTCGCAAGCGCGCTTGATGATGTTGACGCCGATGGCTTCGTCGCCTTCGAGGGTCATGAGGTTAAGAGCGGCCGAAGCGCGGAGGAGGGCTACGCCGCCGCCGGCAACGATGCCTTCTTCAACGGCTGCGCGGGTGGCGTGCAGCGCGTCTTCGACACGGGCCTTCTTTTCCTTCATTTCGGTTTCGGTGGCTGCACCGACCTTGATGACTGCAACGCCGCCGGCGAGCTTCGCCAGACGTTCCTGCAGCTTTTCACGATCGTAATCGGAAGTGGTTTCTTCGATCTGTGCACGCAACTGCTTGATGCGGCCTTCGATGCCCTTGGCTTCGCCTGCGCCATCGATGATGGTGGTGTTGTCTTTGTCGATGACCATGCGCTTGGCGCGACCGAGATCTTCAAGACGTACGCCTTCGAGCTTGATGCCCGTTTCTTCCATGATCGCCTTGCCGCCGGTGAGGATACCGATGTCTTCGAGCATCGCCTTACGACGATCACCGAAGCCAGGTGCCTTCACGGCTGCAACGTTCAGGGTGCCACGCAGCTTGTTCACAACGAGGGTTGCGAGCGCTTCGCCTTCTACTTCTTCCGCGATGATCACGAGCGGGCTGCCTGAGCGGGCAATCTGCTCGAGCAAAGGAAGGAGGTCCTTCATGTTGCTGATCTTCTTCTCGTGGATGAGAATGTAGGGGTTTTCCATCACGCATTCCATGCGGTCCGGATCGGAGATGAAGTAGGGGCTCAAGTAGCCACGGTCAAACTGCATACCTTCGACGGTCTGCAATTCTGTGTGCATGGTCTTGGACTCTTCAACGGTGATGACACCGTCCTTGCCGACCTTCTTCATGGCTTCGGCAATTGTGTTGCCGATTTCGGTGTCGCCGTTGGCGGAAATCGTGCCAACCTGGGCGATCTTGTCGTCCGAGGTGACCTTGACGGGTGTCCAAAATTCTGAAGAGAATTTGGATCGAATTGAAAACTTAATCCGTTTTAAGGCACACGAATAAGGAGGGAACCGAATCAACGCTAAAACTGGTCCAGCAGCAGTTATGCCTTAACGCGACCCATTAGAATTCGGAAGTCAGGGCGGTCTTGCGATGCGGGGCTTCTCCTCGCTTCTCAAATAAGCTCTCCAAATCGACCTATCCGATACTGCCGACCCAGTGAGGCCCGCCCGCAGATGTGGTGGATCGGATGGCGAGTTCTCAATTCCTCGTAAAACCCCACCCCAGGGCGGAGTTTTACTTGTTATTCAATTTTATATCCTCGTTTTTACACTCAGCCAACACAACACCAGGTTAGAAAGCTATAAGCGCACTTTCGTTTCACGAAGTGCTGACATTCGGTGTAAATATATTGTTTGAATCATACTGCAAATACGACTTGACATTCAATAAAAAACCACTACCATCGAGCTGAGGAGCAGAGTACAAACTAAAAAAAGTCTCGAGCAAAATAAGCGAAACGTATTGCAACTATGTCTCTTGGATCATCTTTGCCTAAGATATATATTCAGTAGCTGGACCTCACTGCCGCAGAGGGTACAATCGCCGTCATTGTTCTGAGCAAAGTTAACAAACAGTTAGTACTTTGTGACGCTCTAAATCACGTGCAACTTGGTAAATGGCTTCCTTGAGGAAAGGTTGTAGTAGTCTTCTTCAATCCATTCAGCGATCGCATCATTAGTTTTAGTAAAGCTTGCTCTGCTGCGTCTAAGCGTTGCGCTCTACCGTAACAATTTGCAGTTTACAAATCGTTGCATTACTTAGTGCATCGACCGCTTTAACCCTTCAATACACACTCTCGAACTAAAGGAAATATATGAGTCTAACGAAATCATTCCTCCATCTGGTGTACTTATGCGTTTGCATGCCATTAGCTATAGCTCAGCCTGTACACAGCCCTGGCTCAGCTGTGCCGTTGTGGGTAGGTTGTTACGGATGGCCAGGTGGCCAACCAGCATCTTGCTACTTAACGATTACTAGCCAATCATGGCAAGTTGATTCGAATGGGCACAGCGCTTCGCAGCACTCAACACCCGTGCCAAGTAGCGCCTTTATTTTGGGAAATACTGGCCCTTATTATCACTTTACTGGCACAAATCTAGTCGGAACTAATGTTTCAGTGACTCTAAAAGTAGGGGAACGGGAAGACTGGCCGAATACGACAGATCCGCGAAAGATGATTGGTAAAGACGAATACCTGCATGCATGTGCGACACCCGGAACCTGTGCCAACTACAGCTATTCCGTTGGCTGGCAAGATATTTACTGGGTTGAGGAAAAGCCACAGTGGATACACATCGGAGCAACTGTAAAGCACATGAACAGCAATTCCTACAATCATTGGATGACATCTACTGCCGCTTACGGAATCTACAATACTGCTGTATCATTCCTGGCGGCCAATCCGGGTCAAGGAAAAATTGCAGTTAATGATATGTCACTTCCGCGAGGAGGACTTTTCGACATAAACGGTACGTGGGCTCCTAGTCATTGGAACCATCAAAGAGGCAAAGCAGTGGACGTTCGTAGCCCCATTAATCCCTATGCTGTTCCAGACAATAAGGCCAATGAATTCATTAACACCTGTGTCCTTGTTGGGTATGCGTCCTACGGTCAAGTGGAGGTCCCACCGGCGACGGCAGTCCAGCACATTCATTGTGAATGGAATTAGATTCAATTACAGCAGGAGAATTTATATGAAACTTTCAATTGCAAGCTATAGCAGCGCTTTGGCAACACTGATAATTGTCCCTTGCATGGGCCAATTAACCAACCATACTGACATTCGCCCAATTTTAAGCAAAGTTCCATTTTGGGAAAAGAATATCACTTCTTCAAAGCCATTCGAATCGAACTTTGTATTCTATGATGTCTCTGCACAGCAGTACGTTGTAACTTATCCTGCAAACATGGTATCCGGAAATGTTTCTGATGGTACTCGGCTGGAGTTTAGGGTGGACATTCAATCAACTGTGGAGCCAACTGTAGTAGCTAACTTCATTCGAAGTGCGCATGGCGTTTATAAATACAGTTATTTGGTTACCAATGAAAAGAGCGCTCGAACCGATTTGAGGCGCCTCTCTCTAGTGGCTTCAGCTGAAGACGATGAAATTTCGATTAATCAAAACGGTGATTGGCTTTCTCAAAAGGCAGATATTCCTCAGAATAGTGTTGTTCGAGAGGGTGGACCAGCATTAAGAGTCCGCGCCAACTCAGGGCGGATCGTCTCGTGGCGAGCCGAAGCTAGTTCTGTTGGGCTCACTGCCGGCAGCACCAAAGACGGGTTTGCATTGGAATCCAGATTTTTGCCAGGCGTCACGATAGCTTACTCTTCTAATGAAATCCCATGGCTACTGCCTGCCAATTTACCAGCAGCAGTCAATGAGCAACTCGCGCTGGTTAGTGGTCCAGAGACTATCTGGAAGGCGACCGTAACGATAGGCCCAAAGTTTAGCCCTACAGATGCTCCCACCAATGATGTTGTTTGGATAGCAAATGATTTTAGAGTGGCATTAGAGAGGCTCAGGGCATTAGGGACTCTTCCGATGGAAAGTAAGTTTGTTGATGAGCTCGACTCGTTCCTTGATAATATTATCGTGTTAGGCCAAAGAAGTCCTTTCAGATTGCGCAATCAACCTAGTAGTGATTTGGAATCAAAAATTCTTAAAGCTGCAGTTGAAAGCCTTGGCCAATTCTAACTATAAAGGGAATCTCTCAATGAAATTCTTCTTGATCTTTCAATTAGGTGCGCACATTGTCTGTACGTGTTCAAAGCTAAGTGTGAATGCAAGGAAATCGTATTATATCTTGCTACAATCTCCGAAGTTGTTAGGCTTAGCAATCGCGTTAAGCGTGGCTTGCTTAACTGCTAATGCACAGCCAAGTTGTAGCGGTGGTCCGTCCAATATCAATACAGTTCTCCAACTGCCTGCTTGGTCATCAGACCGAACGGCTCAATCTCCAAATCAAAAGAATGAATATTTGTTCTACGATAAAAAGAGTGACGAAGTCGTGGTCTATTTTCCTGAGCTTCTCAATGATTTTTCTTCGGAGTCGAAGAAATGGATCGAGTTCAGATGGCAGCCTCAATTTTTAGTATCGCCAGTGATAACGGCTACGGTTCGTCCACTTGCACAGCAGTGGTACGAATATAATTATCTCGTCTTGAACAGTATTACTGCAAAACGCGAAATTGGGTGGTTTAGCCTTGTGGTGCCAATTGACGATTCTGATTTGAGCTTTAGCCATCCAGCCTGGTCCGGGTTTGGGTCAAAGCCAACACCTGGATCCGGGGCAGTGCAGGCCGCGACGTTGGATTCAAAACTACTTCGAGACCCACCTAATCTTGGGCGATTCGTCGGCTGGTTCGCGAAGGATTCGAACCAAGCCATCCAACCGAAAGAGACATTGGAGGGCTTCACCATTCGTTCGCGATCTTTGCCAGGAATCATCACTGCTTATGCAAATTCGGCTAACGCCTTGAGAATTAGCGTTATGATTCCACCTGCGATTCATTCGCAAATCGTTCCCTTTTTGGCCCCTGAGCGAAACTTCAAAGCGGCAGCTACGGTTGGTCCGAAGTTCCAGGCGCAATCTCAGCCAGCAATGATCGCGAAGGATTTTCAACAAACTTTGGATTTTCTCGTTGGTCAGGGTTGCCTTGTGTCGGGATCTCCCTTCATACAAGAAGTTCTTGCCATTCTTGAGAAGTCAGCTCAGGCGAATTCTAGATTTCCAATCCAGTTTCGCGCCGTACCCTCAAATTACTTTGAAGCCGAGATTGGAAGGGCTGTCGAAGTCTCCCTTTCCCTACAGAAGTAATCACATCAATGTCGCTTGTTTGTTTCATCATTGGCCTTCGTAGCCAAATCAAAAAGCCCGCCGTTGTCGGCGGGCTTTTTGTTCAGCTTGCTGCTGGGCTACTGTTTAGTAATCCATCTCGGGGCCGTGGCCGCCGCCGCCGGATGGAGCCGACTTCTTCTCGGGGATCTCGCAGATCATGGCTTCGGTGGTCAGCATGAGGCCGCTGATCGAAGAGCTGTTCTGCAGAGCCGAGCGGGTTACCTTGGCCGGGTCGATGACACCAGCGGCGATCAGGTCTTCAAAGACACCAGTCTGGGCGTTGAAGCCGAAGCTGGGGTCTGCGATTGCCTTGATCTTTTCAACGATCGTGGCGCCTTCAAAACCAGCGTTGCCAGAGATCTGACGAACCGGCTCTTCGCAAGCGCGCTTGATGATGTTGACGCCGATGGCTTCGTCGCCTTCGAGAGTCATGAGGTTAAGAGCGGCCGAGGCGCGGAGGAGGGCAACGCCGCCGCCGGCGACGATGCCTTCTTCAACGGCTGCGCGGGTTGCGTGCAGCGCGTCTTCGACACGGGCCTTCTTTTCCTTCATTTCGGTTTCGGTGGCTGCACCGACCTTGATCACTGCAACGCCGCCGGCGAGCTTCGCCAGACGTTCCTGCAGCTTTTCACGGTCGTAATCGGAGGTGGTTTCTTCGATCTGTGCGCGCAACTGCTTGATGCGGCCTTCGATGCCCTTGGCTTCGCCAGCGCCGTCAATGATGGTGGTGTTGTCTTTGTCGATGACAATCTTCTTGGCGCGGCCGAGATCGGTGAGCTGAACGCCCTCGAGCTTGATGCCGGTTTCTTCCATGATCGGCTGGCCGCCGGTGAGGATACCGATGTCTTCGAGCATCGCCTTGCGACGATCACCGAAACCAGGAGCCTTCACGGCTGCAACGTTCAAGGTGCCACGCAGCTTGTTCACAACGAGGGTTGCGAGCGCTTCGCCTTCTACTTCTTCCGCGATGATCACGAGCGGGCTACCCGAACGGGCAATCTGCTCGAGCAAGGGAAGGAGGTCCTTCATGTTGCTGATCTTCTTCTCGTGGATGAGAATATAGGGGTTTTCCATCACGCATTCCATGCGGTCTGGATCGGAGATGAAGTAGGGGCTCAAGTAGCCACGGTCAAACTGCATACCTTCGACGGTCTGCAATTCGGTGTGCATGGTCTTGGACTCTTCAACGGTGATGACACCGTCCTTGCCGACCTTCTTCATGGCTTCGGCAATCGTGTTGCCGATTTCGGTGTCGCCGTTGGCGGAAATCGTGCCAACCTGGGCGATCTTGTCGTCCGAGGTGACCTTGACGGCCTGCTTTTCGATTTCCTTCACGACTACTTCGACAGCCTTGTCGATGCCGCGCTTGAGAGCCATCGGGTTTGCACCGGCGGCTACATGCTTCACACCTTCACGGAAGATGCTCTGGGCAAGAATGGTGGCGGTGGTGGTACCGTCGCCGGCGACATCGCTGGTCTTGGATGCCACTTCGCGTACCATCTGTGCGCCCATGTTTTCGAGGGGATCACGGAGTTCGACTTCCTTGGCGACGGTGACGCCGTCCTTGGTGATCGTCGGGCCGCCGAACTTCTTTTCGAGTACGACGTTACGGCCCTTGGGGCCCAGGGTGACTTTTACTGCGTCAGCCAACTGGTTGACACCGCGCAGGATGGCCTGGCGGCTATTTTCAGCGTATACAATTTGCTTTGCGGGCATGGTTCTTGTTCTCCTGTTGCCTTACTTTTCGAGGATGCCGAGGACTTCGTCTTCGCGCATGATCATGTATTCTTCATTGTTCAGCTTGATATCGGAACCCGAATACTTGCCGAAGAGAATGCGATCTCCAGGCTTCACATCAAGTGCGACAACCTTACCGTCTTCAAGGCGCTTGCCCTTACCAACAGCTACCACTTCCCCTTCTTGGGGCTTTTCTTTAGCAGAATCGGGAATGTAAAGGCCATTCACCATGTCTACTTCATTTTCCAGGCGCTTAACCACAATGCGGTCATAAAGCGGGCGGATGTTCATCGTGGACAACCTCCATCGATTGTTTAAATTTTGATTATGAAGGCACCAAACAGTGCCTTCACACCCATAGAATTAGCACACTCAAGCAGAGACTGCTAAAAAAATAATTCAAACCATTGATAACAAACAAATTATAATTTCAAAATTCCTGTTAACGTCTAAAACTGACATTCCCTTTGAGCAGAAAACCTTAGTGCTTGGTGCTAAGATCTACGCATGCATCTTCTCTTGTTAATTGTTCTAATGGCCGCAATGCTCCCCGGCCAGACTGTCGCTGACTTGCTGGGCGAAAAGCTTCGCGCCAGAATCGAGGCCTACGACTCAAAAATGGAGGGTGTACTGGGCGTCGCCATGATTGACCTGAAGACTGGCCAACGCTCAAGCCACCACGGTAAGATCGTCTTCCCGCAAGCCAGTGCCATCAAGATTCCGATCCTGATCGAGATGTTTCGCCTGCGTGAGGAGGGGAAGCTCCGCTTTGAAGATGTCGTAACGATGCAGCCGTCCGAGTTGGTTGGCGGCAGTGGTGTTCTTCAGAATCGGTTGAAGAACGGACCGCTGACGGTGACGATTGAAGAGATCGTCCGCGAGATGATCGCCTCAAGCGACAATACGGCTACCAACTGGTGTATCCGCCGTGCCGGTATGGCCAACATCAATCAGACCACCTCAAAGCTCGGTTTCCTGTCCACCCGGCTGCAGCGCGTCATGATCGACCAGGCTGCGGCCTCGCGCAATGAAGAGAACATTTCAACTCCTGAGGAGATGGTCGAGATCGCCAAGCTAATCTACGACGGCAAGGCTGTCAGCGCCAAAGCAAGTGCGGAAATGATCACGATGATGAAGCTGGTCAAGGCAGATATGCGCAAGGGCGTGCCGGCTGGTATTGAGGTGGCATCCAAGGTGGGTGAACTTACCGGCGTGCGCACCGAGACGGGGATCGTCTACATGAAGGGTAGGCCCTTCATTCTGGCCGTCATGGGCACCTATCTCAAGGAACCCCACTCGCCAGTCGAAGAGATCACCCGCATGGTCTACGAGCACTTCTCCAAGCTCGAATCCGGAAACATTTACGGCAATCTTGGCGTACGCTAAGGTACATGTCACTTAAAGGAAAACGTATTGCCGTACTTGTGGATCAGCTCTATCAGGAGATGGAAGTCTGGTATCCCTACTACCGCTTGAAGGAAGCCGGTGCCGAGGTCTACCTGGTAGGTGCCGAGGCTGGCAAGAATTACCCCAGCAAGATTGGTTATCCGGCCATCGCTGAAAAGAGCTACAGCGACCTGAAGCCGGAAGACTACGATGGCGTAGTAGCCCCGGGCGGATTCGCGCCCGATCACATCCGCCGCCATCCTGCCGCAACCAACTTCGTGCACGAGATCGACAAGGCCGGCAAGATGGTGTCTGCCATCTGTCATGGCCCCTGGGTGCTCTGTTCCTCACGCATGCTCAAGGGCCGTAAAGTCACCAGTTTCTACGCGATCAAAGATGACGTAATCAATGCCGGGGCCGAATGGGTGGACGCCGAAGTAGTTGTGGATCGCAACCTTGTTACTTCTCGCAAGCCCGAAGATCTGCCGGCATTCTGCATCGCTATGATCGACGTTCTGGAACGTCAATAGTCCATCATGCCCGACACAGTCATCGCTGTTTCGGATCTCAAGAAAAGCTACGGCGAAGTCGATGCCGTGCGAGGGATCGACTTCTCGGTGGAGGCTGGTCAGGTGCTCGGGCTTCTGGGCCCAAACGGTGCAGGCAAAACGACAACGGTTGAAATTCTCGAAGGCATCCGTAGCCGCAGCTCTGGTGTCGTGAACGTACTTGGATTTGATCCGGAGCGCGATGCCTCGCAACTGAAGGAGCGCATCGGGGTCTGTCTTCAGTCCAACAACTTGCCAGACAAGATGAAGGTGATTGAAGCGATGGATCTCTTCTCCGCCTTCTATCAAAAGAACATCGACAAGAACCGGTTGCTCAGCCGGCTTCAGCTCGACGAAAAGAAGAATGCCTACTATGGCACGCTATCGGGCGGTCAAAAGCAACGCGTCGCGATTGCCCTCGCGCTGATCAACGATCCGCAGATCGTCTTCTTCGATGAGCCGACAACCGGGCTTGACCCCCAGGTGCGTCTGGAGATTCACAAACTGATCGAAGAACTCAAACAGGACAAGCGCACAATCATCCTGACAACGCACTACATCGAAGAAGCGGAGCGCCTTTGTGATCGAGTGGCAATTATCGATGAAGGCCGCATCATCGCCGAAGGCTCGCCGCGAGAGATACAGGCTCGGACGCTTGGCACAACTAAAGTAGAGATCCATCTGGAGGCTCCGCTTGGCGCTCAGGTTCTGCCTGCAGATACCGTACTAAGTGCGGACCGGCTTACGCTTACAACTTCTAGCGTGCAGCCAGCGAAGACAGTTGTTGAACTCGTCAAATGGATCGACGCGCACGGTTTAGGAATGACCGACATCAACCTCAAGAAGCCGACACTCGAGGATGTATTCATCGAGCTGACTGGCAAGAAACTGAGGGAATAGCCAATGAAACCTTTTATTGCGCACATCGTTTCGAACCTGCGCCTGACGATGCGCGAGCGGACGGTCTTCTTCTTCAACTACGCCTTCCCGCTCGGCTTTTTCTTTATGTTCGCGACACTGGGCAAGGCGAAAGAGACGAATTCAATTGCCGCTGTCCTGACAAGCGTGCTGACGATTGGCCTCTTGGGAAACGGATTTTTCGGTGGTGGTTTGCGGGCCATCTCAGAGCGTGAGAATGGAATCCTGCGCCGCTACAAAGTGGCGCCGCCCGGGGCCTTGCCGATTCTGGTGAGTGGTCTCGTTGTCGGCGTGCTGCAGTATCTGCCCGTCGTAATTCTCATGCTGTTCTTGAGCATTGTTCAATACGGAATGGCCTGGCCTGCCAACTGGCTCAGCTTCTTCGCCTTTGTCATCATTGCCAATTTCGCTATGCGCAGCATGGGCGGCATCATCGCCGCGGTAGCCAACAGCATGGCCGAAAGTCAGATCATCGTCCAGTGCCTCTACTTCCCGATGATGCTGCTCAGCGGTGCCACCGTCCCCATCTCGGTGCTGCCAGAATGGGCGCAAAGTCTGGTGCAGTTCATCCCGTCGACGCACATGGTGAGCGGGCTTCAAGGCATCCTGCTCAAACAGGAAAGTCTGCTCGACAACTGGAAGTCTGTAGCGGCACTTATCATCACGACCTTGGCCTGCACGCTGATCTCGCTTAAGGTCTTTCGCTGGGAGAAGGGCGAGAAGATGCCGGCACGCACCAAGGCCTGGGTGCTCGCCGTGCTTGCGCCCTTCTTCGTGATCGGTGCCTGGAATCTCCAAAGCAAAGAAAATCTGACCAAGACCAAGGTGCTCGATCGGGAACTTGCGCGCAAGCAGACGATCCTGATCAAGAATGCCCGCATCTTTACCTCGACTGGGACAGTGATCGAAGGTGGCAGTGTCCTTATCAAAAACGGCAAGATCGCTCAGATCATTACGGGTACCGCGCCAGAAGGCAAAACTCTCAACGCCCTTGAAATCGAAGCGGCGGGCAAGACTTTGCTGCCCGGTCTGATCGACGCCCATATCCATCTCGGCGCACCTGGCGGCATTTATGAGGATGCCGGCAAGTACCAGGATCTCAAGCTCAATGAGAAGCGGCTTAAGGCCTATCTGTATTCCGGCATCACCTCAGTCAAAAGCACTGGTGACTGGGTTGATACCATGCTCGACCTCAGAAAGCGTGAGCGAAGCGGTGAAATTCTGGCAGCGGAACTCTATGCGGTTGGTCCACTCTTCAGTGCTGCCGGTGGGCATCCAACACAGATGTTGAAGTACCTGCCGCAGAACATGCAGGCAATGGGTGAGAGCCAGTTTGTGCGCTTGCCCAAGTCGGAAGCTGAAGCCCGTGAGATGGTGCGTGATTTGAAGGCAAAGGGAGTCGACGGCATCAAGGCGGTGCTCGAGAGTGGCACGGAGAAGTCTCCGATGGCACGGCTTGATCTTAAAATTCTGCGTGCAATCTGTGCCGAAGCAAAGGCTCAGGGGCTCAAGACTGTCGTACACACCAGCAAGGCTGTGGATGTTCAAGATGCCTTTGAAGCCGGTGCCGATGGTGTCGAACATGGCAGCGCAAATGACACTCTTCCTGACGAACTTTTGAAAAAAATGGCCGCCTCGGGTTTCTTTTATGACCCGACTCTGAGTGTTTTCGAAAGTCTGCGTATGATCGGCGAGCAGGATTTTACGCGTCTCGACGACAGTCTCTTGCAACAGGCAGTACCGCTCGACTTGCTCAAATCCACTCGCAAACTGATGACGCGCCAGGCAGCGAACCTCGAATACGCTGTCGACATGAATCGCGTGAAGGCCAACCTCAAACGCGTCTATAATGCTGGCGTAAAACTGGTTACAGGCACCGATGCCGGCAATCCGCTGGTTTTTCATGGGCCGACGATCCAACAGGAACTCGACCTTTGGGTTGCCGCCGGAATTCCCGCAGATCGCGCCCTGATCGCAGCAACCAGGACGTCCGCCGAACTGCTGGGGCAGGGAAGCCGCATTGGCACCATCGAAGTAGGCAAGGATGCCAACTTGCTGCTGGTAGACGGCGATCCTGTGAAGGACATCAAGAGTCTGAGCCGCATTTCCGCCGTGTTGCTGAAGGGCGAGCGCATTGGCCGCAACTCACTGCTAAAGGATGAAGATGATTAAGAATCTTTGGGAGGCCGGGGATTTCTCGCGAATCGCACCCGGAGCCCAGATTGTCGGCGAGCGGCTCTGCGATGCGGTGCCCGTTTATGCTGGAGACTGCGTCCTCGATATTGGATGCGGCACCGGCAACACGGCTCTAGCTGCGGCCCGCCGCCGCGCAGTAGTAAGTGGTGCCGACCCGGTTGAAAAACTTCTTAATCGCGCCAAAGAAAGAAGCCTCTTTGAGGGCGTGGAGATTGACTATCATTTGGCGGGTGCAGAGGCTCTGCCCTTCGCCGACGCAAGCTTCGATGTTGCTCTCAGCACTTTTGGCCTGATCTTTAGCGACGATGTCGAAGGCAGCGTTCGCGAAGCAGCCAGAGTGCTTCGGCCACAAGGGTGTCTGGCGCTGACCAGTTGGGCCAGCACAGGGATGAACTATCGGCTTTTTGAAATTTGCGGGCGTGCCAGACCCGATATTGCATCGATCGGTATTTCACGCAATTGGGGCACTGAATCCTTTGTGGTGGATCAGCTATCGCGTCACTTCGCGAGTGTCCATATTGAAAAGCGCCCGTTCTATCCACGCGCGCTAAGCCCGGAACAGTGGCTTGCGGGCCAGAAACAATTTCTTGCCCCAGTGCTTTTGGCCTACGAAGGCAAAACTTCAGCCGAGGCCCGGGAACTGGATCGTGAATTCCTCGCCTTGGCCAATCTCCACAACCGAAAGCCCGAGCGGGGATTCTTTGCCGAGATTGACTACCTGGAGATCGTCTGCCGCAAGGCCTAGCCCCAATACAGTTCACTTAGAACATTTTGGTGCTCTTCTGTTTTGGGGCGGGAGGCCCCACGAATGGCCCGTACCGTCGCATCATTGCCAGACGGCAGCCGGCTGACAGACTACATTAGCTTGGGCGTTCTCAGTTCGGCTATTCCGCGAGACCGTGTTGATGCTGTGTTAACAGCGACCGGCAAGAAGAGTCTGCGGCAGCGAGATCTTCCGGCGCATCTGGTCGTATATTATGTGGTCGCCCTCGCGCTGTTCATGCAGTCGTCCTAGCGGGAGGTGCTGCGCTGTTTGCTCGAGGGTATCGATTGGCTGCGGGGACCAGCGGAAACGATTCACACTGCTGGGAAGTCGGGTATTTCGCAGGCGAGAACCCGGTTGGGCTCCGAACCCCTGCGCCTGCTTTTGCGGGAGATTGCGACCCCGATCGGCGTGAAACGGACGCGGGGCGCATGGTATCGCACTTGGCGATTAGTGAGCTTGGACGGCGGTACGTTGGATGTAGCCGATACCGTGGAGAAGGTCAAAGCGTTTGGGCGGCCTTCGGCCAGTCGCGGATCAAGCGCGTACCCGCAGTTGCGTTTTGTGTCCTTCTTTGAAAACGGCACCCACGTTCTCTTCGGTGCCAGGGTGGATGGCTGGGGCGTGAGTGAAATGGCGGTCGCAAAAAACGTTGTCACCAGCTTGACACCGGAAATGCTCTGTTTGGCGGACCGCTATTTTTACAGTTCGGAACTATGGAGCAAGGCCGCCACCACCGGAGCTAAAGCCTTGTATCCTCCTAAGGGGGGCCAAATGGAGCGGCCCAAAGGGGGCCAGATCTGACGGCCAAACGCATCTCATTCATCCACGCTGTACATGTTGTCCGCCCGAAGTTGCCGCTCTGGGCAGATCTTCCCCCCCTCGGGGAAGAAAAAAACTTCCTCGCGCCATCCTTGAGGAGATTCTTCAAGAACGTGCCAAGTTAAATCTACACCGCTGGAATCCCCGAGGTGTGAAGCGAAAAATGAGTAGCTATGCCCTTCGGCCCGCTACCCGAGGCCGCACGGTCCGGCACCAGCGAGTTGTTTACTTCAAAATCAACTGAGTGAAC
>Ga0335394_10004093_pt1 | contig 16587 bp, 19 predicted proteins | sample MAT03_FD_205741 | JGI IMG/M metagenome (GOLD analysis project Ga0335394, IMG submission 205741) | Freshwater microbial communities from Lake Fryxell liftoff mats and glacier meltwater in Antarctica - MAT-03 (spades assembly) (version 2) ... | reverse complement strand
TCGACCTCTACCTGGACGACGTGCTGGTGGCCAAAAACGGCGGTCGGCATGTCGACTATGTGGAAGCCGATGGTCAGCGCGTGATGAAACAAAGCGAGATCACCGTGCGTGTGTTGCTGGGCCGCGGCACGGCGGTCGATACCGTCTGGACCTGCGACCTGTCCTACGACTATGTCAAGATCAACGCGGACTACCGCAGTTAAGAAGCCTTTCCCCGTATGAACGAGCCATTTGAACGCCTGATGGCGCGCGCGGAGTCTCTGCTGGCGCGCATTGAATCCGTGCTGCCGCAGCCGCTGTCCGCGCCCGACTGGGCTCAGGCCGTGGCCTGGCGCTACCGCAAACGCAGCTCGGGCCACGGCTGCCTGGAACCGGTGAAACATCTGGGCGTGATGAACCTGACTGATCTGAAGGAAATCGACGGCCAGAAGGAAAAAATCCAGCGCAACACCGAGCAGTTTGTGAGCGGCAAGCCGGCCAACAACGTGTTGTTGACGGGATCGCGCGGGACCGGCAAGTCGTCCCTGATTCGCGCCTGCCTGAACGAATATTCACCGCGTGGCCTGCGCCTGATCGAAGTCGACAAGGCCGACCTCACGGATCTGCCCGACATCGTGGATGTGGTGACTGGCCGACCGGAACGTTTCATTGTGTTTTGCGATGACCTGAGTTTTGACGAAGGCGAGTCAGGCTACAAGGCGCTCAAATCCGTGCTGGATGGCTCGGTGGCCGCCGCCGCACCCAATCTGCTGATTTACGCCACCAGCAACCGGCGCCACCTGCTGCCCGAGTACATGAAAGAAAACCTCACGTACAAGCACAGCGACGACGGCGAGTTGCATCCGGGCGAGGTGGTCGAAGAGAAGATCTCGCTGTCCGAGCGCTTCGGCCTCTGGATCAGTTTCTACCCCTTCAGCCAGGACGAGTACCTGGCCATCGTGGCGCAGTGGCTGTTGTCCTTCGGCGTGGGCCAGGACGCTGTTGCAGCAGCCAAACCGGCATCCCTGGTCTGGGCACTGGAGCGCGGCTCGCGCAGTGGCCGCGTGGCCTACCAGTTCGCCCGTGATTACGCCGGCCGGGACAGCGCCAGCCGGCCTGTGGCTGCACCGGCCATCGCGGCCTATGAGCGGCCAGACGCTGCTGCCACAGCGTCGCCCGACCAGGGCGACCAGGCCCCTGATCATTCGACATGAAGGTGCTGGTCGCCGACGGCGAGCGCCCGCGTGAGGGCGGCGCAGACCGAAAGGTGGTCGATGTGGCGGTGGGCGTGCTGGTCCGTCCGGACGGTGACTTCCTGCTGACCTCGCGCCCCCCCGGCAAGGTGTATGAAGGCTATTGGGAGTTTCCCGGCGGCAAGCTGGAGCCTGGCGAAACGGTGGAACAGGCCCTGCGCCGCGAGCTTCACGAAGAAATCGGCATCACCATTGCCGCCGCCCAGCCCTGGAAGGTGGAGCTGGTGGACTACCCGCATGCGCTGGTGCGGCTCAATTTCTGCAAGGTCTTCGATTGGACCGGCGAGCTGCACATGCGCGAGGGCCAGTCGTATGCATGGCAAGGGCTGCCGGTAGAGGTCAAGCCGGTCTTGCCCGGGACGCTGCCTGTGCTGGCCTGGTTTGCCGCCGAACGCCAGTTCGACGGGGCCACCCACCCGGCCGATTGACCCACCCAGCGCACCGCCGGTATCTTTTTTTGCTCTGTTATTGATAGCTGCTTACGCCCGTGGAATAAGGGCGGGCGGCCGATTTTTCTTGTAAATGCTGGCGATTCGCGATCTGCGGCAACAGCAGCCTGCCGGACTTGGGAATCGTCGACTGCAAATCGACCGCAGCGGTCCCATTTTTCACTGTCTTTTTGTCCCATCGCTGGGCTAAAGGCCTGCAAATCCGGCAAAAACTGTCCTCGCGGGGGCTGTTTTCGCTTTCGCCGCCCCAAGCCCGACAGGCTTCTAAGCCGCGAATTCCCAGAGTTTTCTCGCACCCAGCACCGCGTCCGGATAAGCCGCCTTGCCACGCGAGCCGTTGTAGCGGCCCAGGCCCATGAACAGATCGCCTTTTTCCCGGTCCAGGTAGTGGCGCAGGATCACGCAGCCAAAACGCAGGTTGGTCTGCATGTGGAACAGCTTGCCGACGTCGCCGTCACCGATCACACGCGTCCAGAAAGGCATGACCTGCATGTAGCCGCGTGCGCCGACCGGGCTGACCGCGAACTTGCGGAAATTGCTTTCCACCTGGATCAGGCCCAGCACCAGGGCCACGTCGAGCCCGGCACGTTTGCTCTCGTACCAGACGGTCCGCAGAAACTCCTTGCGCACCTGCCATTCGGGTTTTTTCTTGCGCAGGCGCTCGCTCATGGCGCCCAGCCAGCGCAGGTAGGCCAGGCGGCTGTCGGTATCGCGGAAATCCGGGATGGGCGGTGCCTGGCTGAATATGGCCGAACTCAATGCGGTCCGGACTGAATCGATCAGCGGCTCCTCGATCTGCGCACCGGCGCTCGCTTGCTCTGAAAGCAATAGCATTAAAGCACCAGCCGACAAGGACTGGAGGCATATCCTCCTTGCAGGGCTGGCGGGGTCGGGCGCCGCTCCCCTCATGCGGCCAGCTTGCCCTTCAGGAAGGCAAGCACCTCGCTGGCCGCCACACTGCTGGCCGCCGTGTCACGGCGGTGCTGGTACTCGACCTGTCCTTCCTTGAGTCCGCGGTCACCGATGGTGACGCGGTGCGGCACACCGATGAGCTCCCAGTCGGCAAACATGGCCCCCGGCCGCTCGCCGCGGTCGTCGAGGATCACATCCACGCCGGCGGCTAGCAGTTCTCCGTGCAGCTTGTCGGCTGCGGCTTTCACATCGGGGAAGCGGTCCGGGCTGATGGGACACAGCACCACGGTGAAGGGCGCAATCGCGTCGGGCCAGATGATGCCGCGCTCGTCATGGTTTTGTTCGATGGCTGCGGCTGGCAGGCGGGTGATGCCGATGCCGTAGCAGCCCATCTGCAGGAACTGCGGTTTGCCGTTTTCATCGAGGAAGGTGGCGTTCATGGGTTGGCTGTACTTGTTGCCGAGCACAAAAACATGGCCCACCTCGATGCCGCGTTCAATGGCCAGAACACCTTTGCCATCCGGCGACAGGTCACCCGCCACCACGTTGCGCAAATCCGCGACCTGCGTGGGCTCGGGCAGGTCGCGGCCCCAGTTCACGCCGGTGATATGAAAGTCGGCTTCATTGGCGCCGCAGACCCAGTCGGCCATCGCAGCGACTTCGCGATCCACCACCAGCTTGACTGGCTTCCTGAGCTTGAGCGGACCCAGGTAACCGGGTGAGCAGCCAAAGTGATCTTCGATTTCGGTCAGAGTGGCAAACCGAAAGCTGTTATCCAGGCCCGCGACTTTGCTGACTTTTACTTCATTCATGTCGTGGTCGCCGCGCAGCAGCAGCAGCCAGACCTGAGTCTTCACCACTTCGCCGGCCGGATTGGTCTGGTCGGTGGCCAGCACCAGTGACTTCACCGTGGTTTGCAGCGGAATACCCAGCAGCGCCGCCACGTCGGCACAGGTGGCCTTGCCGGGCGTGGGCGTTTTGGTCATGGCCTGCGAGGCCGCCTTGCGCGCACTTTGCGGGGCCAGTGCCTCGGCCTTTTCCATGTTGGCCGCGTAGTCGCTGTCTGGGCAATACACAATCGCGTCTTCGCCGGTGTCGGCAATCACCTGGAACTCTTCGTTCAGGTCGCCGCCGATGGCGCCGCTGTCAGCCGCCACCGCGCGATAGCGCAGCCCGAAGCGGTCAAAAATGCGGCGGTAGGCCTCGCTCATGATGGCGTAGCTTTTCTTGGCGGCGTCCAGATCCCGGTCAAAGCTGTAGGCGTCCTTCATGGTGAATTCGCGGCCGCGCATGAGGCCAAAACGGGGACGGCGCTCGTCGCGAAACTTGGTCTGAATCTGGTAGAGGTTCTTCGGTAGCTGCTTGTAGCTTTTGAATTCCTGGCGCGCGATGTCCGTAATCACTTCCTCGCTGGTGGGTTGCACAATGTAGTCGCGGTCGTGTCGGTCCTTGATGCGAAGCAACTCCGGGCCCATTTTTTCAAACCGCCCGGTTTCCTGCCACAGCTCAGCGGGCTGGATGACAGGCATGCTCAACTCGACCGCGCCGGCGCGGTTCATTTCCTCGCGCACGATGGCTTCGACCTTGCGGATCACCCGCAGTCCCATGGGCATGTAGGTATAAATGCCGGCGCCCAGTTTCTTGATCATTCCGGCGCGCGTCATCAGCCGGTGGCTGGCGACCTCGGCGTCGGCGGGCGCTTCCTTGAGCGTGGAAATGAAGAACTGGGAGGCTTTCATGGGCGTTTTATTCGGGTTGGGAAACTGGAGTCGCCGCTGTACGCTTGGCGCGAAGGCTTGCGCTGTGCATAATGGACTCAGTTTAAAAAATTGAGGTTTGATTATGCTCGACCGGGACGGCTTTCGGCCCAACGTCGGCATCATCTTGCTCAACCAGAGAAGTCAGGTATTTTGGGGCAAGCGTATCCGCACCCACTCCTGGCAGTTTCCGCAGGGTGGCATTGACCGGGGCGAAAATCCCGAGCAGGCCATGTTCCGCGAACTGCATGAAGAAGTGGGGCTGATGCCGCAACATGTGCAGGTGCTTGCCCGAACCCGGGACTGGTTGCGCTATGAGGTGCCTGACCGGTTTATCCGCCGCGATGCGCGCGGACATTACAAAGGCCAGAAACAGATCTGGTTTCTGCTGCAACTGGTCGGCCACGACTGGGACCTGAACCTGCGCGCGACCGATCATCCGGAGTTTGATGCCTGGCGCTGGAACGACTACTGGGTGCCGCTCGACGTGGTGGTTGAATTCAAGCGTGGTGTTTACGAAATGGCGCTGACCGAGCTGTCGCGTTTTTTGCCGCGCGTGGACAACCGCTTTGAGCAGAGGCCGGACCACCGCAACCGTTACCTGCGCGGCGGCCTGCGCCAGCGTGATCCGTCCGAACCCGGGGCGGGTGAGCACAGCGCGAATCCAGCCGGACTGCCGGGTGCCTCGTTTGAGCTGCCGCCCGGCGCGACCTTCGAACCCGATCCACAAACCAGTTTGGCGGCTGTTTCCAGAAATGAAAAACATGATCTTTAAATCCCTGACGCTGGCCTGTTTGCTGGGCCTGTCGATCACGGCCTGGGCGCAGCGTGATGTAGAACTGGCGGACTGGAAAGAGGAGGCGGTTCCTCCTCCGCCAGCATTTGATGCAGGCAAGCTGCTGACCTTTGACGTGTCACAGGCGTCCTCGCTGGTGTATGGCGTGGACCCGGCGACCCTGCGCATCTCCAAAGACGGCGTGCTCAGCTATGTGATGGTCGCCACCAGCGCCAGCGGTGCACGCAACGCCCTGTATGAGGGCATTCGCTGCGTCACGGGCGAGTTCAAGACCTACGCACGCTACAGCCCGTCGGGCGCGTGGGTGCCGGTGGCCCGGCCAGAATGGCGTTCGATGTTCGACAACATGCCTTCCAAACATGCGCTGGCATTGGCCAGGGCCGGCGGCTGCGACAGCGCTACGCAGGCATCGTCTGTCAATGAACTCATCCGCCTGCTGAAGCTCAACCGCTTCAGCCGTTTCAACTGATAAGCACCAGGTTGGTCCGGTGTACCATTTCCGCTTCGCCGGTATAACCCAGCAGTCTTTCAAACTCCGCTGAAGGCTTGCGGCAAATCAGCCGGGCCTCGACGCTGGAGTAGTTGGCCAGCCCGCGTGCAATCTCGCTGCCTGCGGCATCGTGCACGGCGATCACGTCGCCGCGCGAAAACTCTCCCTGCACCGACGTCATGCCGATGGGCAGCAGGCTTTTGCCTTCGTCGCGTAACTTGACGGCGGCGCCGGCATCGACGGCCACCGAGCCGCGGAGTTGCAGGTGGTCGGCCATCCACTGCTTGCGGGCCTGGTTTTTCGGCGTCTGTGCCACCAGCAAGGTGCCAATCGGCTCGCCCTGCGTCAGGCGGATCAGCGCGTTTGGCTCACGGCCCCAAGCGATCACGGTAGAGGCGCCAGAACCGGCCGCGCGTTTGGCCGCCAGGATTTTTGTGATCATCCCGCCCTTGCCGATGCTGGAGCCGGCGCCGCCTGCCATGGCCTCCAGCGCGGGATCGCCGGCAATGGCTTCGTGCACTAAACGTGCGTTGACGTCCTTGCGTGGGTCGGCGCTGTACAGGCCTTTCTGGTCGGTCAAAATGATCAGCGCATCGGCATCGACCAGGTTGGCCACCAGCGCGCCCAGGGTGTCGTTGTCGCCGAACTTGATTTCGTCGTTGACCACAGTGTCGTTTTCATTGATCACCGGCACCACGCCCAGTTGCAGCAGGGTCAGCAGTGTGGAGCGGGCGTTCAGGTAGCGTTCACGGTCGGCCAGGTCGGCATGTGTGAGCAGCACCTGGGCGCTGCCGACGCCGTGGTCGCGCAACTGGCTCTCGTAGACCTGAACCAGGCCCATCTGGCCGACGGCGGCCGCAGCCTGTAATTCGTGGATGGCCTTGGGCCGGGCGGCCCAGCCCAGGCGCTTCATGCCTTCGGCAATAGCACCGCTGCTGACCATGATGACTTCGCGGCCGCTTTTGACCAGCACCGCCAGTTGCTGGCACCACAGGCCAATGGCCACGGCATCGAGCCCGCGGCCTTCATCGGTCACCAGGCTGGAGCCGACCTTGACCACGATGCGCCTGGCGTTGAGAAGAACCTTGGAACCTGTTTTTTCTTGCATGTTCAGGTAGTTTTAGTGCCCCAGCCCTTGGTGAGCGTGCGTAAGCAGCTATGATTATTATAGCAATTCGCCAGCCGCTGCGGCTCAGCCCGCGTCCGGCTCACCCGGCAGGTCGGCAAAACGCGGGTCGATCTCTTCGGGTGCCTGTTCGCTTTTTTGCACGCTTTTGACGTGTTGGTAAATCGTCTTGACCAGTTGCTCGCAGCCTTCGCGCGTCAATGCCGAAATCTCGAACACCGGCCCCTTGAACTTGAAGCGCTTGACGAAATCCTTGACCAGTGCCGCGCGTTTGTCGTCGTCCACCATATCGAGTTTGTTGAGCACCAGCCAGCGCGGCTTGTCATAAAGCGCCGCATCGTACTTCTTGAGCTCGCCGACAATTGCTTTGGCTTGCGCGACCGGGTCCACACTGTCGTCAAACGGGGCCATGTCCACGATGTGCAGCAACAGGCGGGTGCGCTGCAGGTGGCGCAAGAACAGGTGACCCAGGCCGGCACCTTCGGACGCGCCTTCGATCAGGCCGGGCAGGTCGGCGACCACAAAACTTTGTTCAGGCCCTACGCGCACCACGCCGAGGTTGGGGTGCAAGGTGGTGAAGGGATAGTCGGCAATACGTGGCCGCGCGTTGGAAACTGCGGTGATGAAAGTGGATTTGCCCGCATTGGGCATGCCCAGCAGGCCGACATCGGCCAGCACCTTGAGTTCCAGCTTGAGGCTTTTGCGCTCGCCTGGCCAGCCCGGTGTCTTGCTGCGCGGCGCGCGGTTGGTCGAGCTTTTGAAGCGCAGGTTGCCGAAGCCGCCGTCGCCGCCCTTGGCGATCAGCACCTCTTCGCCGGCCACCAGCAATTCAAACAGGACTTCGCCGGTTTCGGCGTCGGTCAGGATGGTTCCCACCGGCATCTTGAGAATGATGTCGTCGCCCTTGGCGCCAAACATGTCCGACCCCATGCCGTGTTCGCCGTTGCGGGCTTCGTGGCGGCGCGAAAAGCGGAAATCGACGAGGGTGTTCAGGTTGATGTCGGCCAGGGCGTACACATGGCCGCCGCGCCCGCCGTCGCCACCATTCGGGCCGCCAAACTCCTTGTATTTTTCGTGGCGAAACGAGACGCAGCCACTCCCGCCATCGCCGGCGGCGATGTCAATATAGGCTTCGTCAACAAATTTCATGGCTTGAAGGGATGTCCGGCAGCAGGCGCAGCCCGAAAGCCCGAGGATAGTTTACAAATACACAAGGAGGAGGGGCCAAAACAAAAAAGCCCCGACCAAGCGGGGCTTCGACGCCATCGAAGTGATCAGCTTACGCCGGGGTCACATTGACGGTGTGCTTGTTCAGCGAGCCCTTGATGGCAAACGAGACCGAACCGTTCACCAGTGCAAACAGGGTGTGGTCCTTGCCGATGCCGACATTGGTGCCCGGATGGAACTTGGTGCCACGCTGGCGCACGATGATGCTGCCTGCGTTGATCACTTCGCCGCCGAACTTCTTGACACCCAACATCTTGGGCTGCGAATCGCGCCCGTTTCGCGTAGAGCCGCCGCCTTTTTTCTGTGCCATTTTTCAATACTCCTTGGTGAGTCCTGGTACTTCTGTGCTTAACCGACGATGGCGCCGATTTGCAGTTCAGTGAAGTTTTGCCGGTGACCCTGGCGTTTTTGGTAATGCTTACGACGACGCATTTTGAAAATGCGAACCTTGTCGTGCCTGCCTTGTGAAAGGACAGTAACCGTAACAGTAGCGCCGGACACCAAGGGCGTACCAACCGTGATTGCGCTGCCTTCTCCGACAGCCAATACCTGGTCAATAACGATCTCTTGGCCTACGTCCGCAGCAATCTGTTCTACTTTAATTTTTTCACCAGTAGCAACTTTGTATTGTTTGCCACCGGTTTTTATGACCGCGTACATGAAGACCTCATCTCGTATAGATATGTGAGTTCTGCGGACGGATTTCCACAGAGCCCTAGATTCTAGCACGGGACGCGAAAAACCAGTCTGGCCGACTGTCCGGCCAAACCATCAGCGGCGAGACGGTCTTGAGCTTCCTATAATCTGGCCAACCTCCTGTCTGGACCGCCTTGACTGTAACTTCTTCTAGCACGGCCGCTGCGCTGGCCCTGATTGCCGGCGACATGCAGGCCATGGACGCGGTGATCGCGCAACGCCTCCGTTCCGACGTGCCTCTGGTCAGCCAGGTGGCGCAATACATCATCGACGCTGGCGGCAAACGCCTGCGGCCCGCGCTGTTGCTGCTGATGTGTGGTGCGCTGGACTACCGCGGCGATCAGCGCTTTAACCTCGCGGCTGTGGTGGAATTCATACATACCGCGACCTTGCTCCATGATGACGTGGTGGACGAGTCCACCTTGCGCCGGGGGCGAGCCACGGCCAATGCGGCGTTTGGCAACCCGGCCAGTGTTCTGGTGGGCGATTTCCTGTATTCGCGGGCTTTCCAGATGATGGTGGATGCAGGTGACATGCGGATCATGCAAACCCTGGCCGAGGCAACCAACATCATTGCCGAAGGCGAAGTCTTGCAACTGATGAACATGCACGACGCCAGCCTGTCCGAGAGCGGCTACCTGCGGGTGATCCGCTCCAAGACGGCCAAGCTGTTTGAGGCCAGTGCCCGGCTCGCGGCGCTGCTCGCCGGCGCCCCGGCCGCCGTGGAGCAGGCCTGCGCGGATTACGGCCAGGCATTGGGTACGGCTTTCCAGGTGATTGACGACGTACTCGACTACGACGGTGATGCCGGGGAGATGGGCAAAAACCTGGGGGATGATTTGCGCGAGGGAAAAGCGACCTTGCCCTTGATCATCGCCATGCAACGAGGCACAAGCTCCGAGCAGGCCACCATCCGTCACGCCATAGAAACCGGCGGTACGGAAAAGCTGGCAGAGATCGTGGCCATCGTCAGGCAAACCGGGGCCTTGCAGGCGACGCGGGATGCTGCGGCCCTGGAGGCGCAACGGGCGATTGAGGCGTTGGCGTCACTTGGACGCAATTCCTACAGTGAAGCCTTGCTAGAATTGGCCTCCCAGTTGCTGCAGCGCCGCTCGTGAGGCCTGGTTCAGCACCTGTCGGGGTGTAGCTTGGCCTGGTAGAGCGCTACGTTCGGGACGTAGAGGCCGGAGGTTCGAATCCTCTCACCCCGCCAATCACCCTTTGCTCCCCGCCGCTTGTCGGTATTCAGTGTCTCGCTGCCAACACCGGGCTGCGGGTGTCGGCCATTTCGATTTACACCGCACGGGTGATCGGCGATGATGTCAATTTTGTCAATTCGAGGTAGATTCGCAACATCATGGCCGCTGTCGATACCGTCGTAAACGCGCCCGCTTTGCCCGGTTTGGGCCGGGCGTTGGTGATGGCCGGCAAGCTGGGGCAGAAAGCCGCAGAAGACATTTTTCGCAAAGCCCAAAGCAGCCGCACCAGCTTTATCGCCGAACTGACAGGCTCAGGTGTGGTGTCCGCGTCAGATCTGGCGCACACCATGTCTTCTGCCTTTGCGGCCCCGCTCCTCGACCTGGAAGCGATAGACACCCAGCGCCTGCCCAAAGGCCTGCTCGACACGAAAATCTGCCAGGCCTACCGAATCGTGGTCTTGAGCAAGCGCAGCAATCGCCTGATTGTCGCGACCGCAGACCCCTCCGACCAGGAAGCGGCGGAAAAAATCAAGTTCTCCACCCAGATGGGGGTGGACTGGGTGATCGCTGAATACGACAAGCTGTCGAAGATGGTGGAGGCCTCGGCCACCACGGCCGCCGAGGCGATGGACAGCATCATTGGCGATGATTTTGAATTTGACGAGTCCACCGCAGAAGCCGCCAGCGTGGACAGCAATGACACTGGCGTGGCTGAGGTGGAAGACGCGCCCGTCGTCAAGTTTCTGCACAAGATGCTGCTGGACGCGTTCAGCATGCGGGCCTCGGATCTGCATTTCGAGCCTTATGAACACACTTACCGGGTGCGCTTCCGGATTGACGGCGAGTTGCGTGAAATCGCCTCTCCGCCTGTGGCCATCAAGGAAAAACTGGCATCGCGGATCAAGGTCATCTCGAAAATGGACATCTCTGAAAAGAGGGTTCCGCAAGACGGGAAAATGAAGCTGAAGATCGGCCCCGACCGGGTCATCGATTTCCGCGTCAGCACCCTGCCCACGATGTTCGGCGAAAAGATCGTGATTCGTATCCTCGATCCCAGCAGCGCGAAGCTGGGCATCGACGCGTTGGGGTACGAGCCGATCGAAAAGGAACGGCTGCTCAACGCGGTTCAGCGCCCTTACGGCATGGTGCTGGTGACGGGGCCGACAGGCTCCGGCAAAACCGTCTCGCTGTACACCTGCCTGAACATTCTGAACAAGCCCGGCGTGAACATCGCGACCGCCGAAGACCCGGCCGAGATCAACCTGCCGGGCGTCAATCAGGTCAGCATGAATGACAAGGCCGGGCTGACTTTCTCAGTGGCCCTGAAGGCCTTTTTGCGCCAGGACCCGGACATCATCATGGTCGGCGAGATCCGCGATCTTGAAACTGCTGAAATTTCCATCAAGGCCGCGCAAACCGGGCACCTGGTGCTGTCCACCCTGCACACCAATGACGCGCCCGCCACGCTGACCCGGCTGCGCAATATGGGAATTGCGCCCTTCAATATCGCGTCCAGCGTGATTCTGATCACCGCCCAGCGCCTGGCGCGGCGCCTGTGCCCCAACTGCAAGGCCCCGGTAGACATTCCGAGGGAGACCCTGCTTGATGCCGGATTCAAGGAAGACGATGTTGATGGGTCCTGGACCCCTTACCGGCCCGTCGGTTGCTCCATGTGCAACAGCGGCTACAAAGGCCGTGTCGGTGTCTACCAGGTCATGCCGATCACCGACGAAATCCAGAGGATCATCCTGCGCGATGGCAGTGCCCTTGAAATTGCCGAGCAGGCGGAAAAAGAAGGTGTCCGAAGCCTCAGGGGTGCCGGCTTGCAAAAAGTCAAAACCGGCATGACATCTCTCGAAGAGATTTTGGGTTGTACCAATGTCTAGGAGCCTGTCGGGCTTGCGAATCGTCGGATGCAAATCGACCGCAGCGGTCCATTTTTCACCGTCTTTTCGTCCCATAGCTGGGCTATGGGACTGCAAATCCGGCAAAAATTGTCCTCGCTGGGGCCAATTTTCGCTTTCGACGCCCCAAGTCCGACAGGCTCCCAGGCGACCCACTCCGTTCAAACTGTTGGCGAGCGCCTGAAGCGTCAGTCATCATCCTCTCCGCATTAGCAAGAAGGCAACATGGCAACTGCAAGCTCCAGAGACGTCAAGGAATTTGTCTTTGAATGGGAAGGAAAGGACCGCAATGGCAAGCAGGTTCGGGGTGAAACCCGGGCCGTTGGCGAGAACCAGGTCAAAGCCTCCTTGCGCCGCCAGGGGGTATTTCCGACCAAGATCAAAAAGCGCAGCATGCGCTCCGGCAAGTCCATCAAGCCCAAGGACATTGCCATCTTCACGCGCCAGCTGGCCACCATGATGAAGGCTGGCGTGCCGCTTTTGCAGTCTTTTGACATTGTTGGTCGCGGCAACCCCAATGCCAGTGTGACCAAGCTGCTCAACGACGTACGCACGGATGTGGAAACGGGCACCTCGCTCAGCGCGGCTTTTCGCAAGTACCCCCTGTACTTCAACGCCTTGTATTGCAACCTCGTCGAAGCCGGTGAGGCCGCCGGTATTCTTGAGCAGTTGCTGGACCGGCTGGCGGTTTACATGGAGAAAACCGAAGCCATCAAGTCGAAAATCAAGTCGGCGCTGATGTACCCCGCTTCGGTAGTCGTGGTGGCATTCGTGGTCGTCGCGGTGATCATGATTTTCGTGATTCCTGCGTTCAAGGAGGTTTTTTCGTCTTTTGGCGCGGACCTGCCTGCCCCTACGCTTTTTGTGATGGCCATCAGCGAGTTTTTTGTGGCTTATTGGTGGCTGATTTTCGGTGGCATCGGGGGCGGCTTCTATTTTTTCATGCAAGCCTGGCGGCGCAACGAAAAAATGCAGCGCATCATGGACCGCGTGCTGCTGAAGGTGCCGGTTTTTGGCGTCCTGATCGAAAAGTCATGCATTGCCCGCTGGACACGCACCTTGTCCACCATGTTTGCCGCTGGCGTGCCGCTGGTGGAAGCCCTGGACTCGGTTGGTGGCGCATCCGGCAATTCGCTGTACGCCGACGCCACCGTGAAAATCCAGCAGGAAGTGTCCACCGGCACCAGCCTGACTGCGGCCATGGGCAACGCCAATCTGTTTCCAACCATGGTGCTTCAGATGTGTGCCATCGGCGAAGAGTCCGGCTCGGTGGACCATATGCTGGGCAAGGCCGCCGACTTTTATGAAGCGGAGGTCGATGAGATGGTCGCTGGTCTGTCCAGTCTGATGGAGCCCATCATCATCGTGTTCCTCGGCGGTTTGATCGGCGGCATTGTGGTGTCCATGTACCTGCCGATCTTCAAACTGGGTCAAGTGGTTTGATATCGGCGTGGGTGTCCGGTTTGCCTGCGGGCGTCGATGCCGCGCTGGCCGGCGTATTCGGTCTGCTCATCGGCAGTTTTCTGAATGTCGTGATTTACCGCCTGCCGAAAATCATGGAGCGGCAGTGGGCGCTGGAATGTGCCGAGATGTCCGGCATCGCACCGCCGGGCACTGAACCCTTTAACCTGTTGCTGCCGCGGTCGCGTTGCTCGAGTTGCGGCCACGTGATCCGCTGGTATGAAAATATTCCTGTCCTGAGTTACCTCTTCCTCAAGGGGCAGTGCTCGGTGTGCGGCACCAAATTCGGTGTGCGCTACCCGCTGGTGGAAGCCGCCACCGGCGCCCTGTTCTTTTTCTGTGCCTGGCGCTGGGGCCTGACCTGGACGGCGCTGGCATGGGCCGGGTTTGCAGCGGCCCTGCTGGCGCTTGCGCTGATCGACTGGGACACCACCCTGTTGCCCGACGACATCACGCTGCCGCTGCTGTGGGCCGGTCTGATCGCGGCCGCCCTGGGCTGGAACCCGACAACCGGGTTGAGCCAGGCCTTGTGGGGCGCCGTGGCAGGTTATCTGTCGCTGTGGCTGGTGTACTGGGTCTTCAAGCTGGTGACCGGCAAGGAAGGCATGGGTTACGGAGACTTCAAGCTGTTCGCTGCGCTGGGCGCATGGTTCGGCTGGGCAGCCCTGGTGCCCATCATCCTGATGGCCTCGGTGATAGGCGCGGGGGTCGGCATCGCCATGAAGTTCTCCAGCGGTTTGCGTGAAGGCGGCTACGTGCCGTTCGGGCCGTTTCTGGCGGGCGCGGGGCTGACCGCCATGGTATTTGGCCCGCAGGCCATTTTGCGGGTCGTAGGGCTGTAGCGCCATGCAGGCCTTGCGCGTGGGGCTCACCGGCGGCATCGGCAGCGGGAAAAGCACGGTCGCAGGCCTGCTGGCAGCCTGCGGCGCGGCGGTCATCGACGCCGATGCCATTTCGCGCCAGACCACCACGCCGGGGGGGGCGGCGATCGGCCTGATTGCCCAGCAGTTTGGCGCGGACTTTGTGACCGCCGAAGGTGCGCTGGACCGTGAGCGCATGCGCCAGCTGGTATTCAGCGACCCGCAAGCCAAAAAACGGCTCGAAGCCATTGTTCATCCGCTGGTTGCTCAGGAAACTGGCAGGCAAGCGGCGCAGGCGCTTCAATCAGGGCACGCCTGCATTGTGTTTGATGTGCCGCTGCTGGTGGAGTCTGGCCGCTGGCGCCAGCAGGTGGACCAGGTGCTGGTCGTGGACTGTGATGAGGAAACGCAGATCAGCCGGGTCATGACTCGCAGTGGCTGGAGCCGCGAGATGGTCTTGCAGGTGATGGCGGGGCAGGCGAGCCGCAGCCAGCGGCTGGCCGCTGCTGACGTCAGTATCAACAACGATGGCGACCTGTCGCTGCCGGCGCTGCAAGCGCTGGTGCGGGAATTGGCGCAACGCTTCGGGCTATGATGCCTGACCCATCCGCTGAAAAAGATATATCGCAGTGATTCTTTACGAATATCCCTTCAACGAACGCATTCGCACCTATTTGCGGCTTGAGCACCTCTTTCACCGCCTGGGCGAACTGGCGGTGCGTGAGCATCCCACCGACCACCACTACGCGATCACGACCATTTTTGAAGTGATGGATGTGGCGGCCCGCGCCGACCTCAAGACCGATGTGCTCAAGGACCTGGACAGGCAAAAACATGCGCTCAACGGCTACCGTGGCAATCCGGCGATTTCGGAGGCGGTGCTTGACGAAGTCACAGCACAGCTCGATGGGTGTTTTTCATCCCTGAGCAGCCTGCCAGGAAAAGCCGGCCAGTCGCTGACGGAAAACGACTGGCTGATGAGCATCCGCAGCCGTATCGGCATCCCCGGCGGGACCTGCGAATTCGATTTGCCGGCGTATTTTGCCTGGCAACATTTTGATGCGGCGACCCGCCAGAAGGATCTGCAGCGCTGGATTTCCACCTTGGTGCCGCTGGCCGAGTCGATCCGTGTGTTGCTCAAATTGCTGCGCGACTCCGGCCTGCCGCAAAAGATGGTGGCCACCGGCGGGCAGTACCAGCAGACCCTGCCGCAGGGTCGCACGTTCCAGTTGCTGCGCCTGCGCATTGACCCGACCCTGGGGCTGATCCCCGAAATCAGCGGTAATCGCCTGATTGTTTCTGTCCGCCTGATGCGCCATGAGAGCGACGACCGGCTGCATTCTTCCACCGAAGATGCGGCTTTTGAATTAACGCTTTGCTCCTGAACTCGCGGCTGGCCTCAAGCTTGAGTTCGAAGATGACTTCAGATCTGCCAAAACCCAAAATCGTGGTCTGTCCCACCTGCAGCGGCCCCAGTGTTTACGGGCCGCACAACCGGTCCCGCCCTTTTTGCAGTGAACGCTGCAAGAACGTGGACCTGGGCGCATGGGCCAGCGAGAGTTTTCGCATGCCGGCCGACGCGCCGCCTGACGACCAGGTGTATGGCGACGCCAAATTGCAGTAAGCGCCGGTTGTGCAGGCAGGCGGCATCCAGCCGCCATCTCAGGGAGGGTGACAATGATTGAGCAATCGTTTTTCAGGCGCGGGGTGATGGCGTCAGCGGCAATGGCTTTGTGGCTGGCCTTGTCCGCCGCCCCCGGCCTGGCGGCCACCGAGAAGGCCGAAAAGGCTTCTGCCGCGAAGAAGCCGGGCAGCGCCAAGTTCCTGCCGGGATCTCAGGAAACCAGAAAAGAGCGCACAGCGCGCCTCAAGCGTGAGTGCAAGGGCCGGGTGAACGCCGGCGCCTGCGAAGGTTACACCCAGTAGATCCGCAAGCTGATCTGCCTGGGGCGGGCGTGAGCCGGTCTTCAGGCAGCGGGCGTGCCAAGCACCTGCTGGAGCTCGCCGTTCTGGTACATCTCCATCATGATGTCCGAGCCGCCGACAAACTCGCCTTTGACATACAGCTGCGGAATCGTTGGCCAGTTGCTGTATTCCTTGATGCCGTGGCGGATTTCTTCGTCTTCCAGCACGTTCACCGTGGCGGGCTTGTTAACGCCACAGGCCTTGAGCACCTGGATGGCGCGGCCTGAAAAACCGCACATCGGGAACTGGGCTGTGCCTTTCATGAAAAGCACCACGTCACTGGATTTGACGAGCTGGTCAATGCGTTGCTGGGTATCGTTCATTTCGGGTCCTTGGTGTGGGTCATGCCGGTGCTGCCAGGTCGCGTCCCTCCTGGCGGTAGTCCATCCCTAGTACTGCAACTCAGAAATAAAGAAACATGAAAACGCGTCTTTTCCCGCCTGGCGTTGTTGTTCGTCGTTGCCATAGCTACGGCTATGTCGCCTCCTCTCGCCTAGCCAGACAGAAAAATCC
>Ga0335394_10004092_pt1 | contig 16587 bp, 14 predicted proteins | sample MAT03_FD_205741 | JGI IMG/M metagenome (GOLD analysis project Ga0335394, IMG submission 205741) | Freshwater microbial communities from Lake Fryxell liftoff mats and glacier meltwater in Antarctica - MAT-03 (spades assembly) (version 2) ... | reverse complement strand
CCGCCAACCGCCACGAGACACGTATTTGGTTCACTTGCAAAATAGGACCGTATTTTTGGGTACTTAGCGCTTGGTCGTGCGGCAGTCGGAATGGCATAGTTTCGGAGCATGGAACAGATAGGTACGGGTCGCAGGGTCTCCGAAGACGGAAGACCTATTCTATATCAAAAGCAAGCAATTCGATGAGTTTATTTCAGGCATGAGGAACTCCAGGCATGTGTCAGGGGCGAGCTGCCCCCGACACATGTTCATGCCCGTCGTTTATCGCGCCTATCCCTGGCAGGTTGCTCTCCAGCAGAGCCCGCTTCCGTTTGTGCGCGACACGCAAAGTTGCGATTCGCCGATCAGTTTGTTGCTATCGGTCGCTGCTCGTATGGCTTATTGTTGCGGATCACAGCGCATATGCGGTGCACGAGCTTGTTACGCACGGCGTTCACCACTAGAATAGGCTTCTTGCCTTCGGCCCGTTTGCGCTCGTAATACTGGCGCAGCTCGCCCGGTTCGCGCACACTCACCAGCGCGGACATGTGCAGCAGTGTCTTGAGCGTCTTGTTGGCTTGGTGGGACACTTGTGTGCGACCACGCACACTGCTGCCGGAGGTACGCTCGAAGGGCGGAACACCGGCGTGGCAGGAGAGCTGGCGTGGTGTGTTGAAGCGTGTGAACCCTTCGGTGATCGCCACCAAGTGCGCTGCGAGCTGGGGGCCAATACCGGGTATGGTGCGGAGAAGTTCGTACTGGCGTGCAGCTTGCTCATCGGCCTTTATCTCTACCATGATCAAGGTGTCAACATGCGTCACTAGCTTGTCTTCGAGTTTGATCAGCCGCTTGTCCATGCGGTCGAATTCAACTTGGACCTGGCGGTCCATGTAGCGATTCAAGTCCGTAATGTGGACCTTGTGCCTAGCCCGTGACCGAACCAGGTGCTGGCGCCGTGTTAGCAAATGTTTGAGTTTGTCCAGCTTCAGGTTCTGCGCTGTGAACAATCGCGCCTTCTCGTGGAAGGTTCGTGCATACTGCGCAATGCGAAGAGCATCCACCTTGTCGTTCTTCACGCGCTTGATGCCCATGCTCTGCTGGATATCCAGCGGGTGTGCCAGCCATGTAGACCATTGCTGCTCCACCACCAGGTTTAAAAGCATCAAGGTGTAGTGGCCGGTGGGTTCCAAACAGATCATGCTCCTTGCAGGATCCAATCCATGGCGCTTCAGCCACAGGCCCATCAACTTGAGTACCGCCTTGCGATCATTGCCGATCTGCACGCTTTCCACATGCGTTCCTTTCTCATCGAGCAGTGCGAAATCCAGTGTCGTGCTGCTCACATCAATACCGATCCAGTGTTTCATCTCTTGTTACTTTTGGGTTACACAAGTGATCGCTGGAGAGGCTGAGCGACAGGTCCGATGCTCTATGACTCTATTAGGCCCTTACGCCTGGAATTCTATCCGAGCCTAAGACCTGAGAGGGCCGTGAGTACCGATAGGTCTCTTAGGAATTGCACCCTACCTGCTAAGTTGGTTCACTCACGGCCCGGCTCAGTTCTCTTCAGTGATCTTTCGCTCGACAAGGAAGCAAGTCCTAATCGATGGTGCAAGACTAGAGCCTGCTCAGGTTTAACGCACTTCCACAGTGTGAAGAGCGCCGCCTTGCAAGCCATGGTGCGAAAGAGCCTTGCAAGTGGAAAGGAAACAGAACTGGATTCGGCCTTGCAGGCGTTGGAAGACTACCCCGCCACGGGTATGGAGGAGGCAGAATTTAAGGTGAGGTTAGCATTGGATGATCTCGCGGGCGCTCGTGATCTGGTGGAAGCCCGCCTACTAGCGGACGAAGGGGACATAGACCTTTGGACCATTTATGATCTGTACCTTGGCCTGATGGAGAACAACCAAAGGCCCGTGGATCTCAACAACAGCGGGTTTGGCCAGTTGGAAATAATTGCCGCCGCCGATGGTATTGGAGCACCACAAGCGGCGGCTTGGATGGAGTTGCTTGGCGTACCTTTTGAGGAGGAACTCTTGTTGCCCACCAAGGCAAAACGAGCCAAACCGCAGAGTAAACAACGTGCTCCAGCCACTCGGCCAATACTTGCCGCCTATCCCAACCCCAGCAACGGCCCAGTATACGTTTCGTACACAGTGCCCGAGGGTGTGGAGCAAGTGGAGTTGCACGTCTACGATGCCCAAGGCAGTTTGGTGAAACAGCAACGGGTGGCAGCAAGCAGCGGCATTTTGGAGATGTTAACGAACGAATTGGCCAGTGGGGTGCATGTGGCCAGTTTGCACTTCGATGGCATCCATGTGGGTACTGCAAAACTCAATATCGTGCGCTAATGATCCCGCGTTATTGGATAGTTGTGCTACTGCTGGCCGGACTTTTCAGGCCAGCAGTAGCGCAGCCGTTCAATATCCGTATTGACCCCTTTGGCCAAGGTTATGGGGATGGAGCTCTAAGTGTAGAAGTATCAAATAATGGTAACTATTTAGTCGTGGCTAGCGTGCCTTTCAACAATGGTCAGTTCTACTATAGTTCTGTTGTAACCTCGATAATGTTGTCGCCACTAGGTGAAGTGTTACAGATCGACCGTGTAGTTGACCCATTGCACGCCACCTATCCCGGATTTTGTAATAGCATCGTCAAAAGAACCGATGGTGGCTTTGTGGTGGGTGGTGGCAATTTTACAACCGATAGCATGGATAATTGGATCCAGAGACCGGTATTGTACTTCTTCGATGCAACAGGTGCGTATGAAGAGCAAGTTCCACTCGGCCCGGATAACCAGTCGTGGATCGGTCGGCAAGCCAACCAAACCCCCGATGGCGGTTACGTGATCAGTGGGGAGCACAGCGCCACAGAAGGCAATGGGCTTGATGCATTCGTGATCAAGACCGATGCGCAGGGCAACGAGGAGTGGACCCGTTCTTTCGGTGGGCAATGGAATGATACAGGCAATTCGATCGCCTCCAGAATGGATGGTGGCTATTTTTTTGGTGGGCAGTACAGGATCAATTCTTCTGATGCGCAAGTATGGGTGATGGCCTTGAACTATATGGGCGGGGTGGCTTGGTCACGCACTTGGGGCGGCAATTTTCAGGATCTGAACCCGCACGTGGTGGAAATGGCCGATGGTCATGTGCTAATATCAAGTGGTTTGGGCCATTCGTCCAATGGTCTATACCAAGCCTATATGGCCAAATTGGACCGTAGTGACGGGGCATTCATTTGGGAGCGGGAGTACGGTCCCGTTGGGCCGGAGGTCATTATCAGGAGCGTGCACGAGATCACACCATTCGGCGACTTGATCGCTGTAGGTCGAACACGTGTCTCAAATTCTTACTACGGCACCCTGTTCCGCACCACGAACGATGGCGATAGCCTATGGCTGCGCAACTACCAATACCACGACAGCTTAGTGAGCAATGCCTCCGGGCTCTTTTATGATGCAGTACCCACGCCCGATGGTGGCTTTGTTGCTGTAGGCTCGGCATTCTCCATTAATGGCATCTACACCCAAGACGTCTGGGTAATAAAGACCGACAGCATGGGTTGCATAGAACCGGGTTGCGATGTGATCACGGGCATGCAAACGCAGCTTACCAATATGAAAGATGCGTTGCGGGTTTGGCCCAACCCGGTGCAAGCTGGTGGTGCCGTGCAAGTGGAGCTGCAGCTACCAGATGGTTTTAAGGCAGATGGGCCATTGCAATTGACCGTTACGAATGGTTTGGGGCAGTTGGTGCATAGGCAAGGTTTAGCACAGAATCCGCGCCCTGAGGTTCTCGAAGGGCAACTCTCTTCAGGACTATACCACCTTCACCTCCACGATAACACACGTTGGATCGCTGGTGCCAAGCTGGTGGTGGAATAGCCAACCAGTCAACCCTCAACCTTCTACACAGAGCGAAGTCGAAGTGCCCTACAACTAACTCCCGAACATCTCCTTCACCCGCTCAAAGAACCCCTTGTCCTTCGCCGAAGGTTTGGGCTGGAAACCGGCACTGTTGCGCAGTTTCTCCAGGGTCGCTTTCTCGTCCTTCGTAAGGTCGGTAGGGGTCCAAACGGCCACGTGTACCAGCAGGTCGCCGTGTCCGTGATGGTTCAAATGCGGTAGCCCTTTTCCCTTCAGTCGCAAGGTGTGGTTGCTTTGGGTGCCCGGTTCGATCGTCACCTTCGCCTTGCCGGTTACCAAGGGTACTTCGATCTTGGACCCAAGGGCGGCATCCACCATGTTGATGAACACTTCGTGATGCAGGTTCTGTCCGTCACGCCTGAGTGTCGAGTGCTTTTCCTCCTCGATCACTACGAGCAGATCGCCGGGGACACCTCCTGCAGGTGCGTCGTTCCCCATGCCGCTCACGTTCAGTTGCATGCCTTCCTCCACACCGGCCGGCATCTTGATCGGGACAACGACCTCTTCACGGATCAAGCCGTTCTCATCACTACCGGGTGCTCGTTTGGTAACGGAACGGCCCATTCCACCGCAAGCGGGGCAGGTGGTAACCGTTTGCATTTGCCCAAGGAAGGTGCTTTGTACTCGCCGTACTTGGCCGTTACCACCGCAGGTACTGCAGGTGCCGTATTCGCTGCCTTTGGCCCGGACCAGCTTGGTCACCTTGATCTTCTTATCGGCGCCAAGGGCGATCTCTTCCAAGGTCAGCTTCAGGCGTACGCGCAGGTTGCTGCCTTTAACGGTACGGCCACCACCTCCACCACGTTGTCCAAATCCTGAGAACGCACCCCCACCGCCGAAAATATCGCCGAACTGGGAGAAGATATCATCCATGTTCATGCCACCGCCATGGAAACCTCCCCCGAAACCACCGGGTGGGTTATGGCCGAAACGGTCGAACTTGGCGCGCTTGTCGGGGTCGCTCAGGATCTCGTACGCACCGGCAGATTCCTTGAACTTGTCTTCCGCTTGGTGATCTCCGGGGTTCTTGTCCGGATGGTGTTTGATCGCTTGTTTGCGGTACGCCTTCTTGATCTCTTCAGCAGTGGCATTTCGGCCCACGCCGAGGACCTCGTATGGGTCTTTCTTGCTCATGTGTTCAGCGGTGGTGGTTCGTTCGCCTGCTTGTCGCAGGCACGGTTGTGGCTTGTCGGTCGACGCATGCGTCGACGCTACTCGCCTACAACGACCTTGGCGTAGCGGATCACTTTGTCGTTCATGGTATACCCGTTCTCCACCACCTCCAACACCTTGCCTTTCAGGTCGGGGCTTGGTGCGGGTGCCTTGGTAATTGCTTCGTGCAATTCGGGGTCGAAGGCGGCACCTTTCGCATCGATCGCTTTCAGCCCTTGCGCTTGCAGGATGTTCACGAACTTCTGGTGGATCAGATCCATGCCTTGCTTCACAACTGTGGCATCTTCCACCTTGGTGTTGTTGGCAATGGCGCGCTCCAGATCATCCAATACCGGAAGAATGTTCTTCAGCGCACCCGCACCGGCGATCTGGAGCATCTCCAACTTCTCCTTGGCGGTACGTTTCCGGAAATTGTCGAATTCGGCAAAAAGGCGTAGGTTCTTATCGGTCAAGGCCGAGATCTCGCTCTGTTTGGTTTCCAATTCCAACGCAAGCTGCTCCAACTCGGTAAGTGGAGGTCCAGTTTCGGCTGGTGTCGCATCTGCCGTGGTGTCAGCGTTGTCAGTGCTTAGCTGTTGGTTCGCCATTTCGTCCAAGAAATTTGCGGTCGTCTCTTTATTCTGGTGCTCTTTCTCCATCGGGTTGTTCTCCTTAGTGCTACTGCGGAACGGATTTTTGAATGCCATGATGTTACCGTGTCGCTGGTCGGCGGAGCCGTGTGGCAAGTAGGGTGCCACGTCGTGGTCCATGGACAGGATGGCAGTTGGCCAGTGGTACTTCAAATGAAAAGCCCCCGCATTGCTGCAAGGGGCTTTTTCAGAAAGTATTTGCGTTATAGGGTATCTCGAAGAACCTCGAACCGATGGCACAAGCGCTTATCGTTCGGGTCAGCCAAGGCGCGACGAAAGGAAGTTACCCGTAGGTAACTGACTGAGGAAGCAACTGGCACATCCCGGCCTGACGGGAGCAGGATGACCGAACGAGAACGCTTGCCCGAAGGGTCGGTGCGCCGTACGGCGGGCCGATGAAGCGGGAGCGAGGTTCTTCGAGGTACCCTATAGGCTCTTCACGTGCTTGTCCAGCTCTTGGTGCAACGCCATGCCACGCAGGTTCTTGGCGATGATGATACCATTGGGATCGATAAGAAAGCTCATGGGAATGGAACTAACCCCATAGAGCTGCGCTCCTTTGGATTGCCAGAAGCCCAGATCGCTCACGTGGTACTTCCAGTTCAAGTTGTCTTGCGCGATCGCGCTTTTCCAAGCGTCCCGGCTGCGGTCCAGACTTACGCTGTATACCTCAAAACCCTTCGCGTCCGTGAACTTGGCTTGGGCGTATTTGTTGTAGGCCGCCACCACGTTCGGGTTCTCCATGCGGCAAGGCCTGCACCAACTCGCCCAGAAGTCGACCAGTACATACTTGCCTTTAAGCTCTGAAAGTTTCAACACCTTCGAGCTGTCCGGGTTCATGTACGCCAGTTCCGGCCCTTTGTCGCCGATGTTGGTGCCGATCTTGGCATCTCCATCCGCAACTGAACGGTCCATTCTATTTGTGAAACCGTAAACCGCCAGCAGGGCTATCGCAGCGATCGTAACAAGGCGTGTCTTGGACATGATCTTTCTGAATTCCATTGAGACAAAGGTAAAGGGTTCAAGTGCAGCAAAAAGCGAATACCATGCCGGAATGGGAAGGCTATTCGGGCGTGAAGGGTGAAGGAATGCGGTCAAACACGAACGATCTTGGCTCCCAGGGACTTCAACCGTGCTTCGATGTTCTGGTAACCACGGTCGATCTGTTCAATGTTGTCTATGGTGCTGGTGCCCTCGGCGCTCAGTGCTGCAATGAGCAGCGAGACCCCGGCGCGTATATCGGGGCTGGTCATACGGATCGCGCGTAAGGGGCTTTGGAAATCGTTCCCGATCACCAATGCTCGGTGCGGATCGCAGAGCGTGATCTGACCGCCCATCTCGATCAATTTATCCACGAAGAACAACCGGCTTTCGAACATTTTCTGGTGTACGAGAACTGATCCCTTTGCTTGGATCGCGGTAACCAGTACAATGCTGAGCAGGTCCGGAGTGAATCCCGGCCAAGGGGCATCGCTCACCGTCATGTTGCTTCCGTCGATGAACTTGGTGATCTTATAGTGCTCTTGCGCTGGAATGTGGATGTCATCGCCCCTGCGCTCCAGCACGATCCCCAACTTGCGGAAGACATCGGGGATCACCCCAAGTCGATCGTAGGCCGTATCCTTGATCGTGATTTCGCTGCGCGTCATGGCCGCCATACCGATGAACGATCCGATCTCGATCATATCGGGCAACATACGGTGTTCCGTTCCGCCCAATTCCTTCACACCATCGATATGCAACAAATTGCTGCCGATGCCACTGATCTTGGCCCCCATACGTACGAGCATATCGCAGAGCTGGTGCAGGTACGGTTCGCACGCTGCGTTGAAGATCGTGGTACGGCCTTCAGCCAATACTGCGGCCATAACGATGTTTGCGGTACCGGTAACACTCGCCTCGTCCAAGAGCATGTAGGCTCCCTTCAACTTCTTGGCTTCCACTTTGAAAAAGCCTTCCTTGGCATCATAGGCGAATTGTGCGCCCAGTTTCTCGAATCCGATGAAGTGCGTGTCCAGTCTCCTTCGGCCGATCTTGTCGCCACCGGGAGTAGGGATGTAGCCGCGGCCAAAACGGGCAAGGGTAGGACCAACGACCATAACGCTGCCGCGGAGGCCTCCACCCAAAGCTTTGAACTTTTCCCCCAGGAAGAATTCGAGGTCGATATCCTTGGCCTTAAATCGGAAACTGCCATTGCCGAGCCGTTCAACAACCACACCCATCATCTCCAACAGGTCGATCAGCTTGTTCACATCCACGATGTCCGGCACGTTGTGGATAGTGACCGGCTGAGCCGTCAGGAGTACAGCACAAAGTATCTGCAATGCTTCATTCTTGGCACCTTGTGGAACTACTTCGCCTTTTAACCGATGTCCACCTTCGATCTTGAAACTTCCCATGCTGCGAAGCAACGAAGCCCGATCGGACGAATGCGGGTCTGAGCGTTAAGGGTTTCAACAAACAGTTGTCACTTTGCGGGGCAGGAGGCAGGGGCAAAAGCAATTGCAAAAGGCAGGGGCAATAGCAATAGCAGGAGGCAGGGGCAACAAGCAGGGGCAACAGGCAAGGCAACGAGCGATCGTGATCCCGCCGTACCGCTTTCCCGCCGCTTTGGTGGGGAGGTAGGCTGGAGTAAGGGCGATCGGCAGGAGCAACGGGCAGGGACAATGCGTTAAGGCAAAAGAAGGCCCAATTCACAAGACACAAGTCTCAATTTGGTAAGGGAGCAAACGCCATAGCAGTAGGCAATAACATATGCGATCAGCAAGAACGGCACTCGTCACTCACGACGAAGAACTCACGACTCACGACTCACGACTCGACTCACGACTAACGACTAACGACTAACGACTCACCACTCTCTTCACTCACCACTCACCACCCAAGACTAACGACTTCTTCAGATCAATACCTCTTCTTCCTGCTACGGTTCCGCTTTTTACCGCTTCCACCGCCGTGATTGTTGTTGCTGTTGTTATGCCGTTTGCGGGTGGTTTCCACTTCGTTACGCGGGCCGGTCTGCTGCGTACGGATCAGGTCGGAAGTGGCGGCGAGTTGTGTTTCTGCGTCCAGCTTCAATTTGCCTTTGCTCATCTCGCCCAGGTCCTTCAGGATCACGGGGTCGGGCACGGTGTCCCTGTTCCAAACGAGGAATTGCTTCTTCATGTGGTTGGCGATCACCATGGTGTACAGGTCTCGGTCCGCACCTTCTTCCATGGCGACACATTGGTCGATCATACGTTGTACCAATTTCCCGTAGTGGCCGAATTTGATGCTCGACTGCGGATACGGCACGCTCTTGGGTTTGCTCACCAGCTCTTCCGGAGTGGGCATTGGGAAAGGGCTGTCCACATCAAGCTTCAAACTGCTCATGATGTAGAGATGGTCCCACAAGGTGCGTTCAAAATTGTCGCTGTTGCGCAGCTGCGGGTTCAGCCGACCGATGACCTGGATGATGGCCTTCGCGGTTCTGGTCCGTTGTTCCCGATCCTCCAATTCCATGCAGTGGTCCACCATGCGTTGCACGTGGCGGCCATATTCAGGAATGGGCAATTGAGGGCGTTGGGTATTATAATCGAAATGAACTGTGCTCATGGGCGGAACGATGGGCTGCGGTGCGAATAGACCGAACAGAGCCGATACTTGCGTTCTGAAGGACGCAGAGGGCCAAATCTAAGGCGGAGAAAATTGAGAAGGCAAGAATTGGATCGATGAATGAGCACTTCACTATCCCCCTATCTGGTACAACTGTATCCAATCGGGGTCCTGCATATCGCGCAAGAGTCGGAATGCACCTTCGCCGAAATAGGGACCGTGCCAATCTTCGAATTGCGGTGGTCTGTAAAGTTGGAGGAGCACTTGCTGGCGTGCCGAGGGCGTGAAATCCTCATTTGCCCATCCTTTGCCTTGACCTTCCACCATTTCCTTGCGATAACGCAATTTCCATAGTTGAAGAACGGCGAGGCAATGGAGGTTCGTTCGCACCACATCTTGTTCCATCCACGCACCACATTGGGCGATCTGGAATTTGGAGAACAGATCGGCACCCTCTTGGTTGGCGCGACTTTCTTGCAGCCCCGCCATTTGTAGGATGTAGGGTTCCGTGCGCATAGGCATGGCATCCACCACGGCACCGTTGTATACGGTATAGATGAAGAGTGCGTGGAAATCGCCCTGTGCGGTGGGGTTGAGGCTGAAGCCGAATTCCCGTGTAGCCAACAGTGGCGGCGGGCCGGAATGGCCTTCAGCAAGAAAGCAGCAGGAAAGAATGAGGGCTAGTGCAGATCGGTACATGGAGCAAACGGACACCGGCACCTCACTGGACTAGAGGTCCTGCCCCCCAATACGTTCTAGAATGTATTCGGTTACCTTTTCTAATCCACAACGGTAAGTTTCGCGAACCGCAGGAGCAATTGCTTTTGTCCAGTAGTGGGGAAGAACACCGTTGCCTTGATGTCCGGAGCTTTGCCTTCTATCTTCAGCACTTTGCCTTTCCCGAAGCGCTCGTGTGCCACGGTCATGCCTTCGGCCAATTCCGGCGTGGCACTGCCCAAGGTATGGGTGGCCTCAAGTGGTTTTCCTTCCGCGGAAAGCCTTTTCAAGTTACCCGGTTTGGTGGGCTTCGCAGTCGAAGCGGCCACGTTGGCCCCTTGCTGGATGCCGGGTGCGGTGCGTTCCCTTCCGTAAACGGGTCTGGATGCACTCCTGTCGTCGGTGGTCGTCTTTTCAGCATAGCGAGGACCTGTCTGCGGAGTTTTGCGTGCCCAAGGTGGCGTGCCAGGGCGTGCGTATTGCCCGGTACTGAAGGCGCCGCGTTCGTTCACGGCCGTCAATTCGAGGTATTTCGGGTCGATCTCGTCGATGAACCGGCTGGGTTCGCTGGTGGTGAGGTTGCCCCACTTGTAGCGGCTCATCGCGTAGCTAAGGGTCGCACGTTTCTCGGCCCTGGTGATCGCCACGTAGAACAAGCGGCGTTCCTCCTCAAGGTCGGCGCGGCTCTGTACGGCCATCAAGTTCGGGAACAAGTCCTCTTCCAGACCTACCACATGCACATAAGGGAATTCCAATCCTTTGGCGCTGTGGATCGTCATCAAGCTCACACGGTCATTGTCGTTGGGGTCGGAGTTGTCCGCATCTGTCAACAGGGCTACATCGATCAAGAAGTCGCTCAGGGTCTTAGTGGCTTCCTGATCGTCGGGAGCAGGAGCATCCGTGCCTTCTTCCGTCCCATCCGTTCCTGAGACACTCGAAGGATCACTGAACTCCTTCATGCCGTTGAGCAATTCCTGGATGTTCTCATACCGGCTCACGCCCTCCGGGGTCTTATCCACGAATAGGTCTTTCAGGATCCCGCTCTTCTGCGCGATGTGTTCGCCCAGTACATGCGCGCTGTGCGTTTCCAACATGGTCTGGAAACTTTGGATCATGAGCACGAAATCGGCAATGGCCTTGCGTGTACCACTGTGGAATCCGAGGTCGCCGAGGTGCTCCAGGACCAAGTCCCAAATGGATATTTGCTTTTCGCTCGCCGCCACCATCAACTTGTCCAACGTGGTTTGACCTATCCCCCTTGCCGGGAAGTTGATCACCCGTTTCAGGGCCTCCTCATCCTTTGGGTTGCACACCAGACGGAAATAGCTGATCAGGTCCTTGATCTCCTTCCGTTGATAGAAACTTTGACCACCGTAGATCCGGTACGGTACGTTCAGTTTCCGCAGCGCTTCCTCCATGCTCCGGCTTTGCGCGTTGGTGCGATACAGGATGGCGAAGCCCTTGTTCGGCACCTGGTTCTGCATCTTCGTTTCGAAGATCGAATGCGCCACGAACTGGCCTTCCTCATTATCGCTGAGCGAACGGTGTACGATGATCTTATCACCTTCGTCGTTCTCTGTCCAGATCGTTTTGGGGATCTGCTCCTTGTTCTTCTCGATCAAGGAATTCGCCGCGCCCACGATCGTCTTCGTGCTGCGGTAATTCTGTTCCAGTTTGAAGATCTGCTGGTCCGGATAGTCGCTACGGAAGTTGAGGATGTTCTGGATGTTCGCTCCCCGGAAGGAATAGATGCTCTGACTGTCATCGCCCACCACAGTGATGTTCTCGTGCCGGGCGGCCAATGTCTTCACGATGTTGTACTGCGCCATATTGGTGTCTTGGTACTCGTCCACCAACAGGTATTGGAATCGGCTTTGGTACTTGAGCATCACCTCCGGATGGTCGCGGAACAGGATGTTGGTATTGAAGAGCAGGTCGTCGAAATCCATGGCACCTGCACGGAAGCACCTTTCGGCGTAGGCCTTGTAGATGTCGCCCATGCGTTCCCTGCCCACGGCGGCATCACCCCCCATCAATTCAGTGTTCTCCAGATATTCCAACGGACCGATCAAGTTGTTCTTCGCAATACTGATGCGGCCATGGACCTGGTTGGGCTTGTACAGTTTGTCGTCCAGCTTCCACTCCTTCACGATACTGCGGATCAGGCTTCGGCTGTCGTCGGTGTCGTAGATCGTAAAGTCCTTCGGGTAGCCCAATTTGTCGGCCTCTGCGCGCAGGATCCTTGCGAATACACTGTGGAAAGTACCCATCCACAAGTTGCGGGCCTCGTTGCTGAGGCCAGGCATATCGCGAAGCAGCAGGGCGATCCGCTCCTTCATTTCCTTCGCCGCCTTGTTAGTGAAGGTCAAGGCCAGAATGCGGAAGGCATCCACACCCTTGGTCATCAGGTGGGCAATGCGTACGGTAAGCACCTTGGTCTTTCCGCTACCGGCCCCGGCGATCACCATCATGGGGCCATCGGTGGCCTCCACGGCGGCGCGTTGTGCGGGGTTAAGCCCTTTCAAATGGTCCATGAACAGCCAAAGGTAAGTCGGTAGGTTTTCGTTTGTGGACCATCATGCTCAATGCAACTGCGCAGAACGTCGAGCAAGGATGAGCGTTGGCGGACGGGCAGCTCGAAACACTGCGGATCAAGTACGCTGGCTGGTCAGGTTCTGCCCTAACCACCTTTCCACCAGAACAACCGAGAAGCAAACGGCCAACAGCAGGATCAAGGGGAAAACATGCACCATGAAGCGGAACTCGGCCATCTTCAGTACCAAGGGATAGACGAGGACCATGTACACGGCGACCAATGGTATCCAGCGGGCCAATAGGGATGGGGCTTTTCTCCAATTCCAAAGCATGACGAAAGCGCCGATAGTCCCGAACAGAAGCGCAAAGTTGTACAGTGCCATTTGGCAAAGTTTGAAGAGCTTCATCCATATGGGCAAGTCAGAGAAGGGTGTTTGGAACAAGGTTTCGGCTCCCTTCTGCCAAACCATGTGAGGGACCATTAGGAACCTGCTCAGCACATGATGCATGAACGGTGCCCCTTTTGCATGGAGTTCAGTGTATCGGTCCAACGCAGCATCGGCCTTGGTAACTGCCGCTATGGAGTCTGCTGGGCTCAACTGGCCGTTCAAGGCGGCTCGGAAAAGTTCACTTACCATGATCAGACTGTCCTGATCGTAACCGGGTGCATAAGCGTAGCTGGGCGGTGGTCCTGCCAGGCGACCTTCGTTGTCCTTTTCAGGACAGCAGAACCATCGGCCATACCAGCGAATATCCGCTCCAGGGTCCCACCAGATGTAGTTGCCTCCATAACCTTGAAGAAAACGCATCATGTAACCTAAATGGTTCTTGGAGATCGCATCGGGCATCATGCCTTGGTTCGTAAGAGGGTTGAATTCGTGATTTGCCCGCCAATTCCGAAGTGCCCATACAGAATCGAACAAGGCGAAAGGAATAAGGAATATCACCAAGGCTCGAACTGCACGCGCTTTGCCCCAGTGGAGGAAGATCAAGGTCACTGCGGGTATCAGAAGTAGTGTTGACACGGGGCGAAGAAAAATGACCCAAGCAAGGAAAAGTCCGCACAGAAGGAGCAACCGGTCATCCTGCTTGTCCAAAGCCCGTTGAAATAAGTAGGCTTGTATCACGATCGCTGATGTGGACAAACTATCGGAAGACAAGGCGGTATCATACCAACTCGTGTAGGTGCTCAATAAGAACAAGATGTAGGTGGCCAATGCGGCGCGATGCGACCCGGTCAGGCGTTGCGCCATCAACGCAAGCAACAGCACACTTAGGCCGGAAAGGAACCACTGCAGAACGACCATGGCCTCGTAACTGGCGGTCTGGGATAGGAAATGCCGAAAGACCCAATAAGGTGCACCAACACCAGGCATACGATAATCCGGACTGTAATCCCCTCCACTTAGAACGCTTTCAATAGGTTCAAAGTAGCCAGGGGTGTCAGTAATTACCCAGTACAAGGAAATGGGTGAGTCAGCAGGTTTGCGATCATGCGCTTGCCAAAGCACAAAGATCGCCCTGAAGAAAAGGGCGATCAGCAAAAAAGTGAGCCATTTGCGCTCGATCAGTGCGGGTTCCCGATCAACTTGGATGCAGCCTGTCGTGATCCGATCCTGTTGGTCTTTCAAGTTGGATAAGAAGTTGGATCGGGCCATGCTAATTTCTATCCTGTTCAATACGTTCAGCGGCGGGCAGCGGAAAGATGCAGCGGCTAGTGCAGATGAAGAACGCGCGTATCCCTTTATCCAACATTCCGCGTTGACGTTCAACGCACTTGTTCCAGCTAAGTTCCAAGGTAAGTAGGACGAGCTTCCAGAGGAAGCGATGTTGTGTGTTCTTGGAGATATGCACCCAAAGCATCAGCTATGGAAAGCTGGATGGGGGCATAATTGTGGCTGATGAACCGATCATGATGGGTCCAAAGTTAGTTGCAGCATGGATGTGAAAGGTGCTCAAGAAGATCATTTTACACACTTTATTCACAAGTTGTCTTGCTCATTCCTTTGCACCGCGAACAAAGTGCCGTTCATCTTATTTCTCCCTGAAAACGGACCAGTGGTGCCGCCGCATCTAATTTTCGCCCGGGTTTGCGCAGCTAAGGGCAACATGGAACGATCGATCATACACACTGCTGATCCATTGGCGGAGTACAAAGCACTTCGCGAAGAGATCGACGTGGCCATAAGGTCCGTGTTGGAAGGCCCTTCCTACGTGCTGGGTGATGCGGTGCGCTTGTTCGAGGAGGATTTTGCGCAATATATCGGAGTGGCCCACGGCATTGGTGTGAACAACGGCACCGATGCCATCCATTTGTCGTTGCGGGCCTTGGAAATTGGAACGGGCGATGAAGTGATCACCGTATCACATACCGCAGTGGCCACGGTAGCTGCTATTTGCATGGCGGGAGCAACCCCGGTCCTTGCTGATGTGGATCCCATTACACGCACGCTGGATCCCGATCCGGTAGAACAATTATTAACCATTCGCACCAAGGCTATTATCCCGGTCCATCTATATGGTCACCCCGCGAACATGGATGTCTTGACCAAGCTGTGCGCAGACCATGGCTTGTCCATGATCGAGGATTGCGCCCAAGCACATGGTGCCAAGTGGCATGGCCAGCGAGTGGGCAGTTTCGGAGTGTTTTCCACGTTCAGTTTTTATCCCACCAAGAATCTCGGTGCTATTGGGGATGCAGGTCTGGTGGCCACCAATGATGCATCCCTTGCACAACGGCTCCGCATATTGCGTCAATACGGGTGGGAGCGGCCTCAATTCAGTCAATTGCAAGGTTGGAACAGCCGCTTGGATCCTCTACAGGCCGCTATCTTGTCGGTGAAGTTGAAACACCTCGATGCCCGAACCAACAGGCGCCGCGTTCTCGCCGAGGTATATAATGAACGGCTCAAGGACCTTCCCATTGAATTGCCAACCGAAGAACCAGGCTGCTTCCATGTATATCACCTCTACGTGGTTGAACTTCCTGACGAGACTACACGCAATGCCCTTCGTGAACATCTTGCCCGATCTGGGATCAATGCCGGTATCCACTATCCATATGCGGTACACCAGCAGCCTGCCTACCAACCATGGATCCGGACCAGTGCCATGGTGGTTACAGAGCGCTTGGCACGTACTGTACTTTCCCTGCCATTGTTCCCTGACCTGACGGATCAAGAGATCCAGCGCGTTTGTGATGCCGTACGTGCCTTTTACACGTTCAACACATGAGGCACACTACTGTCCAGGCTCTTCGCAGGATCCTTCTGCAGCAGCATACACGAGAAGATGGACTATTGACCGTGATCCCGGATGATGGTCCTATGGGCTTGGGCATCACTGTACGACGGGTATTCACGGTAACAGAAGTTCCTGCTGGTGGCATACGTGGGGACCATGCCCATCGCGATTGCTCGCAAGTGGTGGTTTGCTTACGCGGTGCAGTGCGGATCGTGATCGACGACGGCCGCGATGCCATCACGGTCAGTTTGGGTGGGTCGGAAGAGGCTTTGTTCATTCCGCCGGGATTGTGGAACCACCTCACGTTCGAAGGACCCGATACGGTGGTGGCCGTATTTTGCGACCAGCCATACAAGGAATCGGATTACCTCCGGGACCGTGCCGCTTATCAAACGTACAAGGGCATCGACGCATGAAAGGAGGAATGCAGCAAGGGGAGCACGGTCTAATGGACCAGTTGGAAGGCACCCTGTGGTGGTATGCGGGCCTGCACGCCAACGTGCTGCAAGCCGTTGCCAAGTATGCCCAGAGATCAAACGATCTGTTAGATGCCGGCTGCGGGACAGGGGGCACGCTTCAACGTATTGGAGCACGATATCCGGATATCCGGCTGCATGGCCTCGACATTTCCGAATATGCGTGTGAGGTCGCACGCGTGAAGACGGGTGCCCTTGTTGTGCAGGGTTCGGTGGATGCCTTGCCCTATATGGACGGGTCCTTCGATGCGCTGATCAGCTTGGACGTATTGGGATACCAACTCGACGTGAATGCCGCTGTTGCCGGCTTCCA
>Ga0335394_10004084_pt1 | contig 16599 bp, 15 predicted proteins | sample MAT03_FD_205741 | JGI IMG/M metagenome (GOLD analysis project Ga0335394, IMG submission 205741) | Freshwater microbial communities from Lake Fryxell liftoff mats and glacier meltwater in Antarctica - MAT-03 (spades assembly) (version 2) ... | reverse complement strand
CCAGTATCAAAAAACTACGCGAGGCGTTTAACAAATTACCCGGTGTTGCTCCCAACATTGGTGGGTTTATTTCCCATCGCATGGATGAAGTGCTGTCGGGGGTGAGAAGTGCGATCGCCGTGAAAATATTTGGGACTGATTTAATCGAACTGCGGAAGATTGGCGAACAAGTGCGAGATGTCATTAAGCCCATTACCGGAATTGTAGACTTACAGCTTGAACCCCAACTGCCCATTCGTCAGGTACAAATTCAATATGATCGCCCGGCGGCGGCTACCTATGGATTGAGTATGGAGCAGTTATCAGGCGTGGTGGAAACTGCCTTAAATGGTCGTGTGGTGTCGCAAGTGGCAGAAAACCAGCAACTAATTGATATTTTTGTCTCCTTGACGGAGAAAGCCCGCAATAGTTTAGATGCCATTCGCGCTATTCCTCTAATTACCCCCACTGGGCAAACTATCCAGTTGGGTACAGTTGCCAAAGTCAGCTATGGTATGGGTGCGAATGTTGTGAATCGGGAAGATGTGTCGCGGCTGATCGTTGTTTCGGCAAACGTTGCCGAGCGCGATTTGGGTAGCGTTGTTGGCGATATTCAATCCCAGATTCAACAAAAAATCAAACTCCCCAATGGCTACTTCATCCAGTACGGTGGACAGTTTGAATCAGAGCAGCGTGCTACCAATAACCTACTAGTATTTAGCATCCTGGCTGCGATCGTGATTGCCGTATTGATGTTCTTCTCCGTTAAATCGCTTTCCGCGACAATTGCCATCATGCTCAATCTGCCTTTGGCCTTGGTGGGTGGTATTATCTCCATTGCTTTGAGTGGCGGTGTGATTTCGATCGCATCTCTCATCGGCTTTATTACCCTATTTGGAGTAGCTGTCCGCAATGGTTTGTTATTGGTAGACAACTACAACAATAAGTTTGCTCAGGGAATGCCCATTAAAGATGTGATTATCAACGGTTCCCTAGAAAGAGTTAACGCCATCCTGATGACGGCACTCACTTCCGCACTAGGAATGCTGCCTTTGGCGATCGCCAGTGGGGCTGGAAATGAAATTCTGCAACCGTTGGCAATTGTAGTTTTGGGCGGTTTATTTACTTCTACGGCTTTGACTTTATTGGTCATTCCTGCTCTCTACGCCAAATTTGGCAAACAGTTAATGCCTAAACAAAAACCTGTTTTGATGAACCAATCCTGGTCAAACTAATTGGATGCCTAAGCCAGGAAGTCACCCTCCTGACTCGGCTACAAAACCGTGCATTAAACGTTAACTTCACACGGCTCTTCAGTGATTTGGTGCTTCTCAAGCATACCTATAAATTCAGAGTTGAATGGGATTACGGTTGAGATAATCCTCATCTATCTCTTGAACTGGAACAGCAACTTTATCTGCTGCCATTTTATTATCACTACATATTTACCACTACCAGCTAAAGAAGTTTACCACTTGATTTCCTTATTAGAAGAAAATGCTCTTAAAGCAAGTTCAACCTCTCTAGAAACTAGTGTGCTTGAGGCAGCTAAAACTGCAAGCCAAAAGCTTACAATTTGGCTCAACCAATCTAGAAAGCTTGGAGGGCTTACTAAAAAGTCGTATTTTCTCCCAATTCCAGTGGCACTTGTTGCAGTCCTATAAGTAATACTGATTAAAATAATCAAAGCTCCCAAAATCTAACTGACTTTGGGAGCTAATAATTTTAAGTTCACCGCGACGCCGTTTTACCTAAGTTTATGACCTGGGTTTATCCAGGTGGGAACCTAAATTCCTCGTTTAAAGTTTCCGGGTACATGCCCGGTCTACTGCCACGAGAACAGTTGACTCCCTTGTCATTAAAGGCATAGATCAAAAAACTTGATGGCAGTCACCAACGTCGTAGTTGAACTTCACTCATTATAGCTTTTCAAAAGATGTTGTGTGTTCAACATCGAAAGTTTCTGAAAATTTACCTGGGATACCAGATAGATTCTATGCTGTGGGCGATGGCGATCGCTTGCTCTCGATTCTGATTATCCAGCAAAACGGTAACATGTCCTAACTTCCGCCCAGTCCGTGATTCTGTCTTCCCATACCAGTGAACGTGCGCTTGGGGAATTTCTGCTATTTGTTGACGCTGGCTTTGGTAGTCGCTGTGAGAATTTTCATACCCCAGTAGGTTCACCATCACAGCACCAGCCGACTGCAAAGCCGGATTTCCTAAAGGTAAACCACAAACGGCTCTCAGGTGCTGCTCAAACTGCGAAGTTTCACAGGCGTCAATAGAAAAATGTCCAGAATTGTGGGTACGGGGTGCAATTTCATTTACCAGGATTTTGCCATTAGTACCCAGAAATAGCTCAATTCCAAAAATGCCCACTACTTCTAGGCTATTTAATAGAGTATGTGCGATCGCTTGAATTTCTGCTACTTGATTAGGCGTAATCTCGGCTGGTGCAATTACCCGCCGACAGACTTGTTGTTCTTGTTGGGTTTCTACCACAGGATAAGTTATAATTTCTCCCTTTACAGAACGCGCTGCAATTATTGCTAATTCTCTTTGAAAAGGGATAAATTCTTCTAACAAGAAAAGTGATTGATTTAAAGTTTTTGTTGTGGTTTCATCACTTAGCTTTTGCTCTAAAGTAGCAAAATCCTGAATTATGAAAGTACCTTGACCATCGTAACCGTGGCGTCGGGATTTCAAAACTACAGGAAAACCTAGATATTCTATTTTTGATTTGAGATTTTCCACCTCGTCAAGGGCGAAAAATTGAGGAACTGGTAAGCCTAATTTGCGTAAATAGCAACGCTGATGATATTTATCTAAAAGAGGAGCTAAAGCTTCTAATCTGGGACGAAAACAAACGCCTTGCTGTGCTAAAATAGATAAACTATCTAAGTTAACAAATTCGTTTTCAAAGGTGATGACATCGCATTTTTGAGCTAATATTTCCGTAGCTGTTGCATCATCAACTGGGGCGAAAACAGTTTCTTTGGCAATTGACACAGCCGGATCGTGTTCACTAGGAGTTTGTACTAATAATTCTACTCCTAGCCTCTGTGCTGCATCTGCCATCATCCAGGCAAGTTGTCCGCCACCAATTACACCAACACGTTTCATTGACATCCTAAAGAATCACGAGTTTGCACGCCTGTTTTGGAATTCACACCACTGGCTTTACCGCACAGTTCTTTGATTTGCGCTCTATCCAAAATTGCATCTGTAAAATCTGCACCGTCTATATTCACATCATTAAATATGGCGCGGAGCAAAAGAGCTTCTTTGAAAACTGCATCGCTCAAATCTGCCTTAGTCAAGTTTACCTGATCGACCATTGCATTAGTTAAATCTGCTCCGTGGAGATTTGCATTTGTCATCACCGAAGCACTCATGACTGCTCCTCGCAAATCAGCGTTAGAAAAGTTAGCTAGTTCCATATTGGCGTTAGAAAACTCCGCAGCTTGCAAGCTGTCACCAGAAAAATCACGTCTTGACAACTCTGCATTGCTAAATGAAAGCGGATGAGTCCAGTCTACTGCCAATGCGGGATCAGCCACGCACCATATAATTATTCCTAGAAGGAACGCAAACCCTTGCCGCCATAACATATCGAGAGCTAATTTGGTGTCTAATCGCTGCATTTAATTACCGCATTTGAATATTAGCAAGACTGGATCATCTTAATTGAGACTCCCAGCGTTGCTACTGGACTTGGGAAACGTGTATTTCTCTAGCTTAATATTTTGTAACGCAAAAAGGCTGGATGCGTAGCCTGTGGTAGACATCGCTTCTCACCCTTAGTAGCTAGAGAGCGGCAATATAGCGTTTCCTAAGCAGCTTAGGTACACTCAAATCTTTTTTACCAAGGTTAGTAACTTTGAAAATCTACCTTAAGTAGGTAGGCGTAATTAAATATAAGATCAAACCTCACCCTCAATCCCTCTCCTTAGTAAGGAGAGGGAAGCCGGAGGCAGGGTGAGGTTTTATATTTAATTTGACCCACTTACTTACCAGATCGGGAATCACTATATTTACACATCACGCGCTTTGAAAAAATTATAGATAGCAAGAGCGATCGCTAAAAGCAACACTGCATGAATTAAATTTCCGGCAATATGAAGTGCCAGTCCTAATGCCCAAAAAGCAATCAGTACAACAACAATACCCCAAAGTATACTCAACATATATTTGATTTGAATCAAGTAAGTTTTTATTTCTTTAGATATTTTACTCCTAGCTTCACTTTGATTCTATTTACCCTCAGAGATGTATATAAATTTAAATCATCTTTCTTGAGAAAGAAAATTAATTAAAATTTACCTTTTGCCCTTACCTGCAATTCTTTCTTTTAACTGAGCCTACGCTCGTGGATTTGTTTACAATTATTCATTTTCAGATTTGAATTTCAGGATATAAAGAGTTTTCTTAAGCAGTAATACTCATGGGCTTATTTACAATTCTTTACTTTCAATGTTTCAAGTAAAGTTTATTGTCTTTTAAATTTAACAGCCCCGATCAACTGTTAGTCTTTTAATTAATGAAAGCAAGATTTGAGCGTAATTATATGCGTCTCAACTGCTTAATAAAGCTTAAAAGTTGGATAATTAGCGTTAATTTTATAGCGATTAGTTAGTTTTTCAGGAATCTCCAAGAGTTTACATTCACCAAGTACACAACTTCCACAAACCGAACTCCGAAACCCGATGATGAATCATTACTCACTTCAATGGATTGAGGCATGGTGCCAAGAAAATGGCTGGACAGATTTATTTGTAGAGCGACGTAACAACTTCTGGGCTTTCCCTCCGGGTGGGGTAATGCCAGAACCAATTCCAGTTCACGTTCTCAGAGTGATTAAAGCCGAGAAGGGATTGACTTTTGAAGAACGATTGTGGTCGATGTCCGCAGTAATTGGCACAATCGTAGCTGTTCTCTTTACCTTTTGGTTGCAGTCGCCGATGCCATTAGTTTTCGCTTTCGGTTTTAATGCCGTTACGGTGGCTCAATTTGAGCTTGAAGATGCTTAAATTATTATTTTGGGCTTTGCTATTAAAAACTGCTCTTGTCTACTTTCAGCAAGAGCAGTTTTTAATTTCAGAAAAAGAGACGAAATCACGACAAATCGGTTGACCTTTCGGGTAGGGATTGAACTTGGGCAGATTTTTCATAGGTAGGTTGCGATCGCAATTAAAGCAGAATTCAGGTGTCAAAATTCATAATTCAATGGATACATTTGCAACAGATATTGCAACGGATGTAATAACGCAAGTGGACGAACGAACGACCTCTCCTGCCTTAATCAAAGTGGAGATAGGTAACGAGTGTGGTGAAGAAAACGGAATAAAGCCTAAAATTACTTTGCCGAGTGATGCTTTTCTGACTCGCAATTGCTTGGAAAGGAGCTAGTACCGTGCAGAGGTTCCAGACCTTGAGGTGACTTAGGGGAATTTTCGCACGATAAACAGACAATTTACCATTTCCGAGAACCTACGCTTCAACCCCTCAGCCCTTGTATCTCTAGCATCTATAGCGGTTTTCAAATGGATATAATACACTACTTTAGTCTCTGTCTCTAGCCTCTAATCTCTTTCTCCCACCGAGCAATATTGTAGACAATATCCAAGCGCTATATTTTAGATTACGTAATGCAACAGTTGTCTCTTTTCTCTGATGTGTCTAGCTCCGAGCCAACGAATACAAATTGGTTCCAGAATATTTTAGCCATTCTTGCAGTCAGGCAAGAACCAGCATGGACTGATAATTTTGGTAAATCTCTCCGCTAATGCCTGATCCAACACGGACATACTCCTATTAAAACACTCAGTTTATTTTCTGGTGGTGGTGGATTAGACATTGGTTTTCATGATGCTGGCTTTGAAATCATTCAAATGGTAGAACTTGAAGCCAAGTATGTTCAGACCTTAAAAAGGAATTCTTTACCAGATAAGTGGCTACAAGGCTCTGAACCTATCTGCATTGATATTAGAGAGTATTTACCTGAATCTCATCTCACACTAGATTTTATTATTGGCGGCCCTCCTTGTCAAACTTTCTCTGCTGCTGGACGTAGAGCGGCTGGAGTGTCTGGAACAACTGATGTTAGAGGTACACTATTTCAAGAATACGTTCGTATTTTGAATCTGCTTAAGCCTAAAGGATTTCTATTTGAAAATGTATACGGAATTACTGGTGCCAATGGAGGAAAAGCTTGGCAAGAAATTCAAGAAGCTTTTAGAAAAGTTGGCTATAGTATTTATTTTCGTATTCTTGATGCCGCTGATTATGGAGTACCTCAACATCGAGAGCGTTTATTTATTGTTGGATTAAAAGAGGGTGAATATTTATTTCCCTATCCTACTCATGGCCCTGATTCTCTTAATCAAAATTCCTATTATTCAGCAGAAGAAGCTGTAGAAGGCGCTGATATTTCAGAAATGGAAACAGGTCTAGGCGGACGTTTTGGACATTTACTTGAACATATTCCACCTGGACTGAACTATAGTTTTTATACAAAAGAGATGGGTTATCCTAACCCAATATTTAGTTGGAGATCAAAATTTTCAGATTTCCTGTATAAAGCAGATCCAACAAATCCAGTACGAACAATTAAAGCACAGGGAGGACAATACACCGGGACTTTCAGTTGGGAAAATCGGAGATTCTCGATTGCAGAGTTAAAGAGATTACAGACTATTCCTAATGACTATGAACTTCTTGGTAATAGGCAAGTTTCTATTGAACAAATTGGAAATTCAGTGCCTCCTCAACTTGGGCGGATATTGGCTCTTAGTATTCTAGAACAAGTAATTAAATTTGAATTACCTTTCCCTATAATTTACTTACCTGAAAATAAAAAACTAGGTTTTCGGCAGCGTAAAAGAAAGTTAACTGAAATTTATTCTCAAAAGGCTAAATCTGCAATTACAGATTTACGTCAAGCAGGAAAAATTTTATCTATACCTCGTTCTCAATATGAAGATAAAGGAAAAATGATCAGATTTTTATCTGCTGATTTTTCTTGGACAACAGAACAAACTTCTAAAGGTGTAAAAATTTATATATCCTACGATTTGAATGATTCATGCTGGCTGTTCACAGCAGGTATCAATGATAATTGCGAAGAAGAATATCAATTCGTGGTAGATGTTAATCCGTCTTGCGGTCATGATGAATGGTTTCTGGGAACGTGTTCAGTTAAGCTTTGTGCTAAGGCTCTTGATACACAGTTATATACATCTCTTTGGAAAGCTTTTGAAGAAAAGTTAACTGAAGCTACAGGAAAAGCGGATTTAGTTCAGTTATCTGGATATTATCAATACAATGCCCGAATTAGTGGAATAATAACTTTTTATCCTCAGTTGAAAGTTAAACCACTTTGGCGTGTAATCCAATGTGTGGCGAGGTGTATTGGTACTGCTGCTCAATTTTCAGCTACAGAGCTTGCAGACCGATGGGGTGTGAAAGCAGAAGATGTCTTCTCCTACCTTCAGTCTCTGCGATCTATGGGTTACGAAGTTAGAAATCACAACACAAACCCACAAATTCCTAAAGATCAGTATTTGATTCCTTACGCCTTTCCTACGCTAAATCCTAAAAGCGTGCAACTTCGTAAAAGTCTATAAAGAGATCATGAATGAGCTACACCTGAGAGTCTATATAAACAGAAGTGAGTTGGTTTTACCTGATGGAAAAATTCAATACTTTCAAGAAGGAGGAATGAGTCAAGCTGCAAAGATACGGTACAAGAAAATAGCAGTAGAACTATCTACAGGTTACTTGGAAAGACAGATTTTATTTTGCAGAGATTATTCATCGAATCTTGATTTATTGGCCTTGAACCAAGCGCATAAATATCTTTTAGATAGACTTGTACAGTCAGTGACCAGCGAAGTTGGTAGAGCATTAGTAGGTTTGTCAATTCTACAGTTGTGCGTTAAGGCAATTGAGCCAGAGCAGAGTATTAGGTTACACAAAGGTAGTACGGCTACAAGAGACTTTTCTTGGTGTGATGGTATCTCTATGCGTTCTCTCGATAAGCAATACATTACACCTGTGTTACGAAAATATGAACTACTGAGATTGAATGCGGATGGTTTCATGATGACACGCAGTTTAGCAGAAAATTACCCGTATTCATCTGTATATAAAGCTAACATGAGAGGCGCACGTTCTGAGTGGGTAAGTCTTGTTGAGGCAATTGAGAAAAACGGTTCTACCGATCCCCTTATGCAAAATCGGGTTGAAAATCCTTAAAAGCTTTACCCCGTAAGTATTTCAACCAAAATAATATGTTGAAGCTTGATAAGCCTTGCCTTATAAGACTTTCACCCTGATTGAGGTTTAATTACCATAAGGGGATCGGTAGAGCCAGAAAAACGAAGTAGTTTCTGAAGTAGCACTGCGCTATCTTCTTTCGCAACTACTCAATCAAGCAGATAACTTTAGAAGATTAGCTTTACAAACTATTGAGAATCTGACCTTATTTCTGGGAGCAACAGTTGTTGATAAAGGCATTTCATTAAGTCTCATACTGCGTCACATTAATCAATCTGATTATGCGGCTCGTTTAATGGAGATAGCTATGCATAGCTTAATGCAGGCTATGCAAGAATACCAAGTTTTTCCCAACAGTTTGCTAAAACCACTTTCACAAATGCGTTCAGCCAATAAGAAGCATGGCAATGTTGGTGATATTGAGCTTTTAGAGGATAGGCAAATTGTGGAAGCTTGGGATGCCAAGTATGGTAAGTCATACTTACGAGATGAGATTGAGGAATTATCAGAAAAACTGGAAGTACATCCCGCCCTTAGAAAGGCTGGTTTCGTTACAAGTCTTGAAGCTGAACGAATTGATGAACTGATGCCTAGATGTAATGAAATTGAAGAAATATTTGGGATATCCCTTGAAATAGTTACTTTTAAAGAATGGGTAGAGCTACAGTTTGCTCGTACATTGGCAGAAGAGGTTGCAACTGAACAAGAACTTGCTTCTGCTTGGCTTATAGCTTACACAGAATCTATAGCGCAGCGACGTAGGGACATTGCCCCAATTGATGAGCCATGTTATCAATGGCTGCTTAAGCTAAACGAGACTTTGACAATTGAATAGCTGAATGCTGCTCATATTCAAGACTTGGGTGAAGTAAGGAATTCAACAAGGTATTCACACTTATTTTCTTAAGATTTTCACCTGGTCGAGCGTGCTATTCGCCTCAAAAACTTTAATCCCACGCTATACCGCGTAGATTACCTTGTGAAGAATTGCTTGAGTTAAACATTTGCTAGATGCTACCGTCTACAAAATGGAACAGAAGTTGAAGGGGTTTTTTTAACCATGAAGGGCAGACACAAAGTAGCTTATAGTTTGACATCGCTGATCGGTCTTAATTTAATATCTAGTTTGGTTGCATTTGATAGTGCGATGGCTGCGCCAACGCCAAAGGCGATCGCCACACCACCGAGAACCCCAGATAAAACTGTCAACTGCGAGATTTTAGTTGTGGGTGGTGGACTATCTGGTGTCGCCACAGCTTACGAGGGGTTGCTAGCCGGACGAACGGTTTGTCTCACGGAAATTACTGACTGGCTGGGAGGGCAAATTTCTTCTCAAGGGACATCTGCGTTAGACGAACGCCCAACTCAGCGATCTTTAAAATTCTATTCTCGTGGCTACCTAGAATTGCGAAACCGGATTGGGCGCAAATACGGTAAACTTAACCCCGGTGACTGTTGGGTAAGTGACTCCTGCTTTCTTCCCCGCGATGCTCACGCCATTTTGGTTCAGATGCTCAAAGATGCCGAGAAGCAAGGCAAAGGGAAGTTGCAATGGTTTGCCAACACGGTAATTAAGGATTTGGAAATCGCTGCTGATGGCAAAATAATTAATGGTGCGATCGCTATTCAACATCAACCACCAAAAGGCGCACCACCCCTCAATACCTTTACTTTATCTCAAAGTATTGAAGATTCTTATAGCTACGAAAACTCATCTCGGTTTACCAAAACTATTCTCCGTTTCCTCCCCAAGGCAGATAAAGGTGATGCTCCTAAGTGGTACGTCGTAGACGCGAGCGAAACTGGAGAAATTATTGCACTTGCTGATGTCCCCTACCGATTGGGTATTGATGCCCGTTCTTACCTAGAACCTTCTGCTTCCAGCGCCAACAATGATCCTTATTGCCCTCAAGGCTTTACCTACACTTTTGCAATGGAGGCAACTAAGGAACCGCAACCGCAGACGATGCCCCCATTCTATTTACAATACGCACCATATTTTAGCTATGAATTAAAGCGACTGGCTAACTTTGACTTAGTTTTTACCTATCGTCGCATTTTGAGTCCAAACAAAGGGAAACCAGTAAAATTCGGTGGTGTCAGTTTTACTGCTCCTACACCAGGGGATATTTCCATGCAAAACTGGACTTGGGGTAACGATTACCGCCCCGGAACAGCCAAAGATAACTTAGTTTACAGTCGCCAACAGTTACAAGGCACTGGGCAGTTAAAACCAGGTGGTTGGATGGGAGGACTGCGAACAGAAACCCTCCGCAAAGCTGAAGAAAATGCCCTCTCATTTTATTATTGGTTGGTAGCTGGGACTACAGATTCCCAGTTGGGGGAAGGTATAAAACAGCAGCAAACTAATAACCGCTTTGTTTCCGGGTTAAATTCCCCGATGGGGACAGTGCATGGCTTATCGAAATATCCCTATATGCGCGAAGGACGGCGCATCATTGGACGCCCCAGTTGGGGACAACCTGGTGGCTTTGGTATTTGGGAAATTGATATTTCTCGCCGAGATTACAATGATCAGTATTATTCCCAGACTCTGCCAGCAGATATGTATCGGAGGCTACGAGCAGCACTTGCAGGTTTGGAAGCAGTATCAGTAATTGACGGTAAAGTTTCACCAGAAAAAGCAATGCGACGGACTCGTTCTACCATTTTCCCCGATGCTGTGGGTATTGGTCACTACGCTATAGATTTCCATCCTTGTATGGTGAATAGTCCCCCAGAAGCCCCTGGTAATACAGAACGTCCAGGTGAAAGGCGTGGTGCTGGCCTTGCTTATCCCTTCCAAATTGCTTTGAGGGCAATGATTCCCCAGAAAATTGATAATTTGCTGGTAGGAGGCAAAAGCATTGCTACTAGTCATATTGCTGCTGCTGCCTATCGAGTCCATTCCTTTGAATGGTCATCTGGCGCAGCTGCGGGAACTGTTGCTAGTTTTGCCATCAAAAATGCGATCGCACCCTACCAACTAGTCGATGATTTACCCAAACAAGAGCCACAACTAGAAGCACTCAAACGGCTTTTGCAACAAAATGGCAACCCCACAGCCTTCCCCGATACATCCATTTTTAACGAAAACTGGGATAATTGGCGGTAGATAGTCATTGGTCATTTGTCATTGGTCATTTGTTAAGGACAACGGACAACAGACAAATGACGAATGACAACTGACAATGGACTAAACTAGTTGCTTGTAGTGTAGTTTTGTAAAATTATCTTGCTTAATTGTTCTATGCTTATGACACTTTCAGCAGAGGTTTACGGGATGGCCACAGCACCAACTAAAGCTCCTGAACGGTCTAATCAAGTTACCCGTAAGACTTATCCGAATTACAAAGTGATTGTATTAAACGATGATTTTAATACATTCCAACATGTGAGTGAATGTTTGATGAAATATATTCCAGGGATGACTGGCGATCGCGCATGGGATCTAACTAATCAGGTACACTATGAAGGTCAAGCGATCGTCTGGGTCGGGCCCCAAGAACCTGCGGAACTCTATCACCAGCAGCTGCACCGAGCAGGTTTGACAATGGCACCTCTAGAAGCAGCTTAATTATTATGGTCAAACCCACCGCAGATTCCCTCCGATCGGCTTCGCAAAAAGCTGGCAGACTGGTTTGGAATCACTCGACCCACCTTGATGGTCTAATTCCCATTTTAGATCGTCTTTGTCAGCAGGACAACATCCAAACTGTGACGCCGGGAGTTATTGGGCGGGCAAAAGGCCATTGCCCGAAAATGCAACTGCGCGTTTCAGTACCGATTCGCGGCGGCTATAAAGTAATTGCACGGCAGGGAAAGACGGTACAAGAGGTGTTTATTTTAACCCCTTTGGCGCAGTCAGAATTGGAAACGGCATTAGCGATCGCTATGAAATCTTAATTCATTCCCAATTCCCCATGCCCCATAACTATTCTTCAACACGGTGGACTGCAAATTTGTGTAGTGGCAGACTAACAATGCAAGAAAAAGTTAAGAAATATGACAGAGCCGTAGTTATTCTCAAACTCATGAGTACAGATTCCCAGTCGGGTAAAACTATTTTTTCTATACCAAAGGCTACACAGTAAACTAGCCAGTAAGTAAAGCTCATTCTAAATAGAATCTGCTCTGTTACTTCCACATCATTTTTTTGCTGCTTACTGTCCCACAGTAACACCAGTCCAACAATGCAAGCTACAAAGGAAACAGCAACTACAAATTCGTGACAAAATATATTTAACGAATGCATTTGTGTTTATCCCCACATTTTTCAGTTGAATATCAGTCTAAAGGAATATTCCTTGTAGAAATACAAAATATTTACAAACCTCAATAGAGTCATGCATTTTCTGTAAACAAATGCAACATAAATTGTTGTTTTGCAAATATAAATATTTTTAATAAAAATTAAATATTTCTGTTAATTAGGCGTTTGAGAATTAAAGATTACTAATTAGTTTAGACTTTGGACACAAAAAAGCTGTGTATTTTTTACGCAAATCAAAAAATACATCACAAATTGCCTCAGTTAGTTTTTGAACTAAAGGAAATGACAGTATTTCTTTAAGGAGGTTTTCTTGTTGATAAGCTGTTGCGTATTTAATTTGTATATGCGACGCGGGCAAGATGCCCGCACTACAATAATTTTACGTTTTCGTGTTATACAATTTAGCTGCACATCAGCTTATTACTATGCTTTGGGAAACTTAAAGCCGAAATAGTAAAGTACTGGTTGATGTCATCCAGCACCTAGCGTCGCACACATCATAGTTCGTTAATTGCTGGATAAATTGAGCGTGTTCAATAACCTCAGAAATTTTAACAATTTTCTCCTAATGCTTCGCAAGCAGCAATACTTACCCAACGGCTAGAACCATCTTCCCAATGTTCTTTTTTCCAAATGGGTGCTTGGTGTTTGAGGGTATCAATAGCATACTGGCAAGCTTCAAATGCCTCACTCCGATGAGGACAACCTACTGCGACTAAAACGCTAATTTCTCCAACTTGCAAACGTCCAGTGCGATGATGAATCACTACCCGATTCACATCAGGGTTAGATAACCGAATATCAGCAGCAATTTGATAAAATGTCCGCAATGCCATAGGTTCATAAGCTTGATATTCTAGAGCAATTACAGGTTTACCATCAGTCTGATTGCGAACTACGCCACTCATCATAACCACAGCACCGTTGGCTGGATCGTCAGATTTGGCATAGATTTCTTCAAGAGACAATGGTGCAAAGCTAATGGCAAAACTATCTTCGGCTCTTGGTTTAACAGCAGAGGTAAGTGTAGTCGTCATAATTGCGATCGTATTATGTGGGCTTTTTCTATTGTCCCTGAACAAAACACTGCTGGTGTATGTTTAGTTGCTCTTGCTATAGCGCTTCTCGTTTTCGTGAGGTACATTCGTAAGCACACTAGTACCGCAAGGACGTTCGGCGAAGCTCAGTCGAGCCGAGGAAGTCAAAAGTCACGCATAATTGTATTCTGAGCTTCTTGCGCCATTTGAAATGGTATGTTTATTTTCGCGTCCGCTGTACTAGTTGCATATATTACCGCCTACTTAATCTTAGGAGAAGTAATTTTATCTGTTGACAAAAAATTATAAGCCTGTAAATCTTCTAAAATTTACTTAAAATTACCAAAACTCTTGTTCATCCTTCTTAAGGCATATTAGTATAATTAAAGCTATCAAGCTATATGCTTGATCATTTGTTTAAATAATCTGATAGTGACTTCAATGAGCTATCAAGTGCAGTGACAGATGAATCCCTTACAGAAAGCGCTCTAAATCGACGTTTTTTAGTAAAACGAGGGCAAGTTGTCATCAATAGTTGGGAACGATTTAATGAATTTTTTAGTGTGTAACAATGAAGCATCGAGGCTTGAGGCTCTGCGTCAGTACCAGATTCTCGACACTCCACCAGAAGAAGCATTCGACGATCTAGCATTCTTAGCCGCACAGATTTGTAACACACCGATCGCCTTGATTAATCTAATTGACGCTAACCGTCAGTGGTTCAAAGCCAAAGTGGGGTTAGACGTACAGGAAATGCCACGAGATACTGGGTTCGGATCGATTTGTATAGAAAATGGCGAAGTTTTAATTATTCCCGATACCTTAGCTGATGAACGATTTGCTACGAATCCTATAGTTACTTATGGAGGACTTTGCGTAAGATTTTATGCAGGCGTACCTTTGTTAGCACCAGGGGGAGAAGCGATCGGGACTCTGTGTATAGGCGATCGCGTACCACGCCAAATCAGTCCCAAACAGGTGGAAGCACTGCAAGCTTTTAGCCGCCTGGTAGTTAGACAACTAGAAATCCGGCAGACTTTAGCTGAACTGGCAAGCATTAAACAGGAGTACAAGCAGGGACAAGAAACATTGCTGGATATTGTCACTGATGCAATTGTCGTGCAAGATTTGTCCAATAAAATTTTATTATGGAACAAAAATTCTGAGAAACTTTACGGCTGGAAGTCAGAAGAAGCTATAGGTAAGCAATCAGATGAACTTTTTTCCATTGAAGCTTTGCCGCAAAACCTAGAAATTTATCAGACTGTATTAAAGGATGGATATTGGCAAGGTGAGTTGCAGAAAACCAGCAAATCTGGCAAAAAACTCATCGTTGAAAGTCGCTGGACGCTGATAAATGATGAACATTCTCAAGCAAAATCAATCCTTGCTGTTGATACTGATATCACCGAGAAAAAACAACTAGAAAAAGAATTTTTACGTGCTCAACGCATGGAAAGTATAGGCATTCTCGCTAGTGGTATTGCTCACGATTTAAATAATGTGTTGTCACCAATTTTGATGGCAGTGCATCTGCTCAAATCTAAAAGCTGCGATCCACAGATTAATCAGATGCTGTCAATAATAGAAAACAATACCAAACGTGGCGCTGATTTGGTAAAGCAAGTGCTGTCATTTATTAGGGGAATTGAAGGCAATGTCCAGGGACAAGCCGCTATGCGCCAATGCACGGTGCTTCCAGTTAAAGACCTGATTTTAGAAATGCAGCAAACTATCTCACAAACATTTCCCAAATCAATTGCAGTGTACACAAAAATTCAGGAGGAATTGTTACCTACTTGTGCCGATAGCACCCAACTGCATCAGGTACTGATTAACTTGTGTCTCAATGCGCGGGATGCCATGCCTACAGGCGGAACTTTAACAATATCTGCCGAAAATATTTGGATTGATGAAACTTATGCCAGTATGCATATAGAAGCTAGAGTTGGTGCTTACATTGTTCTGACAGTTGCTGATACGGGGCTGGGAATTAACAGTGAAATATTAGATAGAATTTTTGAACCATTTTTTACAACAAAAGAGTCGGATAAAGGTACAGGACTTGGGTTATCAACAGTAATGAGAATTATTAAAGAACACGCTAGTTTTATCACCGTATCAAGTTTTGTCGGTAAGGGAACAAAGTTTAAGGTGTATTTACCAGCAGTTAACAAAGTTCCAATCCAGTTGTTAGAAGATACGGGAATACCAGCTGGATCTGGAGAATGTATTTTGATTGTAGATGATGAAACTGCCATTCAGGAAATTACTAAAACATCCCTAGAAAATTATAATTACACGGCAATGACTGCTGGTGATGGCATCGAAGCATTAGCAATTTATGCCCAGCATAAAGATAAAATTAGTGCCGCAATTATCGATATGATGATGTCCAATATGGATGGAGCAACTACCATTCGGACATTGCAAAATATCAATCCGTTATTACCAATTATTGTTATTAGTGGACTTGCAACAAGTGAACAAGTACCAATCGACAAAACAGATGAACATACAGCCTTTTTACCCAAACCCTACACAACGCAAGAATTATTGAAAACTCTACATGCAGTTATTAGTCAATAGTATAATCTGCATTATCTAGACGATCGCAGTCATATCTACCTTTAATCGCTTGATTTCTGCCCTACGCCACTCGTGACTTCAAGTCATGAGTTAGGCGCTCCGTATTCTGGTACAATATGTATATAGCGAAAACCAAGCTTTACCGAACCACGACAACTAAAGCTTGTATCGGTGCTGGAATTTCCAAAAACTCTAGTTCGTCGCCTCGATCTAGCAACAACTGCAAATATCCATCAGAGTGAGCGATCGCTACTAAACTGCTCAAGTCTACCTTAGATAGCCTCATTAATTTTGCTCTCCTGTTGGCGTAGTCGGGAGTCTTAAAGTTTTATGCAACACTTAAGTGCTTTATTGGTACAAATATACTATTCAAGCATTTTGATGTCAAGTTTTTTGTCCAAGGAAGAATTTTAGGTGTGTAGAAACACGCTGTAGGGGCAA
>Ga0335394_10004079_pt1 | contig 16609 bp, 8 predicted proteins | sample MAT03_FD_205741 | JGI IMG/M metagenome (GOLD analysis project Ga0335394, IMG submission 205741) | Freshwater microbial communities from Lake Fryxell liftoff mats and glacier meltwater in Antarctica - MAT-03 (spades assembly) (version 2) ... | reverse complement strand
ACGTGCTCACGTGACCGCGATGCTCGGCATCGAGCAGGTGCACGTCGACGAGTTCACTCACGTGGTCGACCGCCGCGCCGACGTCCAGCCCTGTCACGGACACGATTGCATCGACGGTGGCCGGCCCAGAGAACGCCACCATGTCCCGCAGGACGCGCCGGCTCCCCGGCTGCAACAGCGACTCGCTCCACGAGATGGCTTGGAACAATCCCGAGGCGTCACCCGGACCGAGCAACACGTCCTTCGCCGGGGCGTCGTCGAGCAGACGCAGGATCGTCGATGGCGAGAACGCCGTGACCCTCGACGCGGCGAGGACGATCGCGCCGGGCAGGCCGCCCAGACGCTCGGCAATGGCTGCGATCGCAGCCACGGCATTCGGGTCGTCGGCCAGATCCACCCCCAGCGTGTGGGCGATGTCGAGGAAGATCCGCACGGCGGGTTCGTCCACCAGTCGATCCACAGCAGCCACGTGCGGCGGTGCTCGGAACGGATCGACCCGGACGACATGCTCGTCGGCGAGGCGCAGCGGCGAGCGCCGGGTAACGACGAAGGTCGTCCGCTCCGTCGCCGAGACCAGCGACTGGATGACGGTAGGGGCCTCGAGCAGATCGGCACCGTCGATCACCACCACACCGGCTACCTCGTCGAGCGCCGAACCTACGCGGTAGGACGTCGACCTGGCAACGGAGACCAGGGCAACCGATTCAACGATCGCAGCCAGCATCGTGCCCTCGTCGACCGAGCGGATGTCGAACCAGGCGACGGGTGTGAGGCCCGAGGCGTCGGCCGTAGTCGGCGGGAGCGCGTGCTCGACCACCCATGTCTTGCCCACGCCCGCAAGGCCGGTCACCGTGATCAGTCGGACGTCGTCGCGGCGCACGAGGGTGTCGATGTGAGACACCCGCTCGCCTCGATCTGTCCCGTCCCGCCGCCGCACCCCGTCATTCTGGCAAGGCGACGTCAAGTATGTGACGCGTGATCTCGGGCAATTGCCCGATGCATGGGTTCCGACCCTGTGGTTGACTGGTGCCGAAGTGACGCAACGCGATCCGACAGCAGCAGGAGAACCATGATTTCGACGACGGTCAACACAGCGCGACGGGGCCCCGCTCGTCGGGCCATCGTTCTGGTGGCGATGCTGGCAGCTGCGTCGATCTGGATCGACACCGACAGCGTGGTTTCCGCGCTCGACACGCCGGTGTTCACGCCGGTCGGTCCATCGGGCCTGCTCGGCGACGTCGGGGCAGTGGGGACAGCGGCGTGCCCGGCCGGGTCGCTGATGACAGGCGTGACCGTGTACCGCCGGACGGGCGGTTCCAATCAGCTTCGGGTCGTCGTCCCGCGGTGCCGGCAGGTCATCGGAGCCCCCGCCGGCGGGTTGACCCTCGATCCGACCACGGTCGACGCGGGCGACCTGGGCAATCGGTTACTCGGGGTCCTGGCCCCACTGACGAGCGACTGCGGGGTCGGATCCGCCGTCACGGGACTCCGGGCCGACGAGGGAGTGTCGATCGACCGGATCTCCATCCGTTGCAGCACCTTCGGGGCGAACGGAAGCGTTCAGGCTCCTGTGGTGGACGGGCCGTTCATCGGTGGGCCGAGCGCCGCAACCAACCGGAGAGGGCCGGTTGACTGCGTCGCCTCGTTCGGCACCGGTGTGTCCGGGCGAACCGGCGACGACATCGACAGCGTCGGGTTGTCGTGCGCGGCCGTCTCGGTCACCGTCGCGCCTCCTCCCCCCCCTCCTCCTCCTCCTCCTCCTCCGGTTCCACCGACCGATCTGACCGTGGACATCACTTCCTCGACGTCGTCCGCCCCCGTCGGGGTCGCCGCCATCGACATCTCGAGCCTGCCGGCATCGGTGTTCCAGGGGTACGGCGGACCGACCGCCGACTATGCGCGGTCCGAGCTGCAGACGATCGACCTGCGAACGGACACCTCCGAGGCGACACCGGTCGCGGACGTGACGCTCGACGACCTGGCACTCGACACCGCGCCCGTCACGCAAAAGCTGCTCGCCACGATCCTGCTCTCCGACATCCCCATCGAGGGTGGCTGGTCGCAGAAACTGCGCCCGAACCAACCGCCCTTGGTCGAGCAGACCCTCACGCTCCTGGACGTCTACCGCGATTACCGCAGTGTGCTGCCATTTATCCGACTGGGGGACCTCGGCCTCCAGGCGAGCAACCTGGGATCGGTCTCCACCTACGCCGCCCTGCTCGCCGGCGTGCCCGTCACGCAACTGCCGGTCCCGGGGTCGTCCAATGCAATTGACTACTGGTGCGGCCTCGTCTCGGCGAACGGGCTCGACTGCGCCACGGACTTCGACATCACCGATCTCACGCTCCCCGTCCTCAGTTTCGCCGGCGTCGACGTCGAGCAGGCCGAGTTCCTCGGTGCCGAGATCGACGGCAGTACTGACGTGAGCGGTACCCCGATCGGCACGACGCTGCTCGCCGCGCTCGACATCGGCGCCGTCCCGCTGGCCTCGCAGCCGCTCGTCCCGTCCAAGAGCCTGCCGTCGTACCTGCCATCCACGCTCGACGTGCCGCAGGTGTTCCAAGACGTCACGCTCGGCGAACTCGGCCCCGCCGCTCCGCTCGGCGCCCTCACCCCCGCCGGCGTCGGTCTCAACGACTCCACCCCGGTCTCTGCGCTGAACCTCGAGTTCCAACCGGACTCGCCACTCGCCGACTACTCCTGGGTCGCGCCGGCCGCCGGCGCCAGCCTGCTCGTCAGCTCCGAGCAGCCATTGGCGCCGGCGATCGCAAGCATCCCGGTCGGCGATCTCGGCCTCAACGCTCCTGTGCTGTCCGTGCCGCTCGACGAGATCGTCCTGCCGAACGGGCGCGCGCTCGGCGACTATCGGCTCGTGGAGCTCCTCGGTGGCGAAGCCGAGTTCGGTGCCGCGCCCTTCGCCGCCAGCCCGTTCGCCGCCAGCCCGTTCGGTGCGGCGCCGTTCGCCGCCTCGTCGATCGGCGCCAGCCCGTTCCGCGCGAGCCCGTTCCGCGCGAGCCCGTTCCGCGCCTCGCCCTTCCGGGCGTCCCCGTTCGCCGCCTCGCCGTTCCGGGCCTCGGACATCGGCTCCACGCCGTTCCGCGCGAGCCCGTTCCGCGCCTCGCCGTTCCGGGCCTCGCCGTTTGCTGCGTCCACGTTCGGCGTCAGCCCGTTCCGCGCCTCGCCATTCCGAGCGTCGCCGTTCCGGGCGTCGCCGTTCCGGGCGTCGCCGTTCCGGGCGTCCCCGTTCGGCGTCTCCCCGTTCGGCGTCTCGCCGTTCCGGGCGTCGCCGTTCCGGGCGTCGCCGCTCGACACCAGCCCGTTCCGCGCGTCGCCGTTCCGGGCGTCGCCGCTGTCCGAACTCGGGCTCAGCGCGCCCATCACCGCCATCCCGCTCGACGGGCTCGTCGACGGTCGCTCCCTCGGCAGCTACCGGCTGGCCGACCTCGACCCGTCCAGTCTCCTCTTCGGTGTGCCACTCGAGCCGTTCGTCGGCTGGGAGGAGGAAGACGGTGCGCCGGTGTTCGACTGCACCGTGATCGACTGCCGCCAGCCCAACGGCTTCACCCTCGGAGAGGGCATCGAGTCGGGCGCGCTCCCGTCGTCGCTCACCCTGGCCGCCGTGCAGCCCGGCCTGTTCGGGCTGCGGCTCGCCGACCTCATCGGCGCCCATCCGGCTTTCAGCGTCGACGCGATGCGAGCGTTCAGCGCAGCGATCACCTTGACCCTCGGTGGGGCCGCCGACGCAGGGCTCGCGCCGGATGGCATCCCGATCGAGCTCTTCGACGCATACGACCAGGTGACGATCTCCGACGAACGTCTCGTCTTCAGCGGCTGGCGGCTGGTCGACCTGGCGGGACTCGCCGAGGGTCTGGACCTGGCGGACCTTGAGGACGCCGTCGAGAACTGGGCAGATGCGACCGCGGCGGACCCGCTGACGGTGGGCGACCTCACTCAGAAGATCCCGGTGACCAAGGACGGTCTCGGCCTCGGTGAACTGTGGGTCGACACGCTGGCGTTGTCGACGCTCGTAAACGCGAAGGACGACCTCACCGTCGGTGACGTCTGGCCGCTGCTGCGGCCGTTGCGCCTCGAACATCTCCGCACGGCAACCGGCCAGGCGTTCACCATTGGCACGAGTGCGCGTGACACGACCATCGGGTCGATTCTCGGTGGTGACCCCGACTACCCGCAGGCTTCGCGTCTCGAAGGGCTGCTCTGGGGGGACATCGTCGGCAGCGCTGGGACAGACCCGATCACGCGAGCGGCGTCCTTCGCCGTCGCCGACGTGATCGGCGCCTTCGCCGGGGTCACACTCGGCGAGTTCCTCCGCGCCGCGCAGCCCATCACCGACCGGAACACCGAGGAGATCGATCTCAGCGCCATCGATCTCGCCGACTACGCCACGGGCGCGACGGTGTCGTTCGACGTCGCGGTTGCGGTAGTCGGAGGCAACCGTCCCCAGAGTGCGCGCATCGTCGTGACGCTGCCCGACGGCGCTCGCTACGTCCCCGGGTCCGCCGCACTTCGCGGGTTCACGCTCGACTCCGATGCCTTGGCCGAGCTGGAGCCGACGACCTTCGGGAACAGCCTCGTGTGGCAGATCGCCAACATCCAGCCCGGGAGCACGCCGACCACCCTGACCTTTGCGACTCGGTCGTCGGAGAAGGTCGGGACGTTCGTGACCTCTGTGAGCGCCCAGGTGGCGAGCACGGACCTCTTCGCCTCCGACTCCACGTCGGTCCAGTACCGCGAAGCGCTCGAACCGAACAACACCCCGTCCGAGGCACTGGCCCAGGCTCCCATCGAGACGGGACAGCTCGTGCTGTCGCAGGTCTCGAGCGCGACCGACGTCGACATCTTCGCCTTCAAGGTGACCGACTCCGGTCAGCGCATCGGTGGCGTGCTGTCGAACCTGCCGGCGGACTACGACCTCACGATCATCGGTCCGGGCGCCGAGCCCCTGGCGGCGACCGGCGGCCGCATCCGCGAATCCGTGGGCGACCGTGACACCTCCATCCTCGGCGGTGCGACGTCGTCGACACTCACCGACGGCGGCCAGTATCAGCCGCCGGCCGCTTTGGCCGTCATCGCACGTTCGACCAGTCGCGGCACGGCGACCGAGTCGATCCCGCCGGTGCCCACCTTCGTCGAGGGCACCTACTACCTGGTCGTCAGCGGGTATGACGGCGCGTCCGGCGCCGAGCCGTACGCGCTTCGCCTCCTCTCCGACGCTTCCGTCGTGGCGGCACCCGTCTGCCCCGCGCCCATGCAGTTCCCAAACCCCTCGGGGACGGCGCCGGCACTCGACCCGCTCCCGAGCGGCATCGACACGCTCTTCGTCGTGAACCACGACCGGCTCGCCCGCCAGTATGGCGATGCCGCCGCCGACGGTGTCCTCGCCGAGATCGACACCCTCTCGGCTGCGCTCGCCGGAGCGATGTCGGGTCTTGGTCTGGAGGCCGGCACCATCGACCTCGGCGCCAATGCCAGGCTCGACTCGGCCTACGACGCATGGGACGGGACGCCGTGCGATGTGGCCCTCGCCAACGACGTCGTGCGCGAGACCACCCGTGTGCTCCGAGGCGTGTACACCGCGCACCCGGACATCGAGAACGTCGTGCTCGTCGGAAGTGACCGGATCATCCCGTTCGCTCGTATCTCCGACCGCACGCTGATCGGCAACGAGCAGAGCTACGCCTCCACGTTCGCCGACGACATCTCCAGCCCGTTGTACGCCGCTCTCCAAGCAGGGACGTACTTCTCCGACGACCCCTTCGTCGACACCACGCCGACGCTGGTGAACGACCGGGCCCTGTACGTCGCGGAGAAGGCGATCGGCCGACTGGTCGAAACACCCGGGCAGATCACCCGTCAACTCGAGTCCTTCGTCGACCGAGAGGGCGCGATTCGCGTCGACTCGGCCACCGTCGCCGGCTACGACTTCCTCGCAGATTCCTCTGTGGAGATCGCAGATCTGCTCGATGGGCCGATCGAGGCCGCCGTCGATGTCGATCTCATTCGTGAGGACTGGACCGCGTTGGAGCTTGCGGCGAAGTTCTTCCCCCAGACGGGGAGCACTCCTGGTATCGGGGTGATCAACGGCCACTTCAGCCACCAGGGCACACAATCAGCGCTCGGCTCGGCGACGAGCGACGAGGATGATGCGCTCTTCGTCGACGACATCGGGGACGCCAACTTCACGGGTTCACTGCTGTTCACCGTCGGCTGCCACTCCGGTTTGACCGCCGACGAGTTCATCCCGGGCGCGCTCGGGGCGAGTTGGGCGGAGTCGCTGGCCGGTGCCGGTGCATCGGCCTACATCGCGCAGTCGGGCTTCGGCTACGGCTCGACCGACAGCATCCAGTTGACCGAACGGTTGCTCACGTCGTTCGCCTCCCGACTCGACGGCAACTACACCATCGGCGAGGCGCTCACGCTCGCGAAGAACGAGTATCTGGCCCCACTGTCTGCGATCAGCGTGTACGACGAGAAATCGCTCCAACAGGCGATCCTCTACGGCCTGCCGTTCAGCACACCCGCCGTGGCCAGCCCGCCGCCACCGGCGACCGCCCCGTCGGTGCTCACCCTCGTCGACAGCCCAATCCCGGGTCTGCGGACCGCCACGTTGAACCCCGAGTTCGAGATCACGCGCGCAGTGCGCCCTCGCGGCACCGTCTTCGAGATCGACGGGCAGTCGTATGCGCCCCAGGGCCAGCCCCTACAGCCGATCACCTCGGTCGACGCCACCGGCCCGGATGGCAACGACGCTGGCACCGACCCTGACGCCCGGCTCCACGGCGCACTCCTCGTGGGCGGTGTCGCCTACACCGCACCAGGCAGTCCGATCGACCCGGTGTACAACACCCCGACGATCAATCGGGGTGCCGTTGAGCCGGAGATCCAACCGATCGACGCGGCATTCCCGATCTCCCCGATCGGCGTCAGTGATGCAATGACCGAGTTCGGTCTGCGCGACTTCGTCGGCATCCAACCGGGTCGCTTCACGGCGACGCAGCCTGACGGTCGTGGCACCCAGGTGCTGTACGACGACCTGACGGTCCGCACGCTGCACAGCTCGTCCGACGACTGGGTGGCGCCCACGATCGGCTCGGTGAATGAGACGGTGGCCAACGGCGCTTTCGCCGTCACGGTGACCACTCCATCGGACGATGTCGCCGGCGTCGTGGTGGCAGTCGTCGAGAACCTCCCCGGTGCGACCGAGGCCGCCCCCGTGCCATGGCGCACCTTCGACCTGGTGTCGAGCGGAGTGGGTCGATGGGGCGGCGGCATTGCACTCGCCGCGTGCAGCGCCAACCTCGAGTACCTCGTCCAGATCTACGACACGGCCGGCAACGTCCGGGTCATGAGCAACAAGGCCGCCGGCTTCACCACCCCGTGCGCCGGATCCGTCGGCGCCCCTGGTGTGATCACCACCATCGAACCGACGAATTTCGATGGTGGCGCAGGGGTCTATTCAGGGCCGGTGACCGTCACGGTCGGATCGGGCCTGACGGGCTTGGTGTACTCCATCGACGGCGGGGCGTTCGTCCCGGTGCCGGCCGCCAAGAGCTTCCAGATCGTGGGCAACGGTCGGCGGACCTTCGTCGTGACCGCGGCGAACAACTCGGCGACCTCTGCGGGCGCGGTGACCATCGACGACGCACCGCCCCAGATCCAAATCCAGGCCCCCGTCGGTGACGTGATCCAGGGCGCCCCCTTCACCGTGTCGTACACGTGCACGGACTCGACCCTCGCGTCCTGCACGGCGACGCTCGCCGGGCCGGGCGGCCCGACGGCGACCGTGACGTCGGGCCAGGTGATCAACGGCGCCGTCGGCGCCTACACGTTCACCGTCACCGCAACCGATGCGATCTCGACGAGGCCGCCGGCCACACTGACCAGGACCTTCACCGGTGTGCGCGCCCTGCAGGCGGTGCCCCGCAGCACCAATCTCGAGGCTGCGTCGGGCTGGTACACCGGCCCGGTCACCGTCGACATCCTGTCACCACTTCCGGGCCCGTTCTCGTATCGCATCAACGGCGGCAGCTCCGTCCCGGTGCCCACGCCGAACTTCACGTTCACGGGCGTCGGGATGACGAGGTTCGAAGTGGGCGCTGCGGGAAACCCGACGACGGATTCGGGAGAGGTGAGGATCGACACCGGCAATGTCTCGCCGTCGATCACGATCACGGCGCCGGGCGCCTTCCGGACGGTCCGGAGCGTGCCGGTGGCATTCTCCTGCACGGACCCGAGCCTGACGACCTGTGCTGGTCTTCTGACCGGGCCGAGCGGATTCTCGCAGACGGTCACGTCCGGCCAGACGGTCTCGGTCCCCGGCGACGGGGTGTACACGCTGACTGTCACGGCCGACGACGCTGTCGTTGCGACCGGACCGTCGCAAACCTCGAGGTCCGTCACCGTGGACACCGTTCGGCCGACGATCACTTGCCCGGCTGCGCCGCCGTCGTTCCTCCTGAACAAGTCCGGCGCCACGCTCACGGCGACCGTGACCGACGCCGGATCGGGCCCGGTGTCGTCCTCGCTCACGCAGACTGTCACCACTGGCACCGTCGGTCTGAACTCGGTCAGCTTCAACACCAGCGACCGGGCCGGGAACACGGCGACGCAACCGTGCAACTACAACGTGGGCTACCGGTTCGACGGCTTCCAATCGCCGCTGACGAGCACCGCGGTCAACAACATGAACGCCGGCAGGACGGTGCCGGTGAAGTGGCGCATCGCCGATGCGAACGGTGTGGGAGTGGCGAGCCCGGCCAGCTTCGTCAGCCTGCGCCTTGTAGCGTCACCATGCATCGCGACCTCGACCTCCACGGTGAACGAGTTCGTGATCGATGTCGGGAGCGAGCTCCGGTACAACGGCGACGGGAACTGGCAGTACAACTGGAAGACGCCGAGGAATACCACCGGCTGCTTCGATCTGCAGCTGCGCCTGGCCGACACCAATGTCCCTCGGATCGTCGAAGTGCGGCTTCGGTGATCGTGACGTTCAGTCCGGCTCGGTGACCGCTTCCCGGTCGGCGGGGAGGAACCTGCCGGCCGATGTTACGCCCAGCTCGTCGAAGATCGTCGCTGCCTCGGCGAGCAGGGCATCGTCGCCGGTGGCGTCGGCGAGTAGGACAAGGGTGAGGGCCAGTTCGAACTGCAGGTCGCCGCCGCGGCAGATCTCCGCTGCAGCCCGCAGATGAGCAAGGGCCCGGTCGGTATCGTCGTCGAGCAGCGCAAGGCGCCCCAGGATCCGTAGGGCACGGGCCTCGACGACACCGTGGCGTGACAACGTCGCGGCCTCGCCCCTCACCCGTTGGGCGATCTTGCGGCTGCGATCCAGCCGACCCGCGCTGAGGTGCGCCTCGGCGAGGCGGAGCTCGGCCTCCGAGGCGTACATGGCCATCGAACCGGCGCGGAACTCCTCGGCGATGCGTTCCAGCTCGACCACGCTCTCCTCGACGAAACCCGAGCGCATCTGCACGACCGCGTACTGAAGGTCCGCGTACGAGAGTGCCGCCGCATACCCCGCAGCTCGCAGCACCCGGCGGATCTCCACGAGTGCGTCGCCCGCAGCGCGCACGTGCCCTTGGTCGACCAGGACCTCGGCGGCGTTCATCGACGCGAGGGCCGCTCCGGTGACGTTGCCGATCGTGAGGGCGCTGTCCCGGCCGAGCTCGTAGTACTCGACCGCCTCCACCCATCGTCCGGCGAAGAACGCACACATGCCGAGGTTGATGGCGAGGATCGAGCGGGCCTCGTAGGCGTCGGCGGGGGCATCGGGTCCCAGCCCCAGTTCGGCGTACGGTTCGGCCTCCGCCCACTCCGACAACGACCCCACGATGGCCCCGTAGGAGTGGACCCGCAAGGCATCGTCGCCAGCGGCGACCGCACATCGCATGGCCTCCTCCGCCTCCCGGCGTGCCTCACCGAGCCGTCCCTGATCGGTGCGGATGCCTGCGAGGTTGAGGTGGATCTCGGCGAGGCGGCGGTCCGAGAATTCCTGCCCTGCCGACGCATCGAGCAGCCGCTGGCCGCGTCGCAACAGGCGGATGGCGTCGGTGAGTCGATTCTGCTTCTGGCGCACTCGTGCCCGACGGCGCAGGCAGTCGACGGTGAGGTCGACGTCGTCGGTGAGGTCGCACACGCGCCGGTACGCCGCCTCCGCTCCGACGAGATCGCCATGGAACTCCTTCGACCGGCCGAGGCCGACGAGGAGCCCACAGCGGTCGGCGAGGGTCACCTCGCTGCAATACCGGCCGGCAGCGAGAGCTCGTTCGTACTGCTCGATGGCATCGCCGTGTGAGAAGACTGCAGCCGCCTCATCGGCCGCGAGACGCGCATAGCGGAGGGCCTTTCGGTGTAGGCGGGCCGCAGCAAAGTGCAGCGACAAGAGGGAAGAGATCTGCTCGGGGCGGTCGTGGTCCGCCTCGAGCACAGCCGCAGTGCGCTCGTGCAACCGCTTCCGCTCGCTGTACGGCAGACCCTCGTAGGCGGCGTCGCGATACATGGCGTGACGGAACCGAAAGCGACTGGTGCCGGTGTGCTCGATCATCTCCTCGAGTCCGACAGTGACCGTCAGGTCGTCGTCGGCGACGGCCGAGACCTGCAGCACGTCGAACTCTCGTCCGAAAACGGCGGCCACTCGCAGCAGGCGGCGCTGCTGAGCCGAGAGCGCATCGATGCGAGTCGAGATCAAACCCTCGATCGTCTCGGGAAGCTGGTCGAGCATGCCGCGGCTGAGCGCTCGAGCAAGCTCGATGGTGAACAACGGGTTGCCGCCCGATCGCTGCACGATCAGGGTGAGCTCGGCGTCGGAGAACGGTCGGTCGGCGACCTCGAGTGCGATCGAGCGGATGTCATCGTCCGTCAGGGGATGGAGGTCGACCGCGCGGACGTGCGTCGCGTGGTCGGGTGGCTGCCAGGTGCCCTCGGGTCGGCGGGTCAACGCCCCGGCCCACGGGCGCGTGGCGGCTGCGGCGACGAGATGGTTGAGCAGCTCGCCCGAGACGTCGTCGATCCAGTGGAGATCCTCCACGACGAGAAACACCGGACCGTCGAGGACGGTGTCGAGGAAGTCGACGACGATGTCGTGGGTTCGCGCTCGGCGGAACTGAGGGTCGATGGCGTCGACCTCGGGGGTGCTTGCGACCCGCGCGCCGAAGGGCACTGCGAGCAGCGGCAACCAGGGCTCGAGGTGGGGGGCTGACTGTGCCACGATCTTCTCGAGGAGCTCGCCGGCATGGATCGGGTCGGCGTTGACGTCGATACCAGACCCGGCCCGGAGCAGGGCACGGAACACGCTGTACGGCGACGTGGCTCCGTAGGGGGTGCACGTGCCGTGGAAGAGCTGCAGGCCCTCCGCCGCCGCGTGTGCGGCGTCGAGGAGGCGCGACTTGCCGACGCCGGCGCTGCCACTGAGGATGACGACCTCGCCGAGCTCGCCGATCGCGTGCGTCAGTACGTCGAGTTCGGCGGCACGTCCGAAGAGCGGTGTCGAGGTGGTGTCACGGCGGATTTCGTCGGTGGCGGCGAACACGGTGTGGGCGCTGATCGGTTCGCTCTTTCCCTTTACCAGGAACGGTTCGAGGGGTTCGCTGAGGAAGATCGTGCGCGTGTTGTGGACCACGGTGGCGACGGCGACGACGTCGCGGTCGCCCGCCTTGCCCAGCATGCGGGCCGCGGTGTTGACCGGGTCGCCCATCAGTGTGTACGTCCGGCGGAACTCGCTGCCCAGGAAGCCGGCGAAAACACGGCCGGTCTGCACCCCCTGTCGGAGTACGAATGGCGACTCGGCATGAGCGAGTTCGAGTGCGGCGTGGAGCATGGCGTCACCGGTGTCCCCCGGGTTCACCGGCGCGCCGGCGCACAGCACGAACTTGATGCCGTCCCCCGCGATGTCGGTGTGTAGTGCAGTGACGCCGTACACCGCGCAGATTCGCACGACATCGTCGACCAGGCGATGGAACGCATCGGCCACGCCCTCGGGACCGGCGTCCTGGAGCAGTGCACCGACCCCGATGACCATGAGGAAGCCGACAGTGACGAGCCGATGCTCGCCACCCGCCCCCGAGAACGCTGCGAGTTGTTCGACGACGGCCGGTGGCACGTAGGGCGACAGATCGTCGTGACCGAGGTCGCGGTCGTGCGGGCCGCTCGTTGCGTCACCGGTCGACCCGATGATCACCCAGCCACCGTGCTCCTCGCGCAACTTCATGTCCTCCGGGAGGTGGTCGGCGATCGACAGATCGACGAGTGTGTCGCCCTTGGCCGCCTCACCTTCGAGGCGGATCACCTCGGTCGCCCGCGGGCCGGTGATCAACAACTCGCGGTATCCGGAGCCGACGAGGAACACGTCGAACGGCCCGGCGGCGATCCCGACGGTCATCGTGAGGTTGGCCCGCTTCGCCGCCGGCGAGGAGTGCAGCGCTCGCTGCATCACGAGACCAGCGTCGGCCGCCCGGCGCTGGTGGTGCTCGCCGCGGAACAGAATCAAGAGTGCGTCGCCGCCGAACTTGATGACTTCACCGCCGTAGCGGTAGGCGGACTCGATCAGCGCGGTGAAGCACGTGTTGATCAGCGAGGTGATCTCCTCGGCGCCGGCCTTGCCCTTGCCGGCGAGCTTCTCCGAGAGTGCCGTGAAGCCCGAGATGTCCGCCGACAGCATCGACCCCTGGACGCTCGTCCACGACGGGACCGGCTGCTGTCCGAGTTCGACTGCCAGCCGCGGCACGAACGCGGTGAGCACATCGGCGGTGTCGTCGTGTGCGCCCGTCCGAATGCTCATCCGAGTGTTCGTCCGAGTGGGGGAGTGATCTCCATCCGTGGCCAATCGCGCTGCTTCCTCTGGCTCACCGGGAGACAGTAGTCGACGGCGTCGACCGCCACCGTCGCGTCCGATGGCCTCAGGAGTCGGACCCGCGATGTGACCCGCGCTGTAGGAGCGTCGCGATCACGGCATCGAGGATGGCATCGAGGGTGACATCGTCGGCGCCCTTGAAGTCGGCCATCTGGCGTAGATCTCCCAAGCCGCCACGCCGAAGCCGCTCAGCCGTGTTCGGCTGCGAGATGGCCCACTCGGCGAGCAGCGCCTCCCCCGCACGTTCGGCTCGGGTGAAGGCGCGAACCCCCGGCAATTTCGCGGATGACACCTTGGTCCACGTGGCATGGGCGATCTTCAACACCCACGCCGCTCCCGGGCCACCGTTGGTCTGAGCGGACGTCGTGGAGCGAGTCGTCCCACAGCCGGCGCGACCAAGTTGGCGTCGACGTACACGCCATCGAAACCGATCGAGACGACGTGCTCGGCCATCGAGGGCGGCGTCGGGAGGACAGATCGACACGATGACATCCGAGCGCTCTACTACATCGTCGAGCGCGTCGACCGGACGACCATCGCCCCGGGATGGAGCACGCCGACGACCGTCAGACGACGCCGTGGTCGGCGAGGAACTCGAGCGTGCGACCGAGGGCGATCGCAGCGGAACGGGCGTCGTACTGATCGCGGGCGTCGCAGTTGAAGCCGTGTTCGGCGCCCTCGTACACGTGCACCGGCACGTTGCTGTGGGCGGCTGCGATCGCCTGCACCTGGTCGAGCGGGATCCCGTGGTCGAGCTCACCGAAGTGCAACATCGACGGGACCGGCGACCGGGCCGGTGTCGACCGCCGCGGTCACGTCGAGCATGGCTGCGTCGAACGCGATCGGCATCACCAGTTCGATGCCGCCAGTCTTGCCGGTGTCGTCGTAGTCGAGTTCGACACCGCGCTCGCCACGATCGAACAACGCCGGTGCGATCGCCCGGTACCCGAACGACGCGTACCGGTCGACCACCGAGCGGATGTGGGCGTTGATGCCGAAGATCTCCTGCACGATCACGATCGACGCCGTGGCGCCGTCGGGATGCACCTCGTAGGCGTCGAGTTCGTGTCCGTTGCTGGCGGTGAGTCGAGTCATCCCCCGACCGCACGCAACCACCGACACCCACACCCACACCCCCACCCAGGCGATGAGCCAAACCCCCGTATGTGGTGGGTTCGCTCATCGCCTCGGGGGTGTGGCGGGTGTGATGGGGTGAGAGGACTCGGGCGGCGGGAACGACCTCGGGGATGAACGGCGCCGCCGATGTCACCGATCTCGAGTCGGTCTTCTCGCACGTGCCGCCGATGCTGCTGCGCGAAGCGTTGACGTTCGGTCTCGGTCAGGCGTTGGTCGCCGGCCCGCTCGCCCCGCTGCCCGTCATCGCCCAGATCGGCAGCCGCTGCCACTCGCGAGGGTGGCGCCGACGTGCCGACCACCTGGACCACTGCGCCGACCTGAGTCAGACGAATGCAGGGGCGGTCACGCGCGGTCAGATCGAGCGCAGCACGGCGCTGCGACCGTCGGCGGTCTGAGCCTGGATGACGTAGAAGTCGGCCTCGCGGGCGAGGCGTTGTGCGGGATGCGACAGGTCCATGCCGGCGCCACCGACCGACGCGAGCAGTGCCGTCGTCGATCGTCGGGCGAGGTCGAGGCAGCCAGCGCGGTGATCGCTCATCGCCTCGATCGACTCGCGAGCCGCGACGAGTTCTTCGTCGCGTTGCCACTGCGCGGCGAGCTCGGCATCCAGCCGGCCGGCGGCGTCGACCGAGTCGGCGTCAGCCTGTTCGCCGAGCAGCATGATCGCCCGTGCGACCACGCCGAGCACGGCGGGTTGGCCGATTGCCGCCTGACGTCGGTCGGCGCGTCGCCACGAGTCGAGGTCGTCCACGGAGACCACGTCGCCGACCGCTGCGTGGTACCCGTCGAACGTGAACGCCACGGTGCCGGTGTGCGCGAACACCGGCAGCGCCAACGGGGTCGCGGTGAACCCGGGCGAGATGGAGCCCGGTACCTTCACCCACACGATCTCGTCACGGTCGGATGCAGCGGCCACGCAGAACCAGTCGGCGATGCCCCACGATGTCGCCCACGGCGCATGACCGTCGAGTTGCCAGCCGCCGTCGCCGGTCGGCTGCGCCCGGATCGCGGGCGGACCGGTTCGACGCAGGTGCGCGAACGCGACCCCGGCGATCACGTCACCGGAGCACATCGGAGCGAGCATCTGCTCGACGAGTGCCGAGTTCGACGTAGACCGCAACGTGCGCATCACGCCGTGGTGCTGGACCCACACGAAGAACGTCGCCCCACACCCGGATCCGACCGCAGCGATCACCCGGCGAGCCTCCACCGGCCCGAGGTCGGCGCCACCCGACGGGTCCGGTCCGGCGATACCGAACAGCCCGGCGTCGGCCAACGTTCGGAGGCCGTCATCGGGTCGGCGTAGGCCGAGATCGACGTCCTGCGCGGCCGGGAACAGCACTTGGTCGGCGACCGACTGCGCTCGCTCGATCAGATCAGCCACATGGCGACCGTATCGCCGGACGCGATCAGCGGGCGATGACGGGTGAGCCGTGGTGGGCGACGAGCAGCCAGCGGCCGTCGCGTTGCACATAGAGGTTGGTCGCCGCAACGGTGCCGGTGCCGCCGGAGTCGACCAGGTTCTCGTCGAGGGTCACCCAGGCCGTGTCTCCGTGGACGGCAACGGCTTCGTTGGTGAGGATGAACTGGTTGCGTCCAGGCCCTGTGAAGATCCGTCGCCACGACTCCTCGACGTGGGGCCATGTGCGCAGGATCGGCCATCCCGGATGCACACACACGACGTGATCGCTGTGCTCCCACACCGCCTGCATCGCGCCGAGATCGCGAGCCTCGTGCGCGTCGTAGAACGCCCGGTTGGCGTCGAGCACCGCAGCGATCACCGGCTCCATCACCCCGACCGTACTGCGACCAGTGCTGGGCCGAGCATGACGCTGCCGCAGCGATCAGTGCGCGAGGCGTGCCGCTTTCCGGAACTGAGCACGCACTGATCGGTGCGCGAGCGAGGTGCAGCGCCTGTCAGGGGCTCTGCGACCCATGACAGCCCGACGGCGACGCTGTCGGTGCCGAGACGCGACTCGGCTGTGACCGATGACTCGTCACGTTTCTGTTGCCATTTTGTCACCATTCCGTAACATCCGGTCAACGAACACCAGGCCCGGCGCGATCCACGCGCCGACACGCCGTGCGGACCCACGTCGGTCCCCGCCGCGAAGGAGCGTCATGACCCCCCGAACCCAACCCCACACCCGTCGCGTCCCCGTGCGCCGATCCGCTGTCCTGCTGGCGGTGGCGATGACGATCGCCGGCACCCCGCTGGTCGCCCGGGCGCTCGACGACGTCGTCGCCGAGACCGCGCCGTCCTCTCAGGTGCCGGCCATCGAAGTGCTGACCATCGAGGTCGAGCGCGCTACCCCGAACCTCGTGCAAGCGGAGCGGCGCACCGCGGAACGCCTCGTACCACCGATACTGCCGACGCCCGACATCGTCGATGTCCCGACCGACACCGTGCCCGCACCGGTACTGCCTCCCGGCCCGAGTCCCAGCCAGTGGGAGGCGCTGCGCCAGTGCGAGTCGAACGGCAACTACGCGATCACCAACCCGTCGGGCAAGTACCGCGGCGCCTACCAGTTCGACCGGTCGACCTGGAACTCGGTGGCGGAGCGCTACGCGCCGAACCTGGTCGGCGTCGATCCAGCGGCGGCGTCACCG
>Ga0335394_10004078_pt1 | contig 16611 bp, 10 predicted proteins | sample MAT03_FD_205741 | JGI IMG/M metagenome (GOLD analysis project Ga0335394, IMG submission 205741) | Freshwater microbial communities from Lake Fryxell liftoff mats and glacier meltwater in Antarctica - MAT-03 (spades assembly) (version 2) ... | reverse complement strand
TATTGCCACAACCGCAACCGGTTCCTGTTAAAAAGAAAGATCAATGGATTTATCAAAGATTTGAAGGAAACCCTCGTCCATTTAAAATCCAAACTCTATTTAAAGATATAACATTAAAATCTGTTAGGTGCGCTTTGCAATTTGCTTTACTAGGTTCTGTAACACCTAATTTAAGAGCAGTGTCAATCGCATTCATAGAAAAAGATCTGACTATAAATTTCTATTATGATAAAAAACGACAAAACAATTCGCAGGATCCTTATGAAGAGCATCTTCCACCAAGGACATATTTTAATACTGTTTCTAGCTTCGATGGGGCTACAGGGAAAGTAAATTGTTTTGTAATCCCTGAGCCTGAAAAAATCCCCCTTTAAGGTGACAGTATTTGGGTTTATATAAGGTATGAAAAGGCCCCTTCAGATTCTTAAAAGCTAATCATGGCGGTACTGGCTATTTGCTTACTGCAGTGAACGATTCAGTTTTCCGAACTGGATCTACTAAACTCTTTAACGCTGCCTATGCGGCAGTGAACGTGGAGATAAGAACTTGCTGCCCTGCTCATAACTTCAAAGCTGCCTATGCGGCAGTGAACTCTCATCTGTAACACTTGATTGGGATTCATCACTTCAAAGCTGCCTATGCGGCAGTGAACTCGGTGATGCTTTCGTTAGCCGAGTAGCTTCGCTTCAAAGCTGCCTATGCGGCAGTGAACAAGTGTCAGGACTGATACCTAAAGCCGTGACTCTTCAAAGCTGCCTATGCGGCAGTGAACGATTGCGACAACGAGTTTATAGTCGGTCTCATCTTCAAAGCTGCCTATGCGGCAGTGAACAAGAAGCGTGTTAAACAAAAAAGATACTCTAACTTCAAAGCTGCCTATGCGGCAGTGAACAACAGGAATAGCAAACGTTGCCCTAGGTCAACACTTCAAAGCTGCCTATGCGGCAGCGAACAAGAAGATAATTCTGAATATGAGTCAGCAACACTTCAAAGCTGCCTATGCGGCAGTGGACAGTATCTATATGAGCATCCAATTGAAATAACTCTTCAAAGCTGCCTATGCGGCAGTGAACTTGGAGCACTTTCTTTAATAAATGTATTATCACTTCAAAGCTGCCTATGCGGCAGTGAACGAGGTGGAACAGCCCAATCAACTTATGCAACTCTTCAAAGCTGCCTATGCGGCAGTGAACGCTTTAGGATATCTTGATATTTATGACTCAACCTTCAAAGCTGCCTATGCGGCAGTGAACGTTATATTCACGGGGATATTACTGAAAAAAAACTTCAAAGCTGCCTATGCGGCAGTGAACAGGGCTTGATCAAGATGTTGCTGAAAGCATTTCTTCAAAGCTGCCTATGCGGCAGTGAACATCGAGTTCAGCTATTTTTTTGTCTAAATACGCTTCAAAGCTGCCTATGCGGCAGTGAACATCTCGGCTTCCATGAGATCTTTTTGATGCTCCTTCAAAGCTGCCTATGCGGCAGTGAACTTGAGTATACAGCTAATAATATCATCACCTTTCTTCAAAGCTGCCTATGCGGCAGTGAACAGGAATCTTTTCAAAAGTTTACGCTGACATTTCTTCAAAGCTGCCTATGCGGCAGTGAACTCTGGATCAATCGGCTTACTAGCCTGTGTCTTCTTCAAAGCTGCCTATGCGGCAGTGAACAACCAAAATACCTTTGACTTTTCAAAATATATCTTCAAAGCTGCCTATGCGGCAGTGAACTCGGGACTATGCGGGTTAGGCTTCCTGTACTACTTCAAAGCTGCCTATGCGGCAGTGAACTTAAAATTTCGGTCAAGCTGTTTGCTGGAGCTCTTCAAAGCTGCCTATGCGGCAGTGAACTTTTTTTTGTTGTTAATTAACCCCCCTACTTCCTTCAAAGCTGCCTATGCGGCAGTGAACAATACGTTAAGCAAACGTGCTGTAGGAACAGCTCTTCAAAGCTGCCTATGGGGCAGTGAACATAATCTTGAAAATACGCTAAAGACATTCTAACTTCAAAGCTGCCTATGCGGCAGTGAACATGGTTTAACAAAAAGAATTATTGATATAGTACTTCAAAGCTGCCTATGCGGCAGTGAACAGGAATTGACTCAAAATATCGTAGAAGAAGATCTTCAAAGCTGCCTATGCGGCAGTGAACTCATAACCACAATTTCGTCACGAAGCATTACTCTTCAAAGCTGCCTATGCGGCAGTGAACAAACCGCTGTACATGATGAGATGGCAGCGTATCTTCAAAGCTGCCTATGCGGCAGTGAACTTAGAGGGGCTAGAATAACTATTGGAACTACGCTTCAAAGCTGCCTATGCGGCAGTGAACCGATATGAAAACAGTTTCTACACTATCAAGACCTTCAAAGCTGCCTATGCGGCAGTGAACGTCATCAGCGTGTAAGCATAATGAAAGAACTTCTTCAAAGCTGCCTATGCGGCAGTGAACACGGATTAAATATTATTGTTTATGATTATGAGCTTCAAAGCTGCCTATGCGGCAGTGAACTACATAGGAGATTTTTATGCCTAAAGCAGATTCTTCAAAGCTGCCTATGCGGCAGTGAACTATGTATAGAGTCCACAGCACGTGGTAAAGATCTTCAAAGCTGCCTATGCGGCAGTGAACTTACACCAGTACCTGAAATTCTAATTCTTTGACTTCAAAGCTGCCTATGCGGCAGTGAACTAGCGACGATGAAAAAGATTTTACTTGGTCGATCTTCAAAGCTGCCTATGCGGCAGTGAACTTGGGTATAATGCTGGAACAAGTATAACAACACTTCAAAGCTGCCTATGCGGCAGTGAACAAAGGTTACAAAAAAAAAACAGCTAGTTTTAACTTCAAAGCTGCCTATGCGGCAGTGAACGTCGCTGTATAGTGACAACATAAACAACATAACTTCAAAGCTGCCTATGCGGCAGTGAACAAGAGGCAACGGATGGTTATACAAAGGCTGAACTTCAAAGCTGCCTATGCGGCAGTGAACAAATATGTATACAGTAATAACAGATAGCCGAGCTTCAAAGCTGCCTATGCGGCAGTGAACAACACTTAAAGATAAAAGTGGCAAAGTAAATTCTTCAAAGCTGCCTATGCGGCAGTGAACTTTCCTTTCTGAAATTTTTCATGGGCTAATAGCTTCAAAGCTGCCTATGCGGCAGTGAACACGAATCAAATAATATTTTAATTTGCAACAATCTTCAAAGCTGCCTATGCGGCAGTGAACAGAACAAGAAGATTGGGTCGCTACTGAAGTCGCTTCAAAGCTGCCTATGCGGCAGTGAACTAAGGCTTCGTACACGTGCGGGGTCGATTTTTCTTCAAAGCTGCCTATGCGGCAGTGAACAAATAGGGATAGAACAAGATCCAGCGCAAGCACTTCAAAGCTGCCTATGCGGCAGTGAACGAGGTTTTGAGATGAATGTTTTAGACGTAAAACTTCAAAGCTGCCTATGCGGCAGTGAACGCTTGTAAACAATTCGGGGATAAGAGGAAACAACTTCAAAGCTGCCTATGCGGCAGTGAACATTTTCGGTGAGCGTTATGAAATTATACAAGTCTTCAAAGCTGCCTATGCGGCAGTGAACGTATTAGCTTAGATAACGTTTACGGAGCTCCTCTTCAAAGCTGCCTATGCGGCAGTGAACCTAACTTTTTGCAGTCTATACACGTGACGAGACTTCAAAGCTGCCTATGCGGCAGTGAACTCCCCGCATGTCATCTAAATTTCTAGACCACTCTTCAAAGCTGCCTATGCGGCAGTGAACTAACAGGTACCTTGCAAGCTGTTCCGATTGATCTTCAAAGCTGCCTATGCGGCAGTGAACAAGTAATAGGAAGATTCAACGACACAATGAAACTTCAAAGCTGCCTATGCGGCAGTGAACTGAAAAACGTAAGGTTTCAAGCCACTTTGAGCCTTCAAAGCTGCCTATGCGGCAGTGAACTTGAATGATGGACTAGAAAGCTTGAGCCAGTCCTTCAAAGCTGCCTATGCGGCAGTGAACAAAATTTCAATTAAAAAGTTTTCAGAGCTCATACTTCAAAGCTGCCTATGCGGCAGTGAACACATTCAAATAACAACAGCCCCCGACAAGTCGCTTCAAAGCTGCCTATGCGGCAGTGAACCTGACAAAGACGGAATAACAGCGGTTGAAAATCTTCAAAGCTGCCTATGCGGCAGTGAACAGAAGAGGACAGGTTAACTTCGATCATAGCTACTTCAAAGCTGCCTATGCGGCAGTGAACAAAAATGATAAAAAAGATGACGATTTATGAATCTTCAAAGCTGCCTATGCGGCAGTGAACTCGGCCGTCGGAGTTTCTCTCGATAATGTTGTCTTCAAAGCTGCCTATGCGGCAGTGAACAAAGCTTGAGTACAAGCTTTTCTTTTACCCTTCTTCAAAGCTGCCTATGCAGCAGTGAACCCGCTTGAAACCATTTGCAACGTGAATCACTCCTTCAAAGCTGCCTATGCGGCAGTGAACTAGGCAGACTAGCCGGAAACTTCGGGTTAACACTTCAAAGCTGCCTATGCGGCAGTGAACTTGTTAAAAGTGCTGTAGCTGATATCAAGAAGCTTCAAAGCTGCCTATGCGGCAGTGAACTTTTAATATCAGTTGGCGGGGCTACGATATCACTTCAAAGCTGCCTATGCGGCAGTGAACTGAGCGTTATGAAATTATACAAGTAGAACCTTCTTCAAAGCTGCCTATGCGGCAGTGAACAACAAGTTTTACGGTTCCAGTGGCTCCATGACCTTCAAAGCTGCCTATGCGGCAGTGAACTTTTTGAGCCTTTGCATATACTTTATACCAAACTTCAAAGCTGCCTATGCGGCAGTGAACTACTCTCTTTGATGTTGTCTAAATGACCCAGTCCTTCAAAGCTGCCTATGCGGCAGTGAACCAAAAAAGGCGAGTCAGTAGTCACAGAGGACGCTTCAAAGCTGCCTATGCGGCAGTGAACATGGACTGGAAAACTTTTGATGAAATACCAACACTTCAAAGCTGCCTATGCGGCAGTGAACGTGGTCAAAAGTTTCTGATAGGTGTAAAAACTCTTCAAAGCTGCCTATGCGGCAGTGAACAATCTTTAGTTAAAAGAACTCGTATCATGTTTCTTCAAAGCTGCCTATGCGGCAGTGAACTTACACGTCACTTGCGACATGCGCCAAGTACTCTTCAAAGCTGCCTATGCGGCAGTGAACGTTGCCTGTATCGACTGTCACGCTTCCATCGCTCTTCAAAGCTGCCTATGCGGCAGTGAACGCCTATCCCAAGCGTAGTCTTAGGAACTCACGCTTCAAAGCTGCCTATGCGGCAGTGAACGGAATATTTTCAAAAGTGTACGCTGACATCTGCTTCAAAGCTGCCTATGCGGCAGTGAACATTTTCAAGTTGAGTGCCAGGGGCTCCGTGCACTTCAAAGCTGCCTATGCGGCAGTGAACATATACTGTTTTTTCGTACGGGTCTAAGCCTACTTCAAAGCTGCCTATGCGGCAGTGAACAGAACAAGAAGACTGGGTTGCTAACGAAGTAGCTTCAAAGCTGCCTATGCGGCAGTGAACCTTAACCCTGTAATTTCCATAAATTCAGTATACTTCAAAGCTGCCTATGCGGCAGTGAACACATTTCTTAAAAGCAAAATATCAAAAGGATTCTTCAAAGCTGCCTATGCGGCAGTGAACCCATAAAATTGTCTATGTAAAGCGTCACATAACTTCAAAGCTGCCTATGCGGCAGTGAACGTTAAATTAAAGCCCGATTGATAACCTAAAGTCTTCAAAGCTGCCTATGCGGCAGTGAACGACTGATACCTAAGGCCGTCACAGGAAACAAACTTCAAAGCTGCCTATGCGGCAGTGAACGGAGTTTGGAAGTTCCCGACTTAGGGGGTTAACTTCAAAGCTGCCTATGCGGCAGTGAACTCTTGTTTTTCTCTTCCACAAACGTTTTTTATGCTTCAAAGCTGCCTATGCGGCAGTGAACTTGTTTCCACATACATACGGGAAAAAACGAATCTTCAAAGCTGCCTATGCGGCAGTGAACGTAAATCCTATTTGCAAAGATTTTACATTTTCACTTCAAAGCTGCCTATGCGGCAGTGAACATATCATAGCAAGAAAAACAAAAAAACACTTACTTCAAAGCTGCCTATGCGGCAGTGAACAATAACGAAAGGAGCGGTAAAGATGGCCGATTCTTCAAAGCTGCCTATGCGGCAGTGAACCATTAGGCGCACGATTGACTAAAAAAGGCACTCTTCAAAGCTGCCTATGCGGCAGTGAACTTGAAGTGAAAGGTAAATTTGTCATAATTAAACTTCATAGCTGCCTATGCGGCAGTGAACCGCAATTTTTTTATAGCCTTATTTTAAGCGCACTTCAAAGCTGCCTATGCGGCAGTGAACGGATTGCCTTGATCGTAATATCTGTAGCAGTAGCTTCAAAGCTGCCTATGCGGCAGTGAACTTATCGGAGAAGCTTACAATATCGACGGCGACCTTCAAAGCTGCCTATGCGGCAGTGAACTTCTATTCTCACAGTTTTACTCGCTTGAAAAACTTCAAAGCTGCCTATGCGGCAGTGAACATCGGTCATTTATCTGCAGAAAATTTAAATTCCTTCAAAGCTGCCTATGCGGCAGTGAACCAATGCAAAGAGGGCAACTAGGCCAAGCGATGCTTCAAAGCTGCCTATGCGGCAGTGAACGATATGATGGGCGGTGGCGACGAGATGCAAAACTTCAAAGCTGCCTATGCGGCAGTGAACTGTGCTTAATTTTTCACATCTCACTGTATATCAAAAAGATAGGTCTTAATTAACCATAAGGACCATTCATTTTCGACATTGACATACTTAGTTTATTATCAGTACTTTAAGGAAGACATAAAAAAAATAGGGTCAAAATGTAAGGATTTAGAAAATTTTTTATTATTAGGCCAAGAGTCCCTAAATAAAATTGGTTTGATAGCCCAACTTCATGAAAACCTTTCACGCAAATAAACTTTTTAACTAAATGGATTAGGGTAATAAAAATTGCTTAAAAAATATTTATTATCCTAATTATGCATTTTGTTTAAGTCTGGTTTTGTAATTGCAAAAAAATTAAAATTCTGGCAACGTTAAACTACTACTTAAACCATATGTGTTAAATTTTCCTGTTTTCAATTCTACTTCCCGTTTTTTTCTAATAACAAGCCTAAAAGAATGTTGATTCGATAGGCTTTTCAGTTGAACAAAAGGTAAATTACTTCGAAACGGTTCAAAGTCAGCATATTTCACTAAAGCTTCCTCAAATGGTACCCCTTTTCGCTTTGCATATCTTCTTGCCTGTCGCTCAAGATTTGTCTTTTTACACGACTTTTGATACAGAGCATATCCGTTAACGATATTAGGCACCTTTTGTATTACTGAACAATGTAAGTTATTCATTAAACTACTGAGCCATTTACTTAGATTTAAATGTATAAGAGTTGATTCATCTAACGCGAATAATCGACATTTTGTACCCAAAAAGCCAGTGTCTGCGGTCTCGTTAAAGTGGTATTCTGGAAAAGAAAAACCAACCGGAACCTTCCCCTCTCTATCCGCAACACTTACCAAAGCGAGGTGTAGTTGTGTGTAGAGTTGAGACCATAGTCTAGATAAATCACATGTTTGATTTTCTATTAAGGTAATTTCTAAATAATATTTCATGTGACAACCTCAAAGTGTATTTCTTCAACATATGCTAGGCCTTTTTTTCCCAAATAAAAACTTGAAACAGCTGCACATTCAATCATACCTTGCAATTCATTAGCCTTGTCATTTGATATATCGATCATTATGTCTAAAACTCCGCTGCATTTGGTCAGCAAAGATGTCACTTCGCCTTGTACCTTTTCTTTTAAAAGGTAAGGATTGCCAAAAATTATTTTCTTTTTTCCTGTAGTATATCGATCCATAAAATCCTTTTTTGTGAAACCCCTCTTAGAAATTCCACTGAGCCCCCCCCTTTTGGTAAGAATTTCACTAAGATCATTTTCTTGTTGTAAACGCTCAACTTGAATGTATAAAGCAGATGTGTAAAAAACAATTGGCTTAATTCGCAGCTTAGCATCAAGGGTGTATGATACTGGGTCTTGATCTGAAGAAAATTTTGCTTTTAGTTTTTGAAGTACAATTTCTACTGTATCAAGAACATCTAACGATTTCATCTGATTGAGCTTCTCGAATTGATCAGCCACCATTAAAGGATCGAACTGATCTTTAGCTAGAATTTTCATTTCTGTATTTAAAATAAATTCAAATACATCCTCCAATTTAAGAAAAAGGACGCCCCACAATTGATTTGAAAAGTCAGAGTTAAATGCTGGATCATTGGCATTAACCATCCCGGTAAAAGAATTTTGATCAGTGCTTCCTTTCATATTTCTAATATAAACTAATTCGTTATTTTTAATTTGTTCCGATGGTAAATCTTGAAAATGGATTTTTTCTTCAATATCTGCAAAATAATAATTTTTATCTATTTTTGCTTGATATAGTTTGCGTTGATCACCAATCAAACGACATAAAATACCCATCACAGTATTTTTCTCAACTACTCTTTGTATAAAGTTTTCTTTGTTTTTAAGTTTGGCCATAGAGCCTACAAAATTACGTCCGCCTTTAGGTAATGGTTCATCATTTGAACCATCCAAAAACGAATTTCTCCAAGAGGCTTCATAGTTCACACGAATATGTAATGGCATTCTGATCTCCTATGATTTCGCATAAAAATAAACAGCGTAGGGCTCTAGAAATTCTCCCACCGCTTCTGATAGGTTTCGCTTAATTCGCATCATTTTATGGCTGTCATTATAATCTATGCGCATTTCGTCCACATACATGTAACCTTTTGCCTGGCGAATATTCAGTTCTGTAATCATTCTTAAGGTTTCTTTAACAATAATATCGATTGCTTCATTGTCTAATAGAAGTCCCATTTCACCCTTTTCAAAAATCGTACCATTTCGAACATAGTTTGAGTGATAGGTAACTTTTGGATTTCTTTTTGGATCCAAGCTTTGGATAAAATCTTGCACTTTTTTTTCAATCATCATTTCCTCGCCAGTCTCGATGTCCAAGGCTCCTCGATCAAATGTTCTATCTAATGAGATGAATTGTAGTTGTTCAACGCTAATAGAGCCATAAGAGATATATTCTGTTTCTCCGAAAGTAGTTTTAGAAAAAAATGAATTACTTGCAGTCTGTTCACCAGCGTCATTCTTTCCTTTTTCTTTTGAACCAGAACGACCCATTTGTTCAAAGTTTCCATTACCTAATTGATCAACAAAATCTTCGAGTAGTAATGAACTTGTTCTTTTGCATTGACTTTTGGGAATTACATAACCACGGACAAGACCTGTAATTGAAGCCAATACATTTTTTAAGTTTTTATTATCCGCAAAATGTAAATCAAAAGATTGTTCACGAAACAAATGATGGCGGATACAGTTTTGACTTATATATAGTGGTGTTTTTGTAAAATCAATATCTGTAGGTTCTTTTGTGCGCTTGAAACCAGTATCTTCTTTAATTTTACCAGTGAAATTAGTGTAACCACGAAGTTTTGGTAAGCTGTGGTTGTTAATAATTTGATTTTTATCACCTGTTAAACTTGTAGGTCCATTCCAATTAACCACTCCGTGTCCACGTGCGACTATTTTAAAATCTATACTTCTAATACCTGTTATTTTTTTCATAATTCCTCTTTTGATGTTAATAAATATTTAATTGACATTGAACCAACTGGTTGTTTTTCTGTGAGCACATAATATAGTGCTTCGGGATGACGATTTTGTTCCCCGCCTACTTTAGCTAAATCCTCAGTTGTATAACTTAAATAGATGGGAAACTCTGGAGATTTTGCTTGAACTAGCAAATGAGTATCTTTATGAGGTTTTTTTGTACCATAGATATTGTGATGTTTCTTTGCCATGTGGGCTAATAGATTTTTATTGCTATCTTCAAAGCCCTTGATTTCATCTACTGAAGTAGTCAAATTATCTTCTATTTCATTTTCGTTCCAGCTACATGCATATTTTTCAATAAAAACTGGCTGATTTTCTAAGTTCACTTCACAAATAGCCATTTGTACAAATCGGTTATCCCCACGCAATGAATTTTTGCTTATTTTCGAAATCACTTTTTCCGCTTTTTTTTTAAATGTCAGCACAATAGGATCCATCAATTTTGCATGAATTAAATTTACGCTTTTTTTAAACGCACACAACAAATCACTCTTAATTCTATTTGTATTATTTTCTGAATCGTAAAACTCAGTATACCAGCGATAGATTTGAGGTAGTGTAAAAGAAGTTTCTGTTTTCGATATCAAAAACTCATACCAAGCCCGCGATGAATCATAGATGTACATACGCGATAAAAATCGCGCCATAGAGCCACTACCTTTGTTTATATTTTCAGGTAATGCAATTTTCAGAACATTTACATTTGTATTAACCCCAAACCTGTCTAAACGTCCTAATCTTTGCAGGCAGTTTTCAGCATTACTCAGTTCGGTAATCATGTGGTCACAGCTGATATTTAAAGAAGCTTGCACAATAGGGCCGCTACGTAACACATCAAATTTACGGGAGCCTTCATTTTTAAATGACTCAAACACTTCGTTAAACCAATATTTTTTGTCGCTTTTTTTATATTTTGAATGGATTAATACAGCATTTTCTGCGTTTTGATTACGAATAAAACTTTTTTGGGCTGTAATTGCTGTATTGCTTATAATAAAAGTATTACTTAATTGAGCTTGATAAAGTGGATTACTTTCGTCCTCTTTTGTTTCATCGAAGTGGATAAACTCAATTTTGTAATTGCTTAGATTAAATGAAGGCATTTCAACAATATTATAATCTCTAATTTCTAATACATTTTTGATAAAATAATAGTTTGGTGTTGCAGATACCAGCAAGGTATTAGCATCCTTTTCAAGTTCTTTTTTGCATTGTACTAGTTCAGCAAATAATAAGTTAAAAGCTGGCATATTTATATACTCGTGATATTCATCGAACACCACATGCGCATTTAAATAATCGATCAATCCTGTCACATTGTTGTGTGTAGTAATATTACTTAAAACTTGATCAATTGTTGTGATGACCACATCACCTGAAAAATATTTTTTTTCTATTGTCAGATTGTCCCAGCTATTCGTAAATTTGAATTCGCCTGTATTTATTTCAATTTGTGCATTTGGCAAATAAGCTTCGGATGTGAGTTCATTAAAGATACCCTGACAGACTTGAACACGTGGACAAATCCAAATAATTTTTTTAGCATTTTTCAATTTTGCCCATTCTAAGGCTATTTTAGTTTTACCACAGCCTGCAGCTCCAGCTAAAACAGCAATACCGCTTTTATTTTGTAATGTAACTGCTGCAGAAGCTTGTTTTTGGTTGCGTTCACTATTTTGATTTTTATAATTGAAGTAGTTTACACATTCTTGGATATGTAGAGAGAGATTAGATTCACTTTTTAATTTCTCATGAACTAATCCTTCTAAAGTTCTTTGGGTGATATGGTTTGACAAAACCTTTGCATCTAGTGAAGAAACCAGACGATCTGCAGTAATTAAAGCAGCGCGCATTACGTTGTTTGTAGCATTTCTTTTTGTATCGGCAACATAATTTTTAATATTTTCGGTTTGGTTACTATATATTTTATATTCCGGTAATGACAGCTTATTTAACCGACTTAAAATATCATTGTCAGGGATAAAATCATTAGGTATAAATTTTGTTAAAAATGACAATTCAGAGTTGCGATATTTTAAATCTATTTCTGCAACTTCCTGAATATGTTTAACTGCATTTGTTGTAAAACTATGCCAATCACCATTATTATTGAAAAAATTTTCATAGATATCATTTAAGCTTTTATAGTCTTTATCTTTTCTAAAAGGTTTTGCATGGTGCCAATAAATACAATGTTCTATCGATAATTTATTTTCAGGATTTATTGATTTGTTTTCATGTTTTTCAAGAAAATTATATAATAATAATGAAAGTTCATTATGTCTTGGATACTTTTCAAAACTAAATTTTTTTTCATCAATATGCTGACCATCTTCAGCCGTAAATTCTTTTTTTTTGACTTTTGTTACCCAAGTTTGGAAATTAGAGTCGATTTTACCAAGATCATGTAAACATCCTGCGATAAATGTCGCATCCGCTAGAACTTTTTTTTCCGGCATTAACGATTTTACTATCATTTCAGCAACATATCCAACCGCAAAAAGGTGCTGATTTAAAGGTTGCCCATGAGTGTTGGCATAAAAAATACTTTTTGTTTTCATAGAATCTTCATCCGTAAAAAGTTCCTTTTGAGTAATATTTACTGGCACATTACCAGACAAGTTAAACTGAGATTCACTGCCTACGATCCATACCAACTCACTCCGACTCCGTGTTCTTATCCAGTGGCAGGCCACAGCGGTATTCTTTGTGGCAGTTTGCCTTAAGAGTTTTTTAACAGCTATCAAGCCATCCTCTGTGATAACAGTTTGCCATGCACAATCACCAATTCGATTGGCAAAGGCATCCAATACCCGGCGCGTTCTTTTAAGAGCGTTTTTTTTACATTGGCTAATAAAGGTAACAATCACTAGATGTTGTCCAAATTAAAAGAATTGGTTAAAGCTTGCTCTTTCACTCGATCAAACATAAAGTCTAATGCGTGATGATCGGTAAATTTTTGTAATATTAGTTGGCGGAATGCTTGTTCATCCATTTTTTCTTTGGCACAAATAAATGCCCAGGGCAAAACAATTGCATCTTTTATTAAATCAGCAATATCAAAAACTAACGCTCCGCGTCTTGTTTTGCCATGCATTACAGCGAAGCCATGAGGAATTCCTAAAACCCATAATGTACAAGCCGCTAATCCATAAGCTAAATAATTACCATGATTTAAGAATGCATTTGCTAAATCTTTGCTTTCATGTTCACGGGTAAAACCATTCAACTTAGTACATCCAGCTGCATAACTATAAAGCTGTTTAGCCATTAATGCTTCGCTACATAGTAAATCGCCAACTTTTTTAGCTTTTTCTATATTTTTCTCATAACAATCAAACGCAGCGGTAATTTTCAAATTATTACAGTCGAAGCCTTCGGCAATTAAGTTGCGGTCGTTTGTCCAAACCTTTTTTATAAATTCAACTCGACATTTTTGAAAGTTTTTAGCAACGGCTAACCTTGCATGCTCATCAAACCAAAACTTTAGCCAACCTTGTACATATTCTGTGGGGCGGTATTCATTTTGTGGAGTCAACCATTCAATTTCACTGCCAGCAAAAAGAGGGGTACCCCCACTACCACAAAATCCTACTAGAACACCAGCACTGGTTAACATTCTCATAGCAGCTTGGGTAAGCGAGGTACCGATTCCGAGTAAAATCACCGTGGTGTTAGCGATCGGTATATTCCAATAATAATTTACACCCTCAGCTTCATTCAAATAAAGTACTCGCCCCTCTTTCTGCATAACACGGCATTTCTCAAGATAGTAAATATTTGCTCTTTTGGAATGTAGAATAGCCTTTAAGTTAGTTAGTTGTTTCAAAACATCTCTCTTTTAATTTGAAATTAGACTATTTAAAACCCGCATTAAGACATAAAAAATAATTTAAAAAAAATGAGATTTTTTTTGGTATTTGTCTTTATTTTTTTTAAGTTTGTTAAGTTTATAAAGAGTATAAATTTATGAATGAATTACGTCAAGTAATTAAATTTAAAATAAAAAATTGTTTACAGATTATTTAGAATGTTATTAATAACATTTTTATTCTTCTAAAAAAAATCTAAATCGATTTCTTTGATTTCGTGGGTTTCGCGAGTTTGCACCGCTACAACATATTCATACATGAGTTCAACTAAGCGCTCGCCATCTATTAAAATAATTTTATGGTCTGCATCTTTAGCTTTTTTAATTGCTAATTCATCAAAGGTTGATGCGGTAACAAATATTCCTTTTTTCGTATCGCTTTGATGGCAACTGTAAAGTTACGATTCTCTGTTTCATCAAGTGTGTCCGTAATAAATTTTATTCTGTCGAAGCTTTTCTTGATTCGCAATTCTTAAATATGAGAATGTCAAACAGCTTTCACTTTCTCTCCTCAATTTTAATTAATGCTTTAACCAAATAAAAAAAGTAAAATTTTTATGTGATTGGAGTAGCTTGACGTTGTCTTTCTGCTAAAGTATTAATTTCAATTTTCAATCTTTCTAATAAAGAAATAAGTTTTTTGTTTTTAAGTATGTTTTTTTTCTGGAAAATTTAACGTTTGAATATTATTTTGAATAGAATTGTTATTGCCGTTTAAAATTACACTATTTACAGTGGAAATATTTTTTGCTTCCAAAGTTGTGACCGTTGAATACGGCGTTTGGAGCGAATTATCAAGGAAATAATTTATTATTTTTAAAGTAACTAAAGTTAACCGTTTTATCATATCTGAACCTAAATTTCATCCTAGTTATAAAAAAGGATTATTAATTGTTACTTTTTTTTTAAATCTGTAATGTTGTACCTATTGCTTGAAATAGAGCACCGGATGAAAAATACAGAGATAGTAAATGTAAGCCTTAATTTATTAGGTTGTTTCCATAAAGAGAATTGTTTTGAGTCATCTGAAGTAAGAACCATATCTTCGTTTTCTGGATGATTATCTATTCCACTAGCACCAAAACCCACAATTGCATCTGGATTTGACCATGAAGTTGAACCAAATAATAAGATTCCAAAGCATGTAATCCAGTTTCCTGAAATAGCATAATTTAAACCAATGTTATATTTTAATATACTTGCTATAACAAAGAAAATAAAAAATATTAAAAAATGAACAGTTAAATTTGATAGGATGTATTCAGATGATGTTTTTAATTTTTTAATAGATTTTCCCTTAAATTTTTTTCTCCATATGCATTAACATTTCATTTAAAATATTGAAATAAATAACAGTAATAATGAATTTAATCAAGAGAATAAGATAGCTATTAAAAATAATTTTTTATTTTGAGGCTCAAATTCAAAATTTTAGGACTTTAATTGCATATTCATTGTCTTTAATTGTTGCTTGAATCAGTTTATAAACGTGTCTGAATAAAATATTTTTCTTTCACAACGAATGACAATTGCAATTTTATATGAGGTCTTTAGCTGACCCTTATAATTTTCTAGAACATCAAATTCGATATTATAATAGCTACTTTGGTGTAGTTTCCAATCATCAGTTTCAGTAGGCTCAAAAAAGAGCTTATCCCACTCCAACTTTAAACTCATATATCTCTTCACGCTTTATTCCAATGCAACTGATTGATTAAATCTTGGTTTTGAGTATTATCAAAGTCAATACTCAATGGGTCAGATCTTAATTGCAAGATGAGGTTGATTATTTGATTAGCAGAAATTACTAATCCTTTTTGGTAATGAGACCATATTTATTGTTTTGTTCAAATTTTGCTTAATGACACAGAACTTCAGAACTTCTTTTACGATAACCTTCAAGCAAAGTCTTTATTCTTTTTTCTAAAGTTTCTAGCATCAATATTATTCCTCATTATGACATGTGTTGCATTTATGTATATTCAGATGTTAGAATATTCAACGTAACAAGATTGAAATATGTATTTTAAAAGTTAAAAGAAAAAGGTTTTAGCTATTGATGATGCTACTATAAAAAATATTGCAAAAATTATTTGTGGAGATGAATTTTCTCATCCTAAAAGAAGAACTTTTAAAGAAATATTAGAATTTTTTCAATCTGCAGGTTGTCTTCCTACTTATGATCATAATAATATTCCTACAAGAAAAGATTTAAGTTATATAACGTTAAAAAAATTTCCAGACAAAGTAGAAGTTATTGTTAAGCGATTAGCCTCTCCTAAAGAGTACCAAGGAAATAAAGAATTAATTCAAAAAGCACTTTGTGCTTTGAACGATATTTTGATTTTAGAGGAATTAGAAGTTGTTTTAGATGGGATTAGTCCTATAATTACGAATAAAAAAGCTAACTTTAATTTTAATGTTGGAGTTGTAGAACCAAAAACTTCTGAAGTTATTGAACCTAATTTTGCGCAATTTAATTTTCCAAATAAAAAGTTGAAAATTCTTACCAACAGGTGGTTAGAATTTGTTGTATGTTTTAACGGAAATGCGAGCCTATGTGCAATAGTTAGTTTAGGTTCAATCTTGGAAGCTATTTTGCTTTGTATCATGAAACAATTTATGCAAGAGGTTAATACTGCAAAAAATGCTCCAAAAACTAAAGATGGAAAAGTAAAGTTTTTTAGAGATTGGAGTTTTAATCAAATGATAGAAGTTGGTCACGAATTGAATTGGTTAAATTATGATGTTAAGAGTTTTTCACATGCATTAAGAGATTATCGAAATTTAATACATCCTGAAAAACAATTTGAACTTGAAGAATTTCCTGATATTGACACCGTACATATTTGCTTAAATGTTTTTTATGCTGCAATAAATGATCTTTCGAAACTTTTTAATATAAAAGTTTAGTTTTCTTCTTTTCATATATTCAACAAGAAGGTTTAAGAA
>Ga0335394_10004076_pt1 | contig 16621 bp, 14 predicted proteins | sample MAT03_FD_205741 | JGI IMG/M metagenome (GOLD analysis project Ga0335394, IMG submission 205741) | Freshwater microbial communities from Lake Fryxell liftoff mats and glacier meltwater in Antarctica - MAT-03 (spades assembly) (version 2) ... | reverse complement strand
GACGCCAGGAGCACCACGGCTGGGAGGGAGTTCCCTTCAGCGAGCAGGTGACCACTGATCCCGCCCAGAAAGCCGAGCAGCAGGAACGTACGCACGCCGGCGAACCTCGCGTCGGGACCTTCCGTCTTTCCGCTGCGCTCGCGCTCGAAGCCGACTGACAGACCGATCAGCGCGGCCACCGCGAGATTGCCGGCGAGAACGAGTTCGGGATCTTGGGGCATAAACCGAATGAACGTGGCGTACCGTGCATGGGCCAGTACTCAGATCGGGAGAAGCACCGCTCGATCCACTCCATCGGCGGCTGACTTCCCGCAGTGCAACCACCGCTTTTCGCGCCTAGCCCGCCGAGCAGTTGGGTCAGCGGAGCACGCTTACAGTCGAATCACCTACACCGCGTAGGGCAAACACTGGCTTCGCGATGTCGGGAACGGACGTAACGTGCGTGTGACCTCTGTTGTCCCGCGTCGGGAACCGAGGTGTTCGGCAGCAGGGATTCACCTTGAACCTGGGAACAGATGTCAAAATTCTTCGCACGAAACGAAGGGACGGTCGATCGGACGTTTCGGACAATGCTCGGTCTGGGCATTCTCTCGCAGGCGTTCATCGGCCTGCAGACACCGTGGGCGTTTATCGGTCTGGTGCCGCTGGCGACGGGCCTCACGGGCCGCTGCCCGTTGTACGCGATGTTTGGGTTCAATACCTGCCCGGTCCGCACTGCCTGAGCCGGGCCCAGGCGCCACGTGATCAGCCCGCACGCCTGGGCTTACCCTTGACGGAAAACAGTCAACTGAAGAGTCATATGCCCATATGAGTATGGTTGCGTTGTAAAGGTGCACCAGACAACGGATGTCCGGGATCCGGACAGCCGCCGCGGCTGCCATCGTGGCCCTCGGCATGCCGAGGGAATCACTCGCGGCCCAGACCACGCCCGCGCCGAGTCGCGCGCTCTCACTCGCTGCCGCGCTGCAGGAGGCTGAATGCGCGGCCTTCCCCAATCGCATCGTCACTGCATCGGCCGCGGTCGATCGTGCACGCGCTGGGCTTCCACTCAAGGGGATTCTCCCCTCCGCCCGCGTCGAGGCCGGAGCCATCCGCACGACTGACCCGATCGGCGCCTTCGGCACGCTGCTCCGGCAGCGACTCGTCACCTCGGCCACCTTCGATCCGGCACACCTCAACCAAGTGCGGCCCATCTCCAACGTCCAGGGTGGACTGGTCGTCGAAGTGCCGATCATGAACGCAGATACCTGGCTCGGGCGTCGCGCCGCACTTGCCGCCGCATCCGCAACCGCTGCTTCCGGCGAGTGGACCGCGATCGCGGTGCGCGCCGATGTGATTCGCGCCTGGTATGGCGCCGTCCTTGCCAGCGCGCAGGTGCGCACCCTGATCGAGGCACAGCGTGCGGTGGACGCCGGCGTGCGACAGGTGCCGCCGATGGTGCAACAAGGGCAGTACAACCAGCGTCGCTGCAGGAAACGGCGATCAAGTGGGATGGTGAGTGGCAGGTGACGATCGAGGTCTTCCGCGACCTCGGCCTCGCTTTCGCCATCGTGCTGCTGCTGATCTATGTTCTGGTGGTGGGCTGGTTCCAGAGCTTCACCATTCCGTTGGTGATCATGGCCCCGATTCCATTGACGCTGGTAGGCATCCTGCCTGGCCATGCCATCAGTGGTGCGTTCGTCACCGCCACCAGCATGATCGGCATGATCGATTGGCTGGGATCATCGTGCGCAACTCGATCTTGCTGGTGGACTTCATCCAGATCGAGGAGTCGCGCGGCCGTCCGATCGCCGATGCGGTAAAGGAAGCGGGCGCAGCGCGGTTCCGCCCCATCGCACTCACGGCTGCGGCCGTCGCGGTCGGCGGCCTCGTGATGGTGCTCGATCCGATCTTCCAGGGGCTGGCCGTTGCCCTGATGAGTGGTGCCATTGTGGCGACGCTGCTGACAATGGTGGTCGTTCCGTTGCTCTACTGGGAACTCAAGCGCTGAGGTTCATGTGTGTCCCGATCTCGTCATCCGTCGATTTGCCGGTGTGTTCATCCTTCTCTCTGTCGCACTCGGGTACTGGGTGAACAGTGGCTGGTACCTGTTCACTGCCTTCGTCGGCTTCAATCTGTTGCAATCGAGTTTCACGGGGTTCTGTCCGCTGGAACGGATCCTTGGCGTCACGGGAGTGCTGGGCTTCCGGCGGCTAGGAACTCCCGAGCGCTGATGATTAGGCACGCTTCTGGTGCAATATCGCAGAAAAGAGGCTGTGCGAGTGCGATGCGCCGCGCGCTGTCTGCTCGCCTGTAGGCTGTTGCAGATTTGCGAAAGTCGTTCAGAGAAGGTTTGCAGGAGACGACGCAGGCACCGAATCAGCTCTCCAGCCGCCCTGCCGTCAAGCGTGGTTCCGTGACCGAGCGCTCGTCCGGGCGTCTTGGACATATGCTTAGTCGAACCTCGGCGATACGGCGCGACATCGATGGCCTTCGCGCCGTTGCTGTGCTGCTCGTCATCATTCACCATGTGGCCCCGTCGATCCTGACGGGAGGCTTCGTTGGTGTGGATGTCTTCTTTGTCATCTCCGGGTTCCTGATCACCAGGATCATCGACGATGCTCTACAGGAGGACCGGTTCCGGTACGTCGAGTTCCTCTGGCGCCGCTGCCGCCGAATCGTGCCGACGCTGGTTGTCGTGCTTCTCGGGACGCTGCTGCTCGGCGCGTGCATCCTGACAGGCCCGGAGTTGGTGAGCCTCGCGCGGCACCTTGCCGCCGGCAGTCTCTCGCTCTCCAACGTGCTGCTCTACAGTGAAGTCGGCTACTTCGACACGAGCGCCGCCACCAAGCCGTTGCTGCACCTCTGGTCGCTGGGCGTCGAAGAGCAGTTCTATCTGGTGTGGCCGTTGCTGCTCGCGGTCCTGCCACGCGCGCGTCGACCGCAAATCCTGGTCGTTGGCGCCATCGTTCTGCTGTCGCTGATGCTGAGCGAAAACCTCGCCTACAGCAACCCGGCGCAGTCGTTCTACATGCTGCATTCTCGCGCATGGGAGCTTGGAGCAGGGGGGATGCTCGCGTTGGCGAGTGCGATCACTCCGCCTACCTGGCTGCGTGTGATGATTTCGCGGCCGTCACTGCGATCCGCCGCCTCCATCGCCGGCATGATTCTCATTGTCGGTGCTGCCTTTTCCATCAAGAGCGGGTCAGCGTGGCCGGGGCTGAACGCGCTGGTGCCAGTGCTTGGCACGGTGCTCCTGCTTGCGGCCGGACCGGGTGCATGGATGAACCGGACCGTCCTCTCGATTCGCCCAGCTCAGTGGATCGGCCAGCGCAGTTACGCGCTGTACTTGTGGCATTGGCCGCCGATTGCATTTCTCCACATCATTGCGAGTGAGCACGCAGCACCGGCAGAAACCATGCAGTGGATTACTGCGGCACTGATGATCCCGGTGCTCGTGCTGGCCCATGCGACCTTCCTCTGCGTCGAGCGACCGGTGCGTGACCTGGCCACTCGCATCGAGGCCCACGGTCACGTGTCCGTGCGGCACCTGCTGCCGTTTGGCGCGGCACTCGCAGTACTCGCGATCTCGGCGAACGTCGTGATGCGCTCGCACGGCTTTCCCGCACGATACGGCTCGGCCGGCACCGACGCCATCGCCGCGCTGCAAGATGCGTCAGCCGACTCGATCACGTCGTACAGCAAATCCGCAACTCGCTGTCAGCTGCAGGACAAGGGCGCGGCGACGTGGTGCTGGCGCATCCCGGGGAGCGGAACGGGGGTGGCGGTCTTCGGTGACAGCCATGCCGAGGTGATCTTCGCCGGGCTCGCGTCATCGACTGCTCGCAGACCGCTGTTTCTCGCCGGCCGCAATGGCTGTGCACCGATCCTGCAACTCGAGGTGATTCCGGATCGGCTGGCTGAGATCTGTCGCCGCTCAGCCCAGCTCGCGCACACTGCGATTCTTTCCGACACGTCCATTCATACCGTGCTGCTCGTCTCACGCGGTCCTGCATACATCACCGGATCTGGCTTTGGCGTCGACGCCCAACGCGCCGTTGTGCCGGTGGCGATCCGCCGCCTGACGACCGACTCGTCCGCACTGCCGCGCGCCTTTGAACTCGGCCTCGAACGCTCGATCAAGTTGTTCGTCAGTGCAGGAAAGCGAGTGGTCCTGATCGTCGGTGTGCCGGAGCTCGGATTCATGCCAGAGGAGTGTCTGATCGGGCGGCCGTTCGGCTTGCGCGAGGTACGTTCGCCGTGTGCTGTGTCGCGCACGGCGGTTGACCAGCGGAACACTGGGTATCGTCGCCTCGTCGCAACGATCGCGGCACGTAACCCCGCGCTGGCGGTCTTCGACGCACAACCGTTGTTCTGTGATGGCGCATTGTGCCGTGCCACAGAGGGTGAGCGCCTGCTGTATCAGGATGGGAACCACCTCACGATCGTTGGTAGTCGATTGGTGGCGCAGCGATTGAACGAGCTGCTTGCGGTGCAACCGCGCGATTCGCCGCTCGCCGTGTCGCGCTAGTGGCGTGTAACCGAAGTACGGGTAGCAGGTGACGTGCCGGCAAGTTCGGCACGCGGGCTGTGGCCGGTCCATCGCTTGAACGCCCTCGAGAACGCCTCGGGTTGAGCAAACCCAGTGCGACGCGCAACATCACGCACTGACAACTCCCGCTGGGCCAGCAGTTCGACCGCCAGCGCCAGGCGTACTCCCTCCAGTACCGCCTCGAAGGTGGTGCCTTCCTCCTTCAACCTCCGGTAAAGCGTCTGACGGCTCATCGCGAGCATCTGTCCCACGCGCGTGATGCTCACTTTCCCCGAGGCGAGGAGCGACCGCACGGCGACATCGACTTTCCCTCGTGTGGTCCGCTGGCCATCCTGCGCGGCCAGTTGCGCGTCTGCGTGAGCCGTGAGGATACGCGTCACGTGCGTCGGGGCGGGCGTCAGCACGGTGTCCATGTAGCTGTGATCCATCAGCAGTGCGTTGTGCTTGCTGCCGAAGTGGATCGGTACCCGAAAGATGGTGTCGTATGCCGCGCGATGCGCTGGCTCCGGATGCGTGACATACACAGCGCGCAGTACGTCACTTTCGGCTACCCGGCGCACGCCGCGCGCCATCCGGGCGAACACCGACTCGGTGATCTCCGGCCACGAGTCCGGCGGACGTCGGTCATGCAGCCACACACCCGTTGCGTCCTGCTCGATCAGAAACCGACCGCTCTCGCCAAGCGCGGGGAAATCGATACCGAGGCGTGTGTAGCGATTCAGCAGCGCCAATGCCTGGGTGATCGTCGTTGCGGCTCGCGCGAGTGGCGAGGCAAGTGATACCTGCTCGCACGGCACATGATCGCCGAGGTGCAGTGCGAAGGCCGGATCGCCGCATAGTTCGGCGCCACCGCGCATGACCGCGATCAGGCGATCGACGGGCAGGCGCGCGTCATCGATGAGCAGGTCACTCTCGTGAAGTCCCGCACGCAGGAGCAGCGCCCCGCGCCCCGCACCGCAGGTCACGGCGAAGTCCAGGACGCCGCGCAGGTATGTCACTGACACGGTGGGTCGACAGGACACATCCGGCATCAGAGCCGGCATCAATGTGGGACCTGCAATCATTTCAATGGAACCTGTGGTCATCATCGCCTCCCGGAAGGACACGTACGGTGTTGGAGCACGAACGATCGTCAGCCTCCACGTCAACGACTCCGGACAGATGCCCATCGCCTCTCACGCTCCCACCATACAACGAGACCTGCCGCCGCCTGGATTCACCGGCTGGCTGCGCCCGGACCGCCTTCTCGCCGCTGCGGGCCGCGCCTGGTTCGGCACTGCGCTGCTAGGCCAATTCGTCTTCTCGCTCTACATCACCCTGCTGTATGGGGGCGCCACGCTCTCCGGTCAGATGGACCGGTGGAATCAGAGAATGCCGCGCGGCTACGTACCTGGGGACCGGGTTGGCAATGCCGCCATCATGGTACACGTACTTTTGGCCGTCGTCATCATGCTCGTTGGTGCGCTGCAACTGATGCCGGCGCTGCGCGCACGCGTGCCTGGTGTGCACCGCTGGATGGGCCGCGCCTACATCATGTCGCTGGTCCTCACCAGCACTGCCGGCCTGTACTTGGTCTGGGTCCGTCACGCCGTCGGTGACTTTTCGCAGCATGTCGCGATCTCATTGAACGCCGTGATCATGATGACGTGCGGCGTGCGTGCGTGGCAGACCGCACGCGCGCGTGACTTCGCGGCGCATCGGCGCTGGGCTCTGCGCACCTACATGGCGGCCAACGGCGTTTTCTTCTTTCGTCTTGGACTTTTCCTGTGGCTGACGATCAATCGCGGACCCGTCGGCTTTGACCCGAAGACCTTCAGTGGCCCCTTCCTGACCGTCCTGGCCTTTGCAGTGTACGTCGTCGTCCCGATCGGCGTACTCGAGCTGTACCTGCACGCGCAGCGTTCCACTTCCCCGCGAACCAAGCGGCTCACAGCGGCGGGTCTCGCCGTCACGACGCTCGTCACGGCCAGCGGAATCGCCGCGGTGTCTTTGATCATGTGGATTCCATCCATGCGGCGATGACCGCGGGAAACTCGCTTCGTGGGAGTGTCGAGGCGGCTCAACATCATTGAACATGGACGGCATCGCGAAGCCTGCTCTGCGGCAGGAACTCGCAGGAAGGACAACTGGGTGCTCAGTTGGCACCTACTCAGCGGAGTCTCCGCCAGTGTCGCATCTCGCCCGTATGCCTTGCTCCCTGCGCTCTGCGCTCGCGGTCCTCGCTACCGCCGCACCCGGCGTCATGCGCGGCATCAAGAACTACGTCCCCATGATCGCGCGGGATCAAGAATTCAAGGGGACGTAGATCTTGGAATTCAAGGGGACGTAGATCTTGAAGAATTCAAGGGGACGTAGATCTTGAAGAATTCGAGGGGACGTAGATCTTGCTGGATGCGTGCTCCAGTCCCCTTCGCGGAATCAAGAACTACGTCCCCTTGATCGCGCTTGATCGCGCTCTGCGCTCGCGGTCCTCGCTACCGCCGCACCCGGCGTCATGCGCGGCATCAAGAACTACGTCCCCATGATCGCGCGGGATCAAGAATTCAAGGGGACGTAGATCTTGGAATTCAAGGGGACGTAGATCTTGAAGAATTCGAGGGGACGTAGATCTTGCTGGATGCGTGCTCCAGTCCCCTTCGCGGGATCAAGAACTACGTCCCCTTGATCGAAGAACTACGTCCCCTTGATCGGATCCGGCAAGATCTACGTCCCCTTGATCCCGCATAGCGATCCGGCAGAAAGCGTCACGGCACCCGCCGACAGTCCACGCGCCCTTCTCGATCTCGCGGCCCTCGAGCGCGGCGCGTTGACCGGGGCACGCATCGGCGCGCTGCGACAGGCGTACGATCGCCCGACGCTCGACCCCGAGGTTCGACAGCACCGTGAGCGTGCGCTCCAGACCTGCAGCGGGCAGGGGCCCTCGTGATCAATTCCGTGTGTCTGGAAACGCCCGACGTCATTCAGCGACGACAGCAGGGTGGTTGCAACCGCTTCACGGCCGATCTCGAGCGCTCTTTCGAGGCCCGCGCGCCCGATGTACATGTGAAGACGCTCGACGATATCCTCCGCAGTCGACGCTTCCACCCCGCGGTCGAACTGCGCCTCTCAGATGCCGCAGCGGTTACTGAAGCGCCGGAGGCCAGCGCCGCGTGCCAGCGCTCACAACGCGTCGCGCCGACCTGCGGACCGCCATCGCGCTGCTGATGGAGCCGCAGCGACTCGATGCCTTGGTGTATCCCGCCCGAAGCAATCCGCCTCGGCTCATCGGCGACCTCAACATGCCCCACGGCGCCAACAGTCGACTGTTGGCGCCGAGCACCGGGTATCCCGCTATCACTGTGCCGATGGGGTACACGCGCGGCGGCGCTCTGGCTGCCGGCCTGTCGTTCTTCGGCCGTGCACATGACGAAGCCCGCCGGATCGGCTACGTCTATGGCTACGACCAGCCCTCGCACCAAGTGCGGCCGCCACTTCTCACAGTTTCGCGGTTGACGTCGACACCGACGACGGGCGAGGGAGTCCGTGCTTCCGCGAGTCACGAGGCGACTCGTGCGCTCGAGGTAGCCGGTTAAAGGGATGTTGGAGGATGGACGGAAACGCTTCGACCGGCATCCGTATTCGTGACTCGCCAAGCGTTCTCTGGTTGCACATCAGTCAGCTATTCGAACTGGGGGAACATGCCGCGGGGGAGCATTCGATGGGAACGTCGCGCGATCTCGCACTCCGCCGACGCAAGTCTTCAGATATCCACCTCTCCAGAAACGGCGGGGCGATTCACTTCAGGGCTGCCGGGATGCCGAAAAATGACAAACAATTTGTTTTACGTTACACTTATGATGCAAAAGTAACAAAACAAGAAGATTTTCCAGGCTAATGACTGCCAGGGAAGGGCAGGAATGAGATCGGGCTGATGCGTTGAGCATGTTCTGGCATCCGCCTGTGGAGGAGTTGGTTCATCGCACGTCGTACTCGTCTAAGGATTTACAGGGTAAAAGAATGATCGACCGGTCTGGCGAAGTCTTCCTTGGCGACAGTGTTCTTCGAGATGCGCTCTCGCGCCTGAACGACGTGGTGCTGATCACGGATGCCGAACCGATCGATCTGCCGGGGCCGCGGATCATATACGTGAACGCAGCGTTCGAGCGAATGACCGGCTACTCGGCAGCGGATGCGATCGGACATTCTCCTCGGATTCTTCAGGGACCGCGCACCAGCAAGGCGGAATTGCGGCGCATCCGGGACGCACTTGCCGCGTGGCTTCCCGTGCGAGTCTGCCTCACGAACTATCGCAAGAATCGCGTGCCGTTCGACGTCGAGTTCGAGATCGTTCCGGTCGTCAACGAGATCGGGCGGCACACGCACTGGGTATCGGTCCAGCGCGATGTGACCGATCGTACGTTGGCGGACGAGGTGATTCGTACGGCAACGACACCAGAGGCGCTGATGGATGGTGCGTCGTCGGAAGTCATCCTCTTCACGGGTGCGAAGGGTGCGGCGGTCTGCACGCGCCCCAGCGCTGACGATCCGTGGGTCACGCGCTTCGTCTCCGCTGCCGGCGTGGTCGCGCCAGACGCGTTGTCTGGTACAATCGCGCGCGTGCTCAGTACGAATCGCGACTCGCCGCTCACCGTTATCGCCGAGGGTGCAGCCGGTTGCGTGGTGCGTGGACTCCGTGTTCCCCTCGCGGTCCGTGGTGAACTGGTGCTCGTGGTGTGGCGTGCGGAGACGGGCGACTGGAGGTTGGCCGACGCATTGCTGCCTGCCGTCGTACCGCGCATCGCCGCCGCCTGCGAGCGGCTTGGTGTACAACGAGATCACTCCCGTCTGCAGGGGGAGCTGGTGCAGGCGCAGAAGATGGAGGCCGTTGGGCGTCTCACCGGCGGTATCGCGCACGATTTCAACAATCTGCTCACCGTGATCACGGGCAATCTCGAATTGCTGCGCGGTCAGCTCCCTGGTGACCACATCGAGCTGACCGAAGTGCTGGATGCGGCCAATCGTGCGCGTGGCCTCGTGGAGCATCTGCTGGCGTTCAGTTATCGGCGCCCGGTGGCGCAGGAGTCCGTGGACGTGCGGGCACTCGTGGCGGCCACGTGTGCGCTCCTGCAGCGCACCGTGGGGCAGGATCTCAACATCGTGTGTGAGGTCGCGGCAGGCAACGACCTGCTCATCGATGGCGATGCCGCATTGCTCGAGCAGGCGCTGCTCAATCTCGCCTTCAATGCCAGGGATGCGATCGAGTCGCTCGCACCCGAGTCAGGAAGGAAGGATGGCGTGATCACCGTTGCAGCTCGCGCGCTCACTCTGAATCACACGCAGGTGTCGCAATGGTCGCCTCTCGTCGAGGGTCGCTGCATCGAGATCGTTGTCAGCGATACCGGGCCGGGGATGAGCGAGAGTGTCCGTGTCAATGCGTTCGAGCCGTTCTTCACGACGAAACCTGTAGGTGAGGGCACAGGGCTCGGCCTCTCGTCGGTCTACGGCACGGTCAAGAATCTGGGTGGCGCGATGCGCCTCGAATCGGCTACACCGCACGGCGCGGTGATCCGCTTGCGTTTTCCGGTCGGTAAGCTGGCAGTGATTCGGGACACCCCGACGGCACAGCGAACCGCGCTCGTGGTCCAGTGCGCAATACTCTTCGTCGAGGACGACGATGCGGTGCGGAGCGTCATGCTGCGAATGCTTCGCACTTCCGGCCATCACATCGTCGAAGCACACAACGGTCAGGAAGCACTCGATCGGGCGCGCACAATGGGGGAAGAGTTGGCGGGCGTCATCAGCGATGTGCGCATGCCCGGCATGTCGGGAATCGAGATGGTACGCGCTCTGCGCGTTGACCGTCCCTTCGTACCGGTGCTCTTTGTCAGCGGCAACGCCGACGCGTCATGGCTCGAGGAGTTTGGTGCGAACACGGCGTTGATCACGAAGCCGTTTTCTGCCGCGCGGTTGCTGGAGGCGCTGGAGCAGCTTGTCTCGACCACGGCGGCCGCTGACGTCCCTCCGAAAAAGTGGGTCGGTCAGGAGTAGGGAACTGAGGTGTAGCGAAGGCGGACACAGCTCTTCATACTTCCGCGACGCCGAAGCGCCCTCCGCTTCCGGCATGCTGCACCGTCAACTCCTGAACATCCGCATGCCGCAATCGACACGATCTGCCGTAGCCTCTCACACCCGTGTGTCGACGTGCGCGCTCGCGGCGCTGACGATGTATACACTCGCACTGACGCCAGTTGAAGCGCGCGCTCAGAGACTGGATCGGGCTCCGGCACGCCTCGACGCGGCCGTCGCCGATTCCTTTGCCCGCGCCGCGCGCGCGCGCCCGCTTCCGGAAGCGAGTGCCGTCCGGATCACGACTCCGCCACAGATCGATGGCCGGCTGGACGAGCCGATGTGGCTCCAGGCGGCACCGATCACCGACTTTCTGCAGCGTGAGCTGAATGAGGGGGTACCGGCAACGGAACGCACCGAAGTGCGACTCGCCACCGACGGACAGTCGCTCTACATCGCCGCCCGCATGTTCGACCGCGAGCCGCAACTGATCGTCCCCGGTGAGAAAATTCGCGATGTGACGCTCTCCAACAGTGATCACATCGCGCTGATTTTCGACACCTATCACGATCGACAGAACGGCTTCGTCTTCGCCACCACGCCCGCCGGTGTGGAGTACGATGGACAGGTGATCCGTGAAGGCGAAGGAGGTGGCGCCGCGGTGCAGGGACAGAATCGCGCGCTGGCTGGCGGCCTGGGTGGATTCAATGTCAACTGGGACGCAAGTTGGACGGTGGTCACGACGGTCGACTCGCTCGGCTGGACGGCCGAATTCCGGATTCCGTTTTCCACGCTCCGCTATCAGGCGGGACGCACGGAGCAGAGCTGGGGCCTCAACATCACGCGCTCCATCCGTCGCAAGAACGAAGAGCTGTACTGGGCGTTCATCCCCCGCCAGTTCAACCTCTATCGACTCTCACTGGCCGGGACGCTCGCCAGGCTCACGGTGCCGGCGCGACGCATCCAGACCTTCACGCCCTACATACTCGGCGCTGCACAAACGACGTTTCCCTCGGCCGGTTCACGCACGACGACGCCGGTGGAAGTGGGCGGTGAAATCAAGTACGGTGTCACCCCGGCGCTGACGCTGGATCTCACCTACAACACCGACTTCGCGCAGGTGGAAGTGGACGACCAGCGCGTGAACCTGACGCGATTCCCTATCTTCTTCCCCGAGAAACGCCCGTTTTTCCTCGAGAATGCCGGTGTCTTTTCGGCGGGTACACCGCAGGCCGTCGATCTCTTCTTCACGCGCCGCATCGGCATCGCCGCCAACGGCACGCCGCAACCGATCCTCGGCGGTGGTCGCCTCACCGGTCGCGTCGGGCGAACCACGATTGGCCTGCTGCAGATGGTGACCGACGCGCCGGACCTTGCCACCGATGGCCAGTCGTATTCAGTCGTCCGCGCAATCCGCGAAGTGTCGCGACGCTCGCGCATCGGCGCGATGGCCGTGCAGCGACTCTCCACGCGTGACGCGGGCGATGTGAATCGCACGTTTGCACTGGATGGCCGCATCGGGCTGGGTCAGGAGTGGACCGCTGATCTCTGGGCCGCCAAGACCACCACGCCGGGTCGCGGGGGCGATGACAATGCGCTCAGTGGACGCATCGCCTATCAGACGAATGTCTGGAGTCACAGTCTGCGTGTGGCGCAGGTTGGCACGGACTTCAATCCCGAAGTCGGCTTCCTCAGTCGACCGGCGGGCTTTCGTCAGTACGATCTGTCAGTCTTGCGACTGTTTCGCAAGCCGGAATGGCCCTGGTTCCGGCAGTGGAATCCGCATGTGAATTATCGCAGCACGTATGGCATGGACGGGTTCTATCAGTCGGGATTTGTGCACATCGATGTGACGGAGATCGAGTTCGCCAACAGTGCGCGTTTCGGGCCCGAGTACAACATTTCGCACGAAGGCTTGCAGGCGCCGTTCGAGATCGCGCCGGGCGTGGTGCTGCCGGTGGGTTCGTACACGTGGGGAACGGTGGGCTTCGACTATCAGACCGATCCGAGCGAGAACCTCTGGGTGACCGGTCGCTTTGACGTCGGCGAGTTCTGGACCGGCACACGTCGCGGTGGCAGCGGCACGGTCACGATGCGTCGCGGGGCCACATTCTCTGGCTCCCTGACGGTGGAGCACAACGATGTGCGGCTCCCGCAGGGCAACTTCACACGCACACTGCAGGCGGTGCGTCTCAACTACTTCTTCACGCCACGCATCTTTGTGCAGACGCTGACGCAGTACAACAATCAGCAGTCGATCTGGTCGGCGAATGTGCGGCTGGGCTGGCTCAACACTGCGGGGACGGGGCTGTTCATCGTGCTCAACGACGGGCGTGATGCGCAAAGTTTCTTCGACTGGCGTCGGCCGCAGCAGCGGAACGTGTTCGTGAAGTTCACGCGGCAGTTTGGTACCGGGGGGTGAGCGACGGGTGGCGAACGGCTTTGAGGGATCAAGGGGACGTAGATCTTGATGGGGATCAAGGGGACGGGGATCTTGATGGGGATCAAGGGGACGTAGATCTTGATGGGGGAAGCAAGGGGACGTAGATCTTGATCGGATCAACGGCGGATCAAGGGCGGATCAAGGGCGGATCAAGGGGACGTAGATCTTGATCCTCCCATGGATCAAGATCTACGTCCCCTTGATCGCTCATGGATCAAGATCTACGTCCCCTTGATCGCTCGTCCCCTTGATCGCTGGTCACCAGACTTCGGCTCTCGCACAACAATACTTTTTGTACGCTCATCTCACACACCTGAGCCGATCTCCCCAGCCGAGCCGCACATCATGACGTGGCACCTCCCGTCCACTCTTCGTGCGCTCGCGCTCACGTGGCTCACCGCATCGTGCGCACCGCAGTCGGCTCCGTCGCCACAGGCGAATCCCACTACCCCCGATCCCGCCGTGCTCCGACAGCGGTCCGCCGACAGCGCTTTGCGCAACGACTACGCCAACTTCGCACGATACCGCGCCGAGAACGCCGCCCTTCCTCCTGTCGCCTCTGGTGAGCAGCGCGTCGTGTTCATGGGCAACTCGATCACCGAAGGGTGGGTGCAGTACTTTCCGTTGATGTTCCCGGGCAAGCCGTACATCGGTCGTGGTATCGGTGGACAGACGACGCCACAGATGCTGGTTCGATTCCACGCCGATTGTGTGGCGCTCAAGCCCGCGGCCGTCGTGATCCTCGGCGGTACCAACGACATCGCTGGCAACACCGGGCCTTCAACCCTCGAGATGATCGAGGACAATCTGCGCGCGATGACAGAGATCGCCCAGGCGAATGGTATCCGTGTGGTGCTGTCGTCGGTGCTCCCGGTGTTCGACTATCCGTGGCGCCCCGGCCTGACGCCAGCGCCGAAGATCGTCGCACTCAATGCATGGATGAAATCTTATGCGGCGACGGTTGGCGCGGTGTATCTGGACTACCACTCCGCCATGCGCGACGAGCGGGACGGGCTTCGCGCCGGCCTTGGTGATGACGGTGTGCATCCCAACGAGGCGGGCTACCGGATCATGGCGGCGCTCGCTGAGTCAGCGATCGCGACGGCACTGCGCAAGTAGCCCTTACGACTGGCTGCCTGCGGTGGAACGAATCTCGTCCAGCAATCGCCGCAGATCGTCGAGCGTGGTGAATGGCCCCATCAGTGTGGTGCGCAGCCAGAGCGCACCACCGAGTCGGGTTTGTACCGGGTAGAAGTTTCCCGCCGCGATGACGCCGCGACGGACGGAAGCCTGCAGCGCGTCGAGTGTCTCCGGGCTGTCGTCGCCGCTCGGTGGGCGATACCGAAAGCAGACGATGTTGCACTCCGGCTCGACCGCCAATTCATAGTCGGGTTGCGAGCGGATCAGCGCCGCGAATGCGTGAGCAAGATCCACCACCTGCGTGACGTAGGCATCGAAGAGTGTATTGCCATACGCGGCCAGCGTGGCGTACAGTTTGAAGCTCATGCTGCGCTTGGTGCACTCGAAGGTGCGGGAGGCGAGGTCGTACCAGGCGTCTGACCGCGCATCATCCAGCAGGTACGAGGCGTCTTGCGCAAATGCACCAGCGGAATGACGCTGATCCCTGAACAACACGGCAGTGATCAGTGCCGGTTGCAGGAGCATCTTGTGCGCATCCCAGATCACGGAATCCGCACGGTCGATTCCGCGCAGCAGATGGCGATGCGTCGGTGACACCGCCATCGCCGCACCGTGCGCACCATCCACGTGCATCCAGAGCCGGTGCCTGGCGCAGAAGTCGGCAATCGGTTCCAACGGGTCGAATGATCCGGTGGCGGTGCTGCAGGCGCTGCCGATGACTCCCAGCACGATCCGGCCATCGGCGGTCGCACGGGCCAGCGCTTCTTCAAGCAGGTCGACTCGCATGCGATACGCTGAATCGACCGGCACACGCACCACACCGCCCGCGCCCCAACCCATGATTCGTACGGCGCGGTCGGCGCAGTAGTGCGCCTGCTCGCTCACGAGCACTGCGGGCTGCGGTCCACCGGTGCTTCCGACACTCCAGACATCCCACCCCGCCTTCGCCTGACGCATTGCCAGCAGCGCCGTCAACGTGGCCAGCGTTCCACCCGAGGTGAGCACGCCGCCAGCCGAGGGGCCGAGGCCCAGCGTGTCGGTCATCCATCGGATGACGTGCAGCTCCATCGCCGTGCCGGGCTGCCCCATTTCATACACGGCCATGCCGTTGTTCAGCAGATCGGCCGCCAGATCGCAGAGCGCCGCCAGTGGAAGCGGTGGCGCCACCTGATGACCGACGAAGCCGCCGTGATGCAGCTGCGTGGCACCCTCGAGCAGGCGCGTGGTCAGCGCATTGAGAATCGCCGATGGCGACTGCCCCGGAGTACGGGCATCGAGCGTATCGCCCAGCGTCCACCTTGCTACCATCGCTTCCGGTTCCATCCACGGCAGCACAGGACGCTCGCCCGCCAGAGCACCCTGGAGATGCTCCACCAGCGTCGTCAGCATTTGCGTCCCATCGCGACGAAATGTGTCGGGATCAAAGGCCGCGGTGAGCAGGGCGGTTCGTGCGCTATTGGTCATGGCTCAGTAACGATCGAGGTCGGATGCAGAGACCACTCGTCCTGCATAGCGTGATCGGACTTCGCGTAGCAGCGTTGCATCCGATGCGCCGAAGTAGAGCTGATGATACAGCACCAGCAGCGCGGGTTTCGCGGTGGTGGCAATCTCGCCGAGTTGCGTCGCCGAGGTGTGCGCCTGTACATGGTACGGCTGCCGGCTGGCGGGTATCGTCGTGAGACCGCTGTCGGAGTACACTTCGTGAATCAGGATATCGCACCCGTTGCACTCGCGTGAGATGGCGGGCGTTGCGCGTGCATCGCCACTGATCACGATCACGCGATCGGGGGTTCGGATGCGATAGCCGAAAGCGTGTTTCCATGCGCTGTGCGGCACCGCAAAGGCGCGCACCGAGATCCGCTCATCGCTGAAGATCGTGCCTTCGCCGATTTCATGCACATTCGCTCTCCAGCCTTCGGCGCCAGGTCCACCGGCACTCGCCAGCCGCTCCTGTATGTCTTCCGAACTCCCATCGATGATGGCGTCCACGAGACGTTTCGTACCCGGCGGACCGTAGACTTCGAGCGGAGTGGTGCGTCCCTGAATCCACGGCGTGAACAACAGGTCGTTGAGCCCCATCGTGTGATCGGAATGCAGATGCGTCAGGAACACATGGCCGAGCCGCGGCGCACGGAGCCCCGCAACTCCGGTGCGCGCAGCGGCGGCTGCACGGCGCACCACGCCGGTGCCGGCGTCGAAGAGATACGCCACGCTATCGACGACGATTGCGACGGCCGGACCGCTGCGGTCAGGGTCAGGGATGGGTGTACCGGTACCGAGCATCACCACCTGCGTTCGCGATTGCGCGTGCAGCAATGGGGCCGCGCACACCGACGCGATCGCGATCGCAATTGCACCCAGACGACTGGCCGCCCGACTCGCCGACCACCGCGTTGTGCGCGCCTCGCCGCCAGCAGAGTGACTTCGCGCTCCGATGCGAGCCCCGCTCGTTCCACCCACTG
>Ga0335394_10004069_pt1 | contig 16631 bp, 13 predicted proteins | sample MAT03_FD_205741 | JGI IMG/M metagenome (GOLD analysis project Ga0335394, IMG submission 205741) | Freshwater microbial communities from Lake Fryxell liftoff mats and glacier meltwater in Antarctica - MAT-03 (spades assembly) (version 2) ... | reverse complement strand
CGGCGGGCGATCTGTAGGGCCTCCTCGCTGTCGCGCACCCAGGCCACCTCACCATCCTCAACCGGGGCGGTCGCTGTGTGGTAGTAGCTGATCCCTGGCGCTCCGGCTATACTGTGCGCAGATGCTGTCACACTGGGAGGGCAGGGGTATGGCAATTGACGTTACGCGGCCGACACGAGCTGGATGTGGATGGCGGGGGCGTAAGCGTCGGCGCAGTTGAAACCCGCCGCGCGCTGACGCAGGGGATCGTCACCGAGGCGCTGAACCCCAAGACCGCCCTGTTCTTTCTGGCCTTCCTGCCGCAGTTTATCGATCCGAGCGGTGGCGTGGTGGCGCAGTTTCTGCTGCTCGGCGCCATCTCGGTGACGCTTAACACGACGGTCGATCTCGTGGTTGCCTATTTCGCCGGGCCGCTCGGCCAGTGGCTGCGCGCCAACCCACGCTGGCGCGAGCTCCAGCGCCGGGCAACGGGCTGGGCGCTGATCGGGCTGGGTGCATACGTCGCCCTTGGTGATAGCCGGCGCTCGTAGCCTGTCGGGCTTCCTCCCAGGTTTAAGTAGAACGCCCGTGGGCATTGTACGCCATCTGGCAAGCGACCGGGCGAGAGCCCTGTCGGCGTTTGGCATGTGTCTGAGGCTCGGGTAGCCTTGACGCCCCCCGCCGCGCTCGTATAATGAGCTATACCAACCTGTAGCGCTCCCGACGACATCCAGCGAGCCTGCCGTGCAAGCTTTCATTGATGTTCTAAGCCGGTCGTCGCGTTTACTCTGGCTCCTGGTTATCCTCTCAGGTGGCGTGCTCGTAATGCTTTTTTTGCATTACGTGGTGGGCCTGGGGCGCGACGACCGCTACGAAACGAGAAGGATCGACGAGCGCCTGGCCTACACTGCCCCCATCATTACCCACGCCTCCGCTAAAGTGTACACGCTCTTCATTCACTCGGGCGAGGTCTTGGGCGACCCAGTGATGCCAACTGCGGTTATGTTACCGTCTGTCACCGCTACGACGCAGTCTGTCACAACCACCGCCACTCTGGTGCCCAGCGTCATCAGCGCGGCGGCTACGGTGGGGCCGGGCGCGATCACTGCGACAGACGCCTTTACGGTCGCCGTTACCGGCGCGGCGGGCGTTGTGCTGCTCCCTGGGCAGACGCTGACGTTCACCATTACACCGGGCCTGTACCAGTCAGTCCCTATCACCTACATCAACGACTTTAGCGACACCTGGCCCCCCGGCGTGCTCGGGGCCACGATCAGCATTCGGACCGCCCGCGGCGCTCAACAACTCCAGCTGTATCGCGAGCCCGGCATCTATACGTTTCTTCGTCGGCTCGTCACCGACTTCCTCAACATCGCCGTTCTGACGGCGCTGGTTCCGGCCCTGCTTGGGCTCATCGGCGGCCTTTTAGCCTTAAAACAGAACCGGCTGAATCGTAAGCTGGTTGAGGTTGAAACGAGTGTCGAACAGCTCGTCAGTGGTACGAGCACAGACCCTGTCGCCAACCACAGGGAAATAGAGATCAGGGTAGATAATGCTTTGCCAGCTCTAGCCACAGCTAAGCCAGGCTTAAAGGATGAGCAGCAGGAGCGCATTCAGCAAATAGAGCTAAAGTATCTGAAGTTTTATCCATTGGTCAAAGCGCTTAGAAATCAACTATTTGCTGATGTCAACGCACTTGCTAGTTCGATCAACCGCGAAACTACATTTTCCAAAGAGAAAAACAAGTCTATGGCCGATTTTTTGTCGGCTCTGGACAATTACAAGCGCCACAAGGCAAATCCCGCCTATCCTTTATCTGTGAGCCATGATGCGCTGTTCCCCAATGAGCGATTGGCCTTTCTCAATTACAGCGGGCTGCTTGACCAGATCAGTGGAGAAGACGTAAAAGCTCTGCTCATGGCACATGATGAGAAGGAGCTTCTTTTGGACGAGAAGTTTGTAGCGCATTTCCGCAAGCGCCAGCAGCTTAGTAGGCCGCTGTTGCCGCCCTTCTATGCTGCCGACAGTGGAGTGTACGCAAAGCTTCTTCAGCTCGAGTTGCCGACGGTCATTCCCTTCGATGTTGAGCCATACCTGAGGCTGGAAGAACAGAACGAGATCATCGTGCTGATTGGCGAGCCTGGTAGTGGCAAAACGACGGTGCTCGAGCTGCTTCAAAAGGTAGAACGGAAAAGGGGGGCGCTCTATCTGGCTCCGGTTAGAGCGAGCCAACTAGACGCCGCCCCGCTACTGGCACTGCCAGCACTGATCGAGCGCGCACTCTTTGCGATGCTAACGAGCAGTCCTCGTCTTAAACTCCACCTGAGCGATGAGCCCCAGGGTAGCAGACCGGGCAGCGAACTTCGGGAGCTTGCGACTCTGAGCAGTGAAATGGATAGGCTGCAGCTCGATACGCTCTGCCTCGCCGTGGACGACGCCCCGGCCAACTTCGACTACCCGCTGATGCGCCAGCAGATCAAAGAGCATATTCGACAGGAGGTGTTTCTGAGAGTAACTCTGGCGAAGCCTCCAGCCCACCCTGTCGTCTACAAGCACCTGCATCTCAACTGGACACCCGAGCGGCTAGGGGAGCTCCTGGACACAATTAACACAAAGTATCCGGTCTGGAGCTTTGGCTGGAAGAGCGACGAGGTGTCCAGGGAGGAGCTTTTTAAGCCAGGCATCGTCCGCACCCCTCACGACCTACAGATCTGGATTTACGCGCTGCGAACGTGCTACGATGGCAATGATATCCGCAAGGAGCACTGGCAGGCCCTGCGTACCAAAATGGAGCAGGCCCGCGAAATGCGCCGTCCTGGGGCAATAGATTGGCAGATTGAGGATGCCGAGGCAGCGCAACAGGCGATCAAACCTCAATGACACATGATAGGACCTCGTGGGTGTTTACAGCTGTGGCTACAATGCCGCCAGACTTATGGCAGCTTTGGCGTGCCCGCTGCTACCTGGAAAGCGACGTCGACCTGCTGCTGGCGGACCCCGTGCGCTCCATCGTCATCAGCACGTACAGCGGCTGTGGCATAACGACCAGCCTCGCGATGCTCCACGCCGCGAAGCTACTCGTCTTCCCCTACAACCCCGACCAGTGGCCTGGCCAGCCCCAGGCGTTTACTGGCGACGAGAGCCACTTTGGCCAGTGGATGGCCCACTTCGCCGACGCCGTGATTGAGCAGCTAGGCGCGCGGCCTGAGCAGCTGTCACACCTCAGCGCCTACCAACACCAGTTCTTGCTCTGGCTGCTAGGCCGTTACCTTGGGCGGCGTCAGAAGATTGTCTGGCAAAGCCAACTTGAGTCGCTACTCCCGAGCCAGGCATGGGAAGCTCTCGCGGCCATTATCGCCAACGAGCCAATCGATTATGGCGACAGCGTGGCCGATCTCAAGTACCAGATCCATGAGTGTGTGGCCGTGGCCCGCTGTCTTGGCTGGGAAGGCATATTCGCCAGTATCGACGTCGGTTGGTGGGACTGGTTTGATCGCACTCCGGAGAGCCGTGCGCGCCTCGAAGCGCAGGTGCGCACGCTGCTGACGACGCTTGCGCCGCTCGAGGTGCCGCATTTTGGGGTTAAACTCGGCATGGCGGTGCGGATCCTACCGCCACAGGAGGTTGACCGGCTGACCCGCTCGCGGATCAAGCCGATGATCTACCCAGCGACCTACCGCTGGAGCCTTGATCAGCTCCAGCAAATCTGTCGGCACATGCTTATGCTCGCTGGCGAGGAATTAGGTTTGGCTCTCGCCGTCCCACCGCCTGAGCTCTGGCAGTTGCTTGAAAGCGACATCAACTCGATTTGGACGCGCCCCTGCCCTGCGACGGCCCACGCCCTGGCGTCGGTCTGGCTTAATCTGGCCGAGCAGCGCCTGGTAGGTGACAGCCTGATCCACGAGCTGCGTTCCGGGTTGTATCGGCATGCCGCGCCCCTGCGCCGCGACCCACGGCCGGGCAGCCAGGTGGTGTACCGAGGCCAGTCGGCTCTTCACCTTGACGATATGCCATTTCGTGTCTTCAACATGCTCTGGCAGCACCGAGGCAACCCTGCCAGCAATGACGCCTTGCTTTCTGTGGCGGGGACGAAGGCAAACCTTGATAAACTGATTAGTCGGCTGCGGGAGCAGATCGAGCCGCTCTACCGCTCAGGGACAATGATCTACCTGCAACGGCGCCAAAGCAGCGGGACGTGGCTCGACGCGGACATGGCTGTATTCTCTTAAAATTGGCTTTGCAACGTGCCGTGTCCGCACTACGTCAGGGTAGCGTCGGTTCTTTGTCCAACCTTGGCCTTGCCACTCTAAGCAGGCTCGCTTAGATTGTAAAGCTAGAGGAGGGGCCAGCCGTGAAAACCAGAACGTCCTTAAGATTGGCAAAAAGTGCCAACCAGCATTGCTATGAGGCCCACGTTGTGTATGGAGAATCAAGCTGACAAGACCGCGCCAATACGTTACTACAGCAACCAGGAGGCTAGAAGCGGTGGGCGGAGCGATGGCCCAATTGCCCCGGAAGCCCCAGGTGGTGGAGTTGCTCGTTGGGCAGGTAGCACGCCGCGCGCCCGGCTGATCAAGGCCGTAGGCCTGGCTTACGATCCCTTCAGCAGCGGTGTTAGTGAGAAGGACCTCGCGCCCGACTTTGGATCGATCTATGTAGATATGCAGCCCGGACTTTTGAGCGAGCTTCAGCAGCCTGGCCCGGGCTTTGTGTTTGCCGACTACGGCATGGGGAAGACCGCGACCCGCATGGCGCTCGAGTACGCCCTACGCCTTGCGCGCCACCCAATGACCCTCAGCGCCACCTATACGCCTAGCATCGCGCAGCAGACTCCGCCAGCCGAGAGCCTGCTTCAGCAACACCTCGACGCCATCGCCATCGAGGTACGGATCGATCTGCTGGTCCAGTATCTCGAACGCCTCCCGGAGCGTCAGGCCGAGCGTGAAGCAACCGCTGGACCGCTCCAGCAGCTGGCGCTCTACCGCCAGGCCCGCTCGCTTCCCACCCGGTTTAGCGCGGCGATGCGCACCGCCCTCGCCAATCCCGGTGAGGACGGCGCTTTCTGGCGTGCGTTTCGTCCAAACGTGCGCTACGTACCGGTAACGACAGCGTGGCGATCGCTGGTCGAGACCATGGTGAAGGCGGCTCGGTCGAGCGAGTCGCCGCGGGCCTCCTGGGAAGAGACGGTGTACGATGCGCGCAGCCTGGGCTTCCAGCAGATCTACGTGCTAGTTGACGCCATTGACGAGGGTAGGTCTAGCGACGACGCCTACCTGGAGGTTGTCCAGCCGTTGATCAAAGCTGCCAGCGACCTGGCACGGCAGGGGATCTACCTGAAGTGCTTTTTTCCGCTCGAGCTTAAGGAGCTTCTGCTCAACGAAAATACCATGCTCAACGGTGCCTTGACATTACCACCAGCGATTGCTATAATAAATTCGATTTCTCCAGCGGATCTCGAAAAATTAATTACTGATCGTATTGAGGCGGCTGGCACTTCGGGTGCGAGTATCCGTAGCCTGGACTGGTTTGGCCAAGAGCTCGACGAGAGCATACAGGCCCGGCTTATCACGGCTGCCAGCGGATCGCCACGTCGGCTGATCGAGCTGACAAGCGCGCTACTCGACTTCCACAGCCTGAACGGGTTCCGCCACGAGGAGCGTCTCTGGCTGACCCGTGCCGAGTGGCAGCAGTTTCTGGAAGCCGTCGAACGTCCCGCCCCGCCGCTCGCCTGATCTGCCAGGCGAGATGGGCGTTCGCAGCAGCCTTGCGGACACTCTTTCGCCTATGCCAGTCAGCGACTACGACAGTGCCAGCTTTGTCGGCCGCAACGACATTGTCGATGAGGTTATTCGGCGTGCGCTCACCACGCCTGCTCTCATCCGCAGCCTGCTGATTGAGGGGCCGGCCAACCGGGGGAAAAGCTGGGTGCTTTGCCGCACCCACGAGAAGCTGATCGACCCCGCCGCTGTTGCTTCCATTATCCCAAACAGCCCTCCTGTTGCAATCTGTCTCTATTCTAGCGATGACGCACGCCCTTTTGAGCCGTTACGGCTTGTGGCTAGTGTCTGGTGGGCGCTTCACCCTTACTTCCCGAGCCTGTTCTGGCCCACGGGCCTTCCTGATACCACCATTAAGGATACGGCGATCCAGGCTCTCCACAGCTTTTTCAGGCAGAACAATTTCGACGCACAAAGCTTACTATCTGTGGCCACACAAGACCTTGACACGGCCAGCCCGCCCATCCTGCTGGTGCTGCTTGTCGATGGCCTCGACGAGTTCGACCAGCTTGACGCGTTTGAGCGCCAGTTCGTCGAGCCGCTGTTCCGGTCGCCCAACGTGCGAGTGGTGGCCTCGCGGCGCTCCCATGTTCACACGGCAAGGTGGACTACATTTTCGCTGCGCCCAAAGAAGGACGGGTCGATCAACCTTGATCGGCTAAATGCGCACGACGCTGAAGACCAGATTACAAGGCATTTTGGACGATGTGGCTCACCCCTGACGTATGCCGAGCTCAATGCTTCGATCAAGCATTATGCCTGGCAAAACCCCGGCGCCAACCGGCGCTTCGCGGACTGTGCGATTGAGAAGCAGGTTACTCAGCGCCTGATTACCAGCGACAATGTTCGCAGCTGTCTGCTGCAACTCTCGACATCTGGCCGCTTCAGCAACCCCATCTCGGACAATGACTTCGACTGGCTTACAGCGGTGGTCAAGCATTTTCCGTCAATCGGCAGCAGCGAGGTACCCGCCCATGCATTGAATGCAGTCCTCGAGGCAACCGCCCAGAGGCCAGTTGGCGACTTTGAGCGAAACGAGTGGTTGGGTCGCCTCCAAGATCGTGCCATTGTGATGCGCCGCAACAGCGGCCAGTGCCTTGTCCACGATGAATTCGCGGCGCTCTGCCAGGAGTGGGAGGCACAACGAACGCTATGAGTCAGTCAGCTGTGTTTCTTGGCGCGTTAGCGACGCATAAGCTTGTAGGCCGCAAGAACGAATTGCAGGCGCTTGAGGCTGCCATCGCCCCTGCGGACACCCAGTCGTTCCAGTGCCTTGTGCTGGAGGCGCGCGGCGGCATGGGCAAGACCCGTCTGCTGCGCGAGACGTATGAGCGACTCACTGCGGGTGAGTCGTCCAACCCCTCCCGAGGGGTTTGGATCAAGGAGGATGTCCGCGTTGTCGCGCTCGATCTTATCGACCTGGCCGAGGTTGCGTTTCACCCCGTGGTCGGCTTTCTGCGCGAGGTGCGCCAGCGCTTCGCGGCTGCCCTCCCCAATCACAGTGCCGTGTTCGCTGGCTTCGACGCGGCATGGCTCAGCTACGAGCAGGCCCGCGATGGTGAGCTGGACTTTGCCGAGGTCGCGCGGCGTACTGCCAGCCTGATTGCCGCCTTCGAGCAGAACTACGCAGCTGTGACGCTTCATACGCGCGTCGTCTGGCTTCTCGACACGCTCGAGCAGCTCTTCGCCGTGCCGCTAGAGATCGCTGAGTACCTCGACGTGCTTGGTGTAAAAAGCGAGGATCTGGGACTGACGACCTACAGCTGGCTGCTTGAGTTTACCCGGCTCGCCCCGCAACAGACCACGCTGCTCCTGGCAGGCCGACCTGAGCCGGGTCGCTGGGTAGCCGATGTGCGGGCCGCCCTTCCCACGGGCGACCCCCCGCCACTTCAGGTTGCCAACTTCACTCCGGAGGAGACCGACTTTTACCTGACGTACCTCTGCGAGCAGCTTGGGCGCATCCCCAATTTGGGGCAGCGCGCTCAGGACTTGCGTAAGGCCACAGATGAGCCACACGAAATTGCGAACCTTCACCGCCTAACCGGCGGCAACCCGATCAGGCTGGCGCTCTACATTGACCTCTTTTTCAACGCCGATATGCTGCCGGAGCCGTTTGGGGATCCGGCCAGCACCGCCGAGCTGACCGAGAGCGCGATCGCGACCCTCCGCGACCAGTTGGACAGCGATCTGCTGGACTACCTCACCACGCACCTCGCCGACCCTGAGCCTCAGGTGCTGGAGTATCTCTCGGTGATGCGCCGCGGCCTCGACAGAGCCCGCCTTCGGATGCTATGGGGACCCACGGATGACAGCGCTATCGACGACGTCTTCACCAGCCTCCAGCGCCTCTCGTTCATCAAGGTGCGCGGCGAGAAGGGCAGCGAGACACTGTTTCTGCACGACGAGTTCTACACCATCTACCAGCGCAACCTGAGCCGCCAGGACTCCACGCGCCAGGAGGCCGAGCGCGAACGCCAGCGCGAGATCTTTGCGCGCCTGATTGAGTTCAGCCAGCAGCGCTCACTGCAACTTGTGCAGGCGCTCTATGCGATCCAGACTGAACTTGCCACGCTTGAAGTGGAGCAGCCATCCTACCTGGCAACCAAGGAGCGTTTTCGTGCCTTGCGGGCAGAGCGCCGTCGCTTCAGGGTCGAGCGGGTTCACTATGCCCTTTACAACGAGCCAAAGAGCGGCCTGAACAATATGTTCTTCCGCGTGGCCGGCCAGGCCTTTCTTGCCAACGAGCCAGACCTCGACGAGCTGCTTCAGTCGGAGGTGACCACATTCTTCTTCGGTGGCGGCCAGGAGCTAAACCGCCAGCAGACGGGGGCCTCTGAAGCGGACTGGCAGCTGCTGCGCTTTCATGTGCTCCACGAGCGGGTAGCCCGCTGGATTCGGCGCCTCACCCTAAAAATCCAGCGTGAGCAGGCCCAGGAGCTAGCCGAGCGGGCCAGCGCAAACCATCGCGAGCTGCTCGCTCGCTTCTACCCTGATCTCACCACGCTGTACGATCATCCTGATGGCGCCCTGGTTAGCCGCATGTTCGTGCTCGAATGGACGGCCTGCCGCTGGTTCGCCGCGATCTTCGCGGGCAAGGATCTTCGTGCGCCGCTTGAAGGGCTCCAGAAATTAACCCAGACGATCGAGGGTGAGCTGACGCTCGATCAGCAGCAGCCGGATGGGCCGCTCCACACCAGGCTTAAGACATTCCGCTGGCGTCTGTTGAACATCCTGGCCGAGTGCCTGCTTTTTAGGGGCTTCGCGCAGGCTAACCTCTACGAGTTCAAGACCGCCGAGGAGCTGTACAAACGGGCCAATAAGATCCTGGACAAAACAGAGTTTAGTACGCTCCAGTCGGAGGTCAAAAATGGCCTGGCCCGCGTGCTGGGCGAACGAGGCGCGCTCTTCGAGGCGCTCGCGCTCTGCGATGATGCGCTGGACGTTCGCGAGCGCAACGGCTTCGACCTGCTGCGCGGCCTCTCACGCAACACACTGGCCCTGATTAACACGCGCAACGCACGGCCCACAAGAGCGTTGGAGCACGCCACAATAGCCCTCAGCTTCTTTCGACAGCTCAACAACCCGCGCGCCATTGCCCTGGCCCTGATCCAGGTGGCAGAGGCGAAACGCCGCATGTGGAACCTCAAGGCCGAGGAACTCCGCTACGCTAACGCGGCCCGCTCCAGAGTAGATCGCGGCTTGCTCAAGGATGTAGATCCTATTCTGAGTGAGGCCGAGCAGCTGTTTGGGGTGGAGTTTCGCTCGGAGGCGCGTCTGGCTGAGATCTGGATCGAGTGGGGGAGCCTTTACCGCGATTGGGCAGGGTTTTTCGGACTGTCAGAGGCCCATGCGGAGCTGGAGCGAGCTCAAAAGCTGTACACAGACGCGATGAACCTGGCCGCGCAAGATGGCTACCGGTATCGCCAGCATTACCTCTCAGCATGCGTCAACCTGGTCTACGTTCATACCCAAGCTAAGCAGCCTGAGAAAGCCGAGGAGATGGCTGCCGTAGCGCGTGCGTTTGTCAAGCCATCCTACAAGTTCAGCACGGCTGGCCCGGTTGACGTCGGGGCCGGTGACGTTACTAACTTTCGCGAGCTGAGTAAGCTCCACGCGCTTTACGCCCGATATCTGCTGCCGAAGGATCAGCTTGAAGCGCGCCTGCGCGAATATATCTTCTCAGTGACTGCGATGCAGCTCTTCTCGCCCTACAACCCGTACTATCTCGAAGTCAACAAGCGCGAGCTAACCAGCTTCACCACCACCAACTTTAAGTCTGCTCAACAGAAGCAGGCGCTCGTAGCCCTGACCGCGAAGGTCATCCGTGAATATCACCTAGATTCAATTGAGGGCGCACTCAAATCGCTTCAGGCTAAAACGGTGATTGAAGAAGTCACACAGCAGGGTGAGGAGCTTGAGTACCTCATCGACTGACGGTGCGCTGCCGCCTATGTTGCATACGTGCTGCCCAAAACCTGCTGGTCCTCCAAGTTTGTAGGCTGATAGGAAGCTGGCTGTCGTGCCCAAGATATCAGAGCCGCCATCGCCCGTTGTGCTTCTCGGCAGTCTATCGGCGATCGAAACAGACTGCGCCTGCCCCACACCACCCTTGATGGGCACGACTTCGGCCCTCGTAACGGGACTATGGTCTGCGGCGCCCGAGCTCCACAGCGAGCAGTTGAGCGGCGACTGGAGCCTCTACTGTAACCCGCTGATGGGCGGGCCACCGGCGGTGCTCAACGGCGAAGCCGTGCGGCGCCTCCAGGCCTTCGCTGCGCCGCAGCCCCTGCGCGAAGCAGTGGACCAGCGCCTGGCCGAGGCGTACCTGGTTGTCCCCGAAGCACACGTCCCCGCCGCTCCCCAGGGCGCCCCCGACACCCTGACAGCCTGGCTGCATATCACCAACGCTTGTAACCTCGAGTGCCCCTATTGCTACATCCGCAAGTCGGCTGCGAAGATGAGTCTTGAGACGGGCATCAAGGCTGTGGACAGCCTGATCGCCACGGCGCGCCGCCGCGGCTTCACCGGCCTGAAGCTAAAATACGCCGGTGGCGAGGCGGCCCTCCACTTTCGTATGGTCCAGCAGCTTCACGCATACGCCGCAGAGCGAGCCCGCGAGGCAGGGATTGCCCTGCGGGCCGTGGTGCTTAGCAATGGGACCGTGATGCCAGCCGCCTTCGCCGCGTGGCTCGCCGCTAACGACGTGCGGCTGATGATCTCGGTAGATGGTATCGGGCAGGAGCACGATGCACAGCGCCCGTGGCGAGGAGGGGGCGCGGGTGCCTTCGCAGCGCTTGAACGTAACCTGAGAGAGCGTTTGCTACCTTCTGGCATCCGTCCCGACATTTGCATCACCGTTACTGGCGCCACCGCCCACAGCGCCTGTCACGCCGTCGCCTGGGCCCTGGCCCACGGCCTGCCCTTCAGCCTGAACTTTTACCGTGAGAGCGACCAGTCGACGACCCACAGGCATCTGCGCCTGGAAGAGCAGCAGCTGATCGCCGGTTTACTCCAGGCCTATAACGTGGTCGAGCAAGCACTGCCGGATCAGCCCTTCCTCGATGGCCTACTCGATCTGGTGCGGGCTCAGGCGCATGGCCACACTTGTGGCGTAGGCCAGAACTATGTGGTGATCTCCCACGAAGGCCAGGTGGCCCAGTGCCAGATGGAGCTTGAGCATGCCCGGCCATTCGACCCCGGCGCCGACCTGATCGCGCTCGTTGCAGCGGGGCCGCTCCACAATCATAGCGTGGACGACAAAGAGGGCTGCCGGAGCTGCGTCTGGCGCTACCGCTGTGCTGGCGGCTGCCCGATTGTTACCATGCGGGCCACGGGGCGCACCGATGTCAAGTCGCCCAACTGCAATATCTACAAAGCGCTTATGCCAGCGGCCTTGCGCCTGGAGGGCCTGCGACTGCTGAAGCTTGCCCAGGCGCGCTCCGTCTAGCCTCGGTCCCGGCCCTTGCTCGGCTAGCCCCCCCCCCGCCCGATCCCACATGTCAGGGTAGCGTCAGCTTCCCGCCCGTCCAGCCCACTCCCACGACTGGCCTGCGCCGTTCCATGCCAGCCCACAGGCAGGAATGGTGCTGCCGCCGTCAGCAGCGCGTTTAGCGTGGGTCAGGCCTTGGGTAGAAACGGCTATAGGTGCTGTCAGGAGCTCCTTGTATCATCACAGTTATGCAACGTATGAAGCGACGGTGCAGCGCACCAGCAGCTAAGGAGGACTGTGATGGCAAGCTTTATCGGTGGGGTCATTGTGGCAAGCCTTTTCATACGCGTCCTATGGGGCGGTCGGCGGGAGCCGGAGCGCGTCTATGTTCCAGTCGAGTCGCGGCGCAATCGAGAGGACGCTACGGAGGGTTGGAACTGGCTGGGTGCGCTCCCATTTCTGGTGATTCTCTTCGTGCTCTACCGGGCGCTTGTGGGCATTTAACACCGCGGTCTGCTTGTAGCGCCAGCAAAGGCGCCACACAATCTTTGGGAGGTGAGCTATGGTACATACTGCAACGCCCTGGCCTGAAGGACGCATCGGGAACGCGATAACGGCAAATGCGGGGTGGCGCGTGCATAAGTTCTTTGGTGCCTGTACAAGGCGGTGAACAAGCGAGCCGCCAAAACCCTGATACTAGATTGGAGGGGAGGTGGTTGGCCTGGCTGTCGGGACGCGCACGATCCGGCGCTCGGGCGGCTGAGACCATCCCGCTGCTGCCCTGCCACGCGATCAACGCGCTGCTGAACTTCTACCGTCGAGACTCGCGAAGGCGCTGATGTTCGCTCTGCATCTCGCAAGCAGGGCCGCACTGATACTTGGAGACGAGCGGATGTGCCGAAGCATCAAGCAGCTACGCCGCCCTGAGCGCGACGTGAGCGAGGCGGAGATCGAGGCTGCGGCGCGGCAGTTCGTGCGCAAGGTGAGCGGCTACCGGGTGCCGGGGCGTGCGAACGCGTCGGCGTTCGCGGCTGCGGTCGCCGAGGTGGCGGCGGTGACACGGCGCCTCCTGGTCGAGGTGAACGCGCTGCCACCCGAGCAGCGCGATGCGGCGCAGCGTGATGCGGCCACGCACGTGCTCGCTGAGGCGCAGCCGTAGCCAGTCGCGGGGTTCTACCCTAGCGGTGATACCATTCAACGGCCCGGGTGGCAAGACGCCAGTCAAGACACCAGGCTGCGGATTAGGCCTCGCCGCCCGTCGGCATCTTGATACTTCATGCCCCTTCCCCCCGCTTGGCGAGGGCAGTGGCCTGCTCGGCGAGCGTGTGCAGCGCCGCACGAAGCTCTGGTGGGCGGCGCACGACCAGCGGACATTCGAGCAGCAGCAGCTGCACCGCGAGCCGATCCAGCCGGTCGTACTGCCCACGCAGCACCACGCCCCCCAGCGCCGCCTCAAGGATCACGCTCCCTGGCGGCACCCACTGCTGCACTGCCTCCAGCGTGGTCTCCAAAAGCACCTCGACCTCCCAGCCCCACGGCGCCATCGCCAGCGTCTCCAAGACAAACGCTAGGCTGTCGAACCCCACGGGCCGGGCAAACGTCTCGGTCACCAGATCCGCCGCCCGCACTCGGTCAAGCCGGAACACCCGCAGCCCCTGACGGAGATGGCACCACGCGGCGAGATACCAGCGTTCCCAGTGAAAGACTAGACCGTAAGGGTCGACATGCCGTATGGTCTCGGCGGCGCCGGCCTGGTAGCGCAGCAGTACCCGCTCCCTGCGCTGTGCGGCAACGCTGAGCAGCATCAGGATGGCGCCATCGGGGCGGGGCGCCGACGGCGCGACATGGAAGGCGACAACGTCGCGAACCGCCTGCAGTCGCTCCCGCAGGGCGTTGGGGAGCACCCGCTCGATTTTGGCGAGCGCTCCGGCGGTGGCGAGCGGGTCGATGCTTACCCCCTGGCGCTGGGCAGCGATCAGGCTGAGCGTGACGGCCAGCGCCTCGTCGTCGGCGAGCATCAAAGGGGGCAGCTTGAACCCCGGCCGCAGACGGTAGCCCCCGTGCGGGCCGCGGGTGGTCTCGATCGGGATGCCGAGATCCTGGAGCATGGTGATGTAGCGCCGCACGGTGCGTCGATCCACCTCTAGCTGCTCGGCGATGGCCGTTCCGCTCATGCCAGGGCGCGCCTGCAACAGCTCCAGGATCGTCAGCACACGGGTTGTCGGGTGGTACATTAGGCGCCTCTATTGTGTCGGGAATAGGGCCAATTATAGCCTATTCGCCTGGTAGTATGAGCATAGACCACGAAGGGAGTGCGCGAACAACGCGCGCTCATAACTCACGGAGGGCGCCCATGATTCAGCAGACCGTTCATCTTTTTGTGTTCGACAGTCTGGCCGACTGGGAGGCCAGCTATGCCATCGCCGGCATCAACAGCCCAGCCATGCCCAATGCCGCTGGACGCTACCGGGTGCAAACTGTCGGTATCACGCGGGAACCGGTGACGACAATGGGCGGGATGCGCGTCCTGCCAGATATAGCGTTGGAGGAGTTGGGCTCGGTGGGCAGCGCGCTGCTGATCCTACCGGGCGGCGAACGCTGGGATGCTGGCGAGCTGACCGAGGTGATGCCGCACGTGGCGCGTTTCCTATCGGCCAGTGTGCCTGTCGCGGCCATCTGCGGTGCGACGGCGGGGCTCGCAAGGGCCGGCTTCCTCGACACAGTGCGGCACACCAGCAACGCGGCGGGCTATCTGCAGGCGACGGGCTACCATGGTGCGGCCCACTACCAGGATGTCGGAGCGGTAGCGGACGGCGAGATCATCACGGCTGGCGCAACAGGGGCACTAGAGTTTGCCGCGCAGATCTTCCGGCGCCTGGATCTCTATCCGGCCGACGTGACCGACGCGTGGTATCAGCTCTTCAAGACGGGCGACGCGGCACAGTTTGCCCGGCTCGCGGCGCTGGCCGAGGCATAGCACGCCGCGCGATGCGCGGTAGCGGAGGATACGATGACTGAGACACCCCAGCGGGGCGGCCAGGTGCAGCACCTGAACCCCGCGACGCTACACACAAATCCCGCCTTCACCCAGGTGGTGGTCGTGACGGGAGCGGTGAAGACAATCTACATCGGCGGCCAAAACGGCGTCGATGCAGCTGGGGCCGTTGTCGGCAAGGGGGATATTGCTGTCCAGGCCGAGCAGATGTTCAAGAACCTGGAGGCGGCCCTTGCCGCAGCTGGAGCAGAGCTGACCCAGCTTCCGCGAGACTCCATGTGGGCGCTACTTACCGCGCCCGAAGGGCTCCGCCTTTTACCGCCCCGAGCCAGCTTTCAGAGTCGAAGGGCGACGGCATGGCGGCCGCTGCGATGCTCGACGCCGCACTGGAGCGCGACGAGCAAGCGTCGACCGCCGAGCGTACACAGGCGCTGGTCTTTCGGGCGGGCCTTGCAATCACCCTGGGCGACCGACCGCGCGCGCAGCAACTGCTCGCCATTCTGCGGGAACTAGCGCTTGGGGATGCGGAGCGCGCCGCGCTGGTGGTGGGGCTGAAGCGTGCCGTGGAGCTTGAGCAGATGCTTCGCGACGGCCAGTGATGTTCTGTGAGGCTTAAGGGCGGAGTTGGATGGTGTGCACCAGGCCGTCTAGACCACGAACAGCGCAAAGGTCTGGACCGCGAAGAGTAACGTGGCTAGATTCGTGGTCGTTCGCGGCTCTTCGCGGCTTCGTGGTCCAAAGGGCTCGGGCGCTCAGGCAGAGTGGGTACAGCTATGCCCTCAAGAGGCGAGGAATTCTTCGCGTTGGTCGTCGTGGTGCGTGCGCCATCACAAGGCGGCGTCGCGCAGCGCTAGCCCGCCGATGATGCAGCCCAGAATCAGGCCGCCCCACAGGGCGCCCCAGACCTGCACCGAGACGAGCAGCAGCACCGCTTTTTTGGGGTGGCGGTCGACCAGCGAAGGAAAAACCCGGAGACGGCGACAGTGCCGGTGTAGACGCCTGCCATCACCGAGGTGGCGATGACGGACCTCGTTTGCAGGTAGACCCAGAAGGTGACTGCAAACCAGACAAACGTATTGGCGAGGAACGCCACGAGCGCATTGCCCAGAACCGCGTAGAAGGTCTTCATTACGCTTCTTGTACACCGCTACGCGGCGGCGAGGCGTCTAAGACCTCGCGGACCTTGCGCGCCAAGGCTGTGGGCGAAAAGGGCTTGTGCAGAAAGGCCATGCTTTGCTCCAGCCAGCCGTGCTGGACGATCGCGTCGTCGGCATAGCCCGAGATGAAGAGCGTTTTCATGTCCGGCCATTGTAGATTGAGCTGCTGGCGCAGTGCCTTGCCATTCATATGCGGCATCACCAGGTCGGTGAGCAGCAGGTGGATCGGCGCGCCTGCGTGGGCGTACGCCAGGCGCAATGCTGCTGCGCCATCGGCTGCTTCCAGCAGGGTATAGCCCTGTGCGCGGAGCACGCGTGCCGCTAGCGCGCGAACTGCGGGGTCATCCTCGGCCAGCAGCACAGTCTCGCCACCTCGTGGCAGGTTACCAACGGCAAGGGGCGGAGGCTGCGGCTCGGTCGACGCTGCGATCCGGGACAGATAGATCGTGAAGGTCGTCCCGCGCTGCGGCTCACTATAGACCCAGATGTGGCCCCCGTGCTGTTTGACGATGCCATAGCATGTCGCCAGGCCCAATCCAGTGCCGTGGCCCAGATCCTTCGTCGTAAAGAATGGCTCGAAGGCGCGCTGTTGCGTCTGGGCATCCATGCCGATGCCGGTGTCGCTGACGGCTATGAAGACATATGGGCCGGGGGTGACGCCAACATACTGTTGTGCAAAGGCGTGATCCAGCAGGATATTGCTCGTCTCGATGGTAAGTTTACCGCCGTCCGGCATTGCGTCGCGGGCATTCACGGCCAGATTAACGAGCACCTGCTCGATCTGGCCAGGGTCG
>Ga0335394_10004068_pt1 | contig 16632 bp, 11 predicted proteins | sample MAT03_FD_205741 | JGI IMG/M metagenome (GOLD analysis project Ga0335394, IMG submission 205741) | Freshwater microbial communities from Lake Fryxell liftoff mats and glacier meltwater in Antarctica - MAT-03 (spades assembly) (version 2) ... | reverse complement strand
AGGGTACTCCTCCCTGCCTCCTGATGCCCTCCTTCCTGCTCCCTTCGCGGTCGTATCGTCCGACGTTTCCGGCACATGTGTATGGCCGCGCATCTCGCTGCCGATGTCGTCGATGGGATACTGACGTCCGGCATCGAGCACGAGCGTGATCGCCACCGCAGCGGCGGCGCGTCCGTCTTCCACACATTCGCGCAATAGGCGTTGCAGCTGCGCACGCAATACAAACAGCACGGGCTCGGTGCTTTCGACGGCGGCCGGCAACTCCACGCTCGCGCTGCGCGCCGCTTCCACGCGTACGAGTCCCGGTCGTCGCGGATCGTCGCCGTGAGCGAGGCGCCACGCGGTGAGTCCGTCGGGGCCCCATCGCTTTTCGATATCGCCGGCGTCGAGTGAGGCGAGTGCGCCGACGGTGCGCAGGCCGAGTGACTGCAGTGCATCGCGCAGATCGTGCTCCATGGGCACCAACCCCAATGGCGCCGGTGCGAGATAGGCGGCGCACTCACCGGCGGGGATGATCGTGATGCCGTCGGGGAGAGTATCGGGGATGGTGAGCGGATCGCGTTCGCGGAGGCCTTGGGGATCACGTTCGCGAACGGCGCGACTGTGCACGGCGCCACTGTGCACGGCGCCATTGTGCACGGCGCGACTGCGCGCACGTGGGGCCCAGGTGGCGGCGCGTGCGGCGACGCAGGAATCGGCGATGGCGACACGGGCATCGGGATGCCATTGCTGCGCGATGGCGAGCAAGGTGCGCGCGAGCTGGGCTTCGCCACCGACGGCATCGAAGCCGTTGGCGCCAACCCACCACATGCCGGGTGCACCGGCGACCGGCGTGACCTGCGGACTGGCCGCCAGCAGCGCGGTACTGGCGGCGAGGACGGCGTCGCGGATGGCATGCTCATCCCAGGGGCGGACGTCGAGCGTGGCGCAGCAGGCGCGTGCTTCGGGGAGCAGCATCCCGGCCCGCACCCCGGCGCGGCCGGCGGCGAGGGAAACGACGCGGAGTTTGGTGTCGACGAGGAGGGAGCGGGGGAGGTTGTCCCAGTGGGGGGGCGGCTGTGGGCTGTTGGCTTGGGGTTTGGGGTGGTGGGTGGTGGGTTGTGGGTTGGCTTTGGGCTGTGGGCTATGGGCGCTCGGCCGTGAGCCGTGGGCCGTGGGCCGTGGGTTGGACGGCGGAGGGAAAGCTGCGTTTGGGGCGGCGGCCGTAACCGGGGTCGGCGGCGCGGCGGCGTCCGCGATAGCGCGTCCAGTCGCGGGTACGCTGGTCGGTTTCGCCTTCGCTGGCACCGGGCTCCCTCGGTGGGAACGGACGGTCGTTGGTGAGGCCGCTGTCGGTAAACCCAGCGGCAAGGCGAGCTGGGTGTCCGGGAAGGTCAACTCCATACAGATCGCTCGCGGAGACACCGAGTCCGCCCCAGGTGACAGGGTGTTCGGCGTGCTGCTGCCCGGGCTGTTCGGCGTCAGTGCTGTTGCCGCGGGCGGTCCAGGGACGACGCGCGCTTCGCGCCACCCCGCGCCGATCGGGAATCTCGGAATCCGTACACACGCGACGCGCCACGACGACCGCACTGCTCACCTCGATGGACTGATTGCGACCCTGACTGTTCCCCCCTTTCTCCACGGTCACGACAAACCGTCGTGACGCGTCGACGGCGGTGATCGGCTTCCCGGTGATCGGATTTTCGGCGACGGCCTCTCCGGCCATCGACTCCGGTAGTCGGAGTGGTCGTCGTCGGCTCGATGCGACGCGTGAGGTTACGCGCATGGAGGGCGGCATACTCGGCGCCGATACCGGCATCGCCGCGATGCGCAGGCGCACGGTGCCGGCCAGTCGACTGGGGCGTACGTCACGCCCGCTGTCATGATGCTCGAGCACCACGCACGCGGCGTCGCGTTCCCGCGCCAGCTGCGCCAAGCGCACGCCGTGCACGCGCGACAACGGCGGTGCACCGTCGATGACCACCAAGGCGAACACCCCGCTGCGCAGCAGCAGGTCGGCGGTCCAGGCACTGCGTTTGGCATCGGGCGGACGGATCACCACGAAGCGCGCTCCCAGCGCCGCAAACGGGGCTGGGGCCAACGTGCGCCGGGCGTCGATCCACGCCACCCACGCGCCGGTGTACAGCACCTGCGCCACCAGCTGCCGTAGCAGCGCCGTTTTCCCGACCGCCAACGGCCCGTTGATCTCGGTGACACGCCCCCGTGGAATGCCGCCCCCCAGCGCTTGGTCCAATCGCGCCACCCCCGTGCTCCAGGGGCCACTGGCCTGCCGCCCACTGGCCACCACCGCCTGCAGCTGATCGCGCAGGAGGGTGAGGTCGGGCAGGGCCGACGTGGCGTCGCCTTCGGCGAGGGTGGTGGTGAGGTCGGGAGCAGATACGGCGGCCATACCGAATATATACCGAAGACAGGAGGCGGTGGAAAGAGCGGATTCTGGAAAACGCGATGAGAAAGGCTCGCCAGTCCATACGCAGGCATTGTCCGCTGCCACGGCACACCCTAGTCTAGAGACACATGCCTGCTCTTTCTGACATCGAAATTCAACGCGGACTTGGCGCGCTCCCGGGCTGGTCGCGCAAGGGCGACACGCTCGTGAAGAGCTATCACTTCGCGACGTTCCCCGCGGGCGTCGCATTCATTGCGCAGGTAGCTGACATCGCGGAAACGATGCAGCACCACCCCGACATCGATATTCGCTACACCAAAGTGCACTTCTCGCTCAGCACGCACGACGCGGGCGGGATCACCGCGAAGGATTTCGATCTCGCCCGCGCGATTGAAGAATTGGCTGCGGCGTGAGGCCGTAGCGAGCGTTCGCGTCGTTGTCGTGTCGGCCTTCAATGCTGGGAGTGGCGACTGATGAGCGTGTGGCACAAACTTTTGACCTGCGGGATCCTGGTCGCGCCCTTGTCGATCAGCGCCCAACTCGCACCGCTGGACCGCACGAATCCGTGGCGCCCTGCCACCACCGGCGTAGCGCGCCTCGCCGATTCGTTGGCAGCTCTCGGCGACACGGCACAGGCACTGGAGCGCCTCCAGCAGTCGCTCGCACGGAATAGAACTGACGCCAATGCATGGCATCGCTACGGTCTGCTGCTCTGGCAGGGCACCGGCGACACGCGCCGCGCGGGGTATAGCGCGAATCTCGAAGGGATTCGGATGTTGTCGCGGGCCGACACCGCGCTGCGCATGGCCACCAAACTGGCCAGCGATCGCGCCGAGTTCTGGGGAACGCTCGCCCGCTTCAATCTGAACTCCGGCGCCGGCGCCGTTCGCTACGCCGCCACGCAAGAATGGAATCGGGCGGCTCGAGCCGCCGAACGAGCCGCAGATACCAGCATGATGGCGCTCGCATCGGCCGAACGTGGATTGGCGGGGTGGCGACGATACCTGTCCATTCGCAACCGCGCCATCATGTCCGAGGGACGCACGATCAAGTTGCAGACCAACATGCGCTGGGAGCGTCGCTTGGCCCGCGACTACGTGGAGTCGTATCTGCGTCGCATAACCCCGCCCACCGGGGCCACGGAGTACGAGCCGGCGCTGGCGCTGTTCGCGCGGGCCGAGCAACTCGACCCACTCAGCCTTCGCAATGCGCGACTGCTGTACATGGCCCTCGCCGAGGGCGCACGCTGGACAGAACTGCTGGCCGCCGCAGATCGCCGCGCGAAGGTGAGTTCGTTCGATGGGCAGGCGCGCTTTGCGAGAGGACTGGCTCTCGTGCGCCTCGGGCGACTGGCCGAAGCACAAGCGGCGTTCGATACGGCGCAAGTCACGCTCGACAACGTGGATCGTGAGCGGCTGTTCAGTCTGGCGCGCTTGGTGTCCCCGGGCGCCGACATCGCGGTACGTGGAGGCATCGACAGCGCGGCATGGGCGAACCTCACGCCGTCCGCGAAGCGAGCGACCAATACCTTTTTCTGGGCGGCGCGTGATCCCGACGCCACGACACCGTACAACGAGCTCGAACTCGAGTTTCTCGCACGGGTCGTGTACGCGGAGTTCGCCTGGAGTGATGACGAGCTTCGCCTGAACGGTGCCGATACGGAGCGCGCCGAGATCTTTGTGCGCTACGGTCCACCCGAGGAGATTCTCACGATCCCCGGCACCGCGTCCGCCATGCAAGACGACTTGGTCCGAACGGCGCCAGGAAGCGGAGCGGAGTTGTCGCTCTCCAGTCGCGACGATTTCGGCTCGACGATGCTCTGGCTGTATGGCAATGGCACGGTCTATTTCTTCGACCTGCCGCCGGGATACGGCACCGCGCGACTGCCCAACGTCGACCGCGGCTACGTGCGCGATGTCCAACGGGCGTCGCCCGTGCGATGGGACAATGTCGACATGCCCGCCGAGGTCGACTCCACTCGCCTGCGAGTGCTGCGCTTCCGTGGTTCCTCCGATTCGCTCGACCTGCTCGTCCTCGCCGCGGTCCCGAGCGAATCGCTCCGCGAGGCCGACGATAACGGGCCAGCCATGGCGCGGGTGATGGTTCGTCTGCTCGATGATCGCGCCCGGAGTACTCCCGTGGCTATCGACTCGCTCCGCCTCGACGCGTCCACGTCGGCGTCCGGGCAGTTTGCGTGGCGCGCGCGTGTGCCCGCACGATCGGGCATCGTCCAGACAGAGACCCGTGTTCCAGATACGCGCCGGGTGAGTCGTGGCATGGCAGTCGCCGAGGGTGGGTTGCCCGCCGGCTTCACCGTGAGCGACGTCCTGATCGGGACGCCGCGCGCCGCGCCGGCGAGTGCAGGGGGCGCTGCGCGCTGGTTCACGCTGCCGCTCACGCCAACTCTCGCCGACTTCGACGTCGGTGCCGCAGTCGCCGTGGGGTGGGAGCTGTATGACCTCACGCGCGACGCGCCATCGGCGGCACGAAAGTATCGTGTCGCACTCACCGTGACCCGCAGGGAGCGCGGTGGACTGACTGGTCTCGTGCTTCGCGCCATCGACGGCGTCGGCGCGACGATCGGCGTGATGCGCTCGACACCGGAAGCCTTCACGATGAGCTACGAGCGCGTGATTCCGGCGCCCGCGTCGGCGTCGACCATGACGCAGGCCGAGTCACTCACGCTGGCCGGCTTCGGTGAGCGAACGGGGACCTATCGCGTCACGCTCGACGTGACCGACCTCGTGACCGGCGCGAAGACCACACGGCGCACGACCTTCCGGGTGGGCCGCTAGGTACGTCGGTCAGCGCGAACGCGGCAGCTCATTGATTTTCCGCAGCGTCACGCTGCCGTTCACCGTACTGGCGCGCAGACGCGTGGCGCCGTTCCCTACCGTCCCCCGCAAACGTCGCGGTGACAGCGTGCCGGAAATCGTGATCGGAAAATCGGTCGATACGCGTCCGTTCACGGTGGACAGTTCGAGCTGTGCGCCGAAATTGGACGGGAGTTCGATGGTGATCGCCCCGTTCACTGTTTCGTAGTCGAGATCGTCGGCGCGACCGAGTGATCCCATCGACACGGTGATGCTGCCGTTCACCGTTTTGGCGCGCACGGGACCACCGGCGCTGCGCGCGGTGATGCTGCCGTTCACGGTGTGCGCATCCACCTCGTTGTTCACACCGGTCACTTCAACGCCGCCGTTGACGGTAGACAGATCCACCCGCACGCCGTCGGGCACGCGCACGGTGAAGCGCACCGAAACATCGTTGCGGTCGTTCCACTTCATGCGGCGATCGGTGTGAATGCCGTTTTCGTCGCAGCGCGAGTCTTCGCTGAAGAGCGCGCAGACCAGCACGTCGTCGCCGATCTTCTTCTGCTCGATGCGCACATCGTCCGGATCCCCGCGGCGCCAGCGCTTTTCGGCGCTCACCTCCACGCGGCCGTTGGTGCTGCGTTCTACCTGAATCCCACCGTTGATGTTCTTGATCATCACGCGACGCCCCGACGGGATGGTGCCCGACCACGTGAACGCATTGTCGCGCTGCATGTCACGGTCCTGCGCAACAGCGGGAGCCGCGATCGTAACCGTGAGCAGCAGTACAGCGGCTGCTGAACACCGTGCCGAACGGGTCGAGGAGCGGAACGACAGCATGGGAAACTCCTGATGGAAAAGAGACGCACGCACCTGCGCGGTCATGAGCGGTTGCCTCGCACGACGCGGACGTTGCCGCTGAACGTAGAGATGGTGAAGCGGGTGGAACCGCCACCGCCGATTTCATAGCGGCGCACAGCGCGGTCGCCGCGTGACGAAGTGGAGCTGCTCGGCATGAGCGTGAGCGTACCGGACGCCGTCAGGTCTCCGTTGAACATGGAGACATCCATGTTGCCGCGCGCGCCCTCGGGGAGTCGTAGCGTCACGTTTCCCGAATGCGTGGTGAGCTGGAGGCGGGCATCGTCGGTGGCACTGCCATCGAACGTGATGCTGCCGCTGATGCTTTCCACATCCACGCGTGCCGCGCGATCCATGCCCAGCATGACATCGCCACTGGTGGTATGCACATTCACGTCGTCGCGCACCCCGCGGAGCGTTATGTCGCCGCTCATGGTGGTCACGCGCGCCGGCCCGGAGCGGCCACCCAAACGGATATCGCCCGACAGCGTTTCGAGGGTGAGGCGTCCACCGATGTCGTCGAGACCGATATCGCCGCTGGTGGTGCGAATCTCCACGTCACCATCGATGCCGGACACATCGACGTCGGCCGACGCGGTGGAAACCACGAGGCGGACGTTGCGCGGCAGGTCGAGTTCGAGCGTAGCGTCGTTACGGCGGCTGCCCGAGCGGCTCGCACTGCTCGACCGCATGTCCTCCGATGCATCGAGCATGATCCCCACGCCGGTCGTGCGCAGCTGATAGTCGCCGCTGCGTCCACGAATCGTGCCAGTCATGGCTGAGCTGCCGCGCACCACCAAACGACCGGTACGCACCGTGAGATCGACCACGGCGTTGCGCGCCACGGCGAAGCTCGAGTCGCGCTGCGCGAGGAGCGGCGATACCCCTCCGGTCAGCAGGAGCATCAGCAGTGCGCCGTGCAAGACGAGCAGGCGGGATCGGCCAGGACGTGCAGACACGAAGGGAGATCGCATTACAGCAGCGCCACACGCCGGAGCAGCGCGAGCTTGGTTTCGAGGGCACGATCGAGCTGGGTGGCCAGCAGGGCGCTGCGCGGATCACGCGCCAGTGCCTCCCGGCTGTCGCCGATCGCTCGATCGATGATGTCCAGATTGCGGCGCAATTCGCGCACGGTCACGCTATCGAGTTCCACGACGCGATCATCCACGATGCGCCGTAACGCCGAGATCTCGCGTTCATACACCACATCGGCGTCGGTATCGTCACGGTCGTCGCGTGCGGTGGTGCCAGAGGCATCGCGAGCGACGAGTCGCGTAGCGGCACTGGATGCCGGCGCGTCGGTGTCCACGCTCCCACGCGCGGTGAGACGCCACGTGATGCCCGACGTCACCGCCACCAGCATCGTGGCGGCGATGGCGAAGGTGCGAACCGACACGGTGCGTGCCATAAGCGTTCGCGTCTGCGTTGCAGCAACCGAGATGGGGATCACGGTGGTGTCGAGACGGGCTTCAATGCCATTCCAGAGATCACGCGACGGTGAGATCCCGGGCAGCGCCTTCGCCTCCGCCACGATCGCCTCGAGCTCTCGCACCAAGGCGCCGCAGGCGGCACACTCCGACTGATGCGCCGTCATCCACGCCTGCTCGGCGCTCTCGAGCGCGCGCTCCAGGTGACCGCCGCAGTGCGCGTCGAAGCGCGTGCAGTCGGCTGGTGTGCCGGTCGGGGGAATGATATCCGTGTCGTTCATACGCTCTCCTACCGATTCAGGGCCGCGCGCAACAGCATGCGCGCACGGTGTAACTGGGCCTTGCTGCCGCCTGACGTGATGCCGAGCTGTTCGCCGATCTCTTCGTGTGTAAAGCCTTCTACGTCATGCAGCACGAACACCCGCCGCGCACCCGCCGGCAGACCGGCGATCGCGGCATCGAGATCGAGCCGCTCTCCGACGAACACCGCGCGCGCCGGCGCCTCATCGAGGGTGTCGTCATCGGACATGCGGGCACCGGCAACGCCGGCCCGCTTGCGACGCGACAACACCACATTCACCGTCACGCGATGCAACCACGTGCTGAAGGTCGACTCGCCACGAAAGCTCGGCAGTTTCTGCCACACCCGCACGAACACGTCCTGCGTGACTTCCTCGGCCCACTGCCGATCGGCCAGCATACGCAGGCAGATGGCGTACACGCGGTCCACGTGCACCCGATAAAGCCGTTCGAACGCGCGCCGGTCACCCGCGGCCGCGGCAGTCACCTCCGCGTCTGCTCCGGCACCCGTGTCGCTCGCACCCGTGTCGATCCCAGCAGCGACTACGCCAGGCGATGACGCCGGGACGGTAGGCTGCAGCGAGGCGAAAACAGGCTTGGTCACACGTAGGGCGAGCAGAGAGGCTCCGGTATCAGTCACCCCATTGGATGAACGATTGGGCCGGAGGGTTTGAAGCAATCGCTCAGACTGTGAGCGACGCGACGATGGCGGGCAAGTCAGACATACTGTTCATCCAGTAATCCGGCGCGGCGACGGCTAGTTCCGCTCGGCTGAAGGGGCCCCACTGGGCCGCGGCCGTGCGCACCCCTGCCGCTCGGCCGGCGTGCATGTCATGCGGCGAGTCTCCGACGAACAAGGCGCCCGTGGCCGGCAGCTCCAGACGGCTGAGTGCCAGGAGGACGGGGTCGGGGAGCGGCTTGTGGCGCTCGGTCTCCTCGAAGGTCACGATGGCGTCGAAGGCCCTCTCCAGCCCAACGTGCTCGAGGGAGCGCGCCGTCATGCCGCGTCCCTTGCTGGTGACGAGCGCGGTGCCGTGCCCCTCAGCCCTGGCCCAGGCGATGGTGTCGAGCACGCCGGGATAGGCCGTAGTGAGCCGAGGTAGGTGAATGCCCTGATAGTCGCGATAGCGCCCCACCAACGATTCCACCTCCGCCTCACCATCACACCAATCGGCCAGTTGCGTGCGCAGCGGCGTCCCGATCCCGGCCACCCACTGCTCGGTGGTCGGCGCACGGTCGCGTCCTTCGAAAGCGAACTGCATGGACTCGAGAAGTAGCCCGATGGAGTCGATCAGGGTGCCGTCGAGGTCGAACAGGAGTGCGTGTCGTGACATGCCGAAGAGTAATCGGGCCCGATCAGGAGGAGCGCTCGAACGCGACACGGCCCCGAAGCCGTTGTCTCGGACCCTGGCGTGGGCAACTCCGGCGGCACGCTCGCCAGCGCGGGCTCCCGTTGCCACGCGGTCATCCAGGTTCGCGGCGCACTCCGTGGCATTGCATCCGCCAGCGCGCACCACCGCGCCATCGCGTCCTCCGCCCCGGATCCCCGGGCCCGCGCCACGACCCGTTCGGCGTCGGCGATCACTCCCCGCAGCGCGACGCGCTCTATCGGGCCACATTGCTGCACGAGTTGGGTGAGGTGTCTGGCGGTGCGTTGTGCGAGCGGCGAGAGCGTGTGACCGGCGGGGCCGGCATCGTCACGTGCCACACGACGTGCGTGCCAGCGGGATACGTCGTGGAGCGCCAGGCGCACCGGTGCGTGAAGCGTGGCGCGCGACGGCACTCCGCCAACGGTCGCGCTGTGAGCGTTCGCGCTATCCACGATGGTCACCACGCGGAGCAGCGCGCGCAGGCGCGCGCTCACGATGCGCCGCCCGCGTTCGGTGGGATGCGCGCGCCCACAGAGCAGTATCGACTGCCCCTCGTGCGCCACAAGCGCGATCCACGCGGTCTCCCGCTCACTCTGCATGGCACCGACCATGAGCGTGCGCGGCGGCACGCTCGCCTCGCTCACCTCGCTCGATTCGATGGGCCCGGTCCATCGCTGCAGTCGCGCATGCAGCCGGGTCGCCGCATCGGCCGCGCTTTCGTGATTCGGCGTTGTGCCCGATGACTCGTCCACACCGACCGATTGAGAGACACCGGCGAAGCGTGTCGAGAGGGCCGCCTTTCTGGCCAGCCGGCGCTGCAGTCGGAGCGCGCGATCGCCATCGGGAGGCGGTGCAAAGCGGTAGACGTGCACCACGGCGTGCGGAGACCCGATGCGCGCGCAGCGGCCCACGCGTTGCTGGCGCAGCGCTTCGGTCCACGGCAGATCGAGATGCACGACCACGCCGGCGTCCTGCAGATTCACGCCTTCGGCGAGGAGGTCGGTCGAGAGCAGCAGGCGAATGGCCTCGTGGCACGGCGGTGGCGGGCGTTCCTGCGCGAGTGGCGCGAAGCGGGCCAGGACTTCGCTTCGATTGATGCGCCCACTGGCGATGCGTGCGTGCTTGCTGGAAATCAGACCGATGCCGGCGATGTCCGACAGCGCGCGGTGGAGGGCACCGATGGTCTGGGTGAACTGGGAGAAGGCGATGATGGGCGTGTCGGGGTGCGCGTGCAGGAGCGCACGCAGCTCGTCGGCGCGCGCGCTGTCGCCGCACGCGGTCTGGGCATGGTGTTCGGCAAGCTGAGTGAGCGCCTCGAGATGCGCGTCCAGCCGCTCGATGAGTGGGGCGCCTTCTACTTCGTGATCGGCCATCAGCTCAGGGAAGGCGAGCTGCACTTCGTGGTCACCCACGAGCCAGCTGCGCAGTTCCGATTGCGTGGGATGTCGTCCAGCGCGCAGCGCGTGCAGGAGTGCGTCTCCGCGCAGACGGCGCTGCCGCAGGGCGTGCGCCAGTGCGGCATCGCTGGAGCACCACGCGCGCAGTAGCCCGAGGCGGATCAGCGCACCGGCCACGGCGCCATCGTGCGCAGGAAGTGGCGCGGGTAACGCCAGAATATGCGTGAGCGTTGTGCGGTCGTGGGGTATCTGCAGCGGCGCGTGTTGCTGCACGCGCGGTTTGTGCAGCCCCGATGTGTCGGAGAACGTGGACGTCGATGTGTTCGGTGGCGTGTGCACCCGCCGAATCACGACCTGCGCCAGCATCGTGTCCGACAGCAGATCGGCACGTGATCCCAGGAACAGTGCCAGCAGGTTCCGCATTTCATCGGCCCGATTGTGTAACGGCGTGGCTGACAGCAAGAGGGTATCGCAGCCAGCGACGAATCGGGCAACGGCGGTATAGCGCGCGGTGCGTCTCGTGCGCAGGTAATGTGCTTCATCGATGATCACGAGCGTGCGAAGCGGGGCGCGCTCGCGCACCCTGTTCAGCGGTCCGGTATCGTCAACCGTCGTGTCGTGCACGCCGTCGCGGCGGGAGAAGCCGTGCACGGAGTGCAGTCGTATGTGCGGTAGCCGCGCGTGGATGATCGCGGTACGCCACATGGACTGTAGCGCGGCTGGTGCGATCACATGCACCTGCTCGTACGCGCTGGCCACGCCGAGCGCGGTATAGGTTTTCCCAAGTCCCACGTCGTCCGCGAGGAGGGCGCCGTGATGCTTTCGCATCGCGGTGTGAATGCGAGCGACGGCGTCACGCTGGTGTGGGAGCAGCGTGATGTCACCGAGTTCAGCGGGCGGCGGTGGTGCGATGATGGCCGTGGCGAGCCGAGCCTGCACGTGGCGCGCGTCGTGGGGAGACCACGTCATGGGGTGTACCAGTCGAGCAATGGAGTGAGTTGGCGAAGCGGAACGTCGTACGCATCGGCGACCGCGAGATCGAGGTCATCGATCGGGACGTGCTCGTGCTTGGCGAGTCGTTCTCCGATCGGCGCGAGCAGGGTGCGGGCGCGGAGCCAGTCGTGGGGAACGGGCAGGGCGGCCACGGTCCAGCCGAGGAATCGCCGAAAGCCACCGCGGGCGGGTTCAGCGAGCACGTCGAGCCAGGCGGCGGCAATGGTGGAGTTCAGCAGCGCGTCGAGCGCGTAGGCGTCGTCGAGGCAGGCGGTCCGCACCACGTAGCAGCTGTTGAGCGGTACGGTGGGATCGCCGGCATCGAGCACGCGGGTGCGCAGTCGTTTGCCGATGTCGGCCCAGACGACGCGAGGGGTATCGGCGCGTGCGGCTTCGGTGCGAAACAGCGTCCACCAAGGCATGCGGGCGCGGGCATCGCGTCGACTTTCGAGGCGGGGGCGCCAGTGCGCGAGCCACCGTGTGGTGGCGGGTGGCAGCGTACGCAGTGGCCGCCCATCGAGACCGTGTGTCCACAGAATGCGTAGCTCGTCGCTGGCCATCGGCGATCCGGTATTGGGCGTTCGGGCAGTGATGCCTTCCCCGCGCAACGCGGGCCGCAGCAGTCGGCGTTCGATGACGGCCGACCGTGGCACGGACGCGGTGCCTGGCGCGGGGTTGTCGGCGGCGACCACGGTGGCGGAGTCGTCATCGTGTTCGTGCGCGCGCACGAGAAACGCGGCGTTGCAGCCGCATTTGACGCCGAGTAGTGGTCGTCCGAGGGGGGAATCGCCGAGTGCGGGGCCGGCGGTTCGGAGCCGTTCGAAGGCGGCGTGAGCGGGTGGTGGGAGGAGGATCCATGGGGCGGCGGCGTCCCCATCGAGGGCGAGGCGTGACGGGGGAACTGGGAAGCGTCGTTCGCCGTGTGCGGTGCTGATCGTGACGTCGATGTCGGTGGGCGCGTGGCTTGGTGAGTCGTTGGCTGCGTGCTTGCGGGCGATCAGGAGCGACGGATACGTGGCGGCGTCGAACAGCGCGGGGGCGTCACTCCAGTCGCGGATCGTACGGACGGTGGCGTACTGGGCGATCGTGCGGCGGACGCCGCCGCCGGAGAGGGTACGCCACAGCTTGGCGGGTACGAGCAGGGCGAGCGTGCCACCCGGCGCGAGCAGCTCGAGGCTGCGCTCGATGAAGGCGACCGAGAGATCTGGTTGCGAGGCGAAGCCGACGCCGGCGCCGGCGCGCGCGGCCCCGGCGTGCCAGGTGGCGGCGCGCATGCTGCGAAACTCTCGACGCAACTGTTCGCGCTCGCGTGGGGCGAGAGCGTGCGGGCGTACCCAGGGCGGGTTACCGATGAGGACGTCGAAGCCACCGGTGGCGGCCACGTCGGCGAAGTAGGTGACGAAGCGGAACGGTAGTGCGCCGCCGTCGGCGATTTTGGCTCGGGCGGCGGAGAGCTCGCGACATTGTGTGCGGAGCGCGTCGAGTTTGAGGTGGTCGGCGCGACTGGGCGTGCGTCGTTCACCGAAGAGATCACGCGCCCGGAGTACGCTGAGCAGAGCGGCACGATCGGCGCGCACGGCATCGCGGTGCGTGGAGAGCGCGGCCATCGCGCGTTGGCGTTCCTCGCGCTGCAGGGCGAGGGCGATAAACTGTTTGCGTGGACCGGTGGCGCGGGTGTAGCGCTCGCGCAGCGCGGTCAGCGTGCGGGCGCTGGGCGGTGCGAATCGGAAGTTACCCCCGGCGAGTGAGTCGCCCACGCGGATGTGATGATCCAGATTGGGCAGTGGCGGCACGCGGGTGATGTCGGTTTCCGCGCATTCGATGACCACCGACAACCACAGGCGCAGCTCGCAGAGCCAGACAGCGACCGGGTTCCGATCGACGCCGAAGATGCAGTGCGTGAGCAGCTGTCGTCGGATACGATGCGGGTCGGCGGCCGGCGATTCCGCGAGTCGCGAGGTGGCGAGCAACTGCGTGCGTTGGTGCAGCGTGCCGAGACGCTCGAGCGTATGCACCAGGAAGGCGCCTGATCCGCAGGCCGGGTCGAGAATGCGCAGACGGTGCAGCGCGTCGGCGGTGGCGGGGGCGAGCACGAGCGGCGCGGCGCTATTGTCGAGGGCATCGGGAGGAAGGTCGGGGAGGGCGGCGAAGAGGGCATCGCGGACGACCTGATCGACCAGTGCCGGCGGCGTGTAGAACGAGCCTGAGCGTCGGCGCTCGTCGGTGGCCATGAGTGATTCGAAGGCGCGTCCCAACATTTCGGGATCGACGGCCGCTTCCGACCAGCTGGCGGAGTCTTCGTGGGCGGTGAACCGGTGCCGGTCGAGGACGGCGCCAACCAGATGCGCAATCGCATCATCGCTGAATCGCAAGCTGCGGTGACGTTTTTCGAGCGGCGTTGGGGAGAACAGGCCGCCATTGAGAAACGGGACGGCGCCGAAGCGGCGTGCGGCCGGCGCGCGATCCCGCCGCGGCGTGTTGAGCGTGCCGAAGAACAACGGGCGTAGCAGTCGCTGGTGCAGCTGTCCGCCCAGCTCGAGCTGGGCGGTGGTATGATGCAGGAGAAAGTCGAGGCGATGATCGAGCCAGCCCTTGGCTTCGAGAAACGCGAGAAAGAGACAGCGGCTGGTGCAGAGCAGGGCGAGTTCGCGCCGTTCGGCGGGTGACGTGGCGCTCGCGGCGGGGCCGGTCACATCGGTCGCGAGTGTGGTGACGGCGCGCTCGAGAATGCCATAAAAGCGATTCGAGAGCGCTTCGCGTCGGAGGATGTCGGTGAACCGTGCGTGCCGCAGCAGGGCATCCTGCTCCGGCACGGCGGCGAGCGCGCGCAGCGTGTCGGCGTCAGAATCGACCACGCGGGTGCGATCGATCCGCAGGGCCGCCACGCGCGGTCCGCTGCTGTGTGAGCCGACCGTGGCGATGCAGAGGGTACGTGCACGCGCGTCGAGCGTGATCAAGCACCAGTGTCGTGCGGGCGCCTGTTGCAGCATGGTGGCGGCCAGCCGTTTGGTCAGCTCGCGCGGATCGGTGGCGCCGGCGAGATCGGTGGGCGGCGCGAGTTCGGCGCAGAGTAGTCGTAACGTGCCCGGGCCGCGCACGAGATCGGCGCTGCTGGTGAGCGCGTCGATGTGCAGGCGATCGCGCCCGTCGGCGGAAAGCGCGGTGGGCGTCGCGGTGAAGCCCATGGCTTGGGCGATCGGACGTAGCGACAGGCGGGAGTCGGCCTGCGCGAGCAGTTGGGCGGCGGCGCGGAGTGTGAGCACGCAGCCACAGTGGGGGCGCGTGGCAGACCGTGTGTCACCCGAAGTGCGCCGGCGGTGCTTTCGGAGCGCAGCTTCGCAGAGCACCTTGCGGCATGCCCGTCACGACTACCTTGCCGCCACGCTCCGACCCCCCCGATTGGGTCGAGGTCGCACAAGTGTTCGCGCGGCTCGGGCTGACCGCCTTCGGTGGGCCGGCGGCGCACATCGCCGCTATGGAGGACGAGATCGTGCACCGCCGGCAGTGGATCAGTAGCGACGAATTTGTCGACTTGGTGGGCGTGGCGAATCTGATTCCCGGACCGAACTCCACGGAACTCGCGATCCACCTCGGCTTTCGACGCGCCGGATGGCGGGGGCTGATCGCCGCCGGCGTCTGCTTCATCGTGCCTGCGGTACTGCTGGTGTGGGTGCTCGCCGTGGCGTACGTGCACGGTGGATCACGGCTGAATGCGCCAGCGATCCTGGCGGGGCTACAGCCGGTCGTACTGGCGGTCGTCGTGCAGGCACTGTGGCGACTTCGCGCGAGTCTGGTGCGTTCACGTCGGGCTGCGGCACTGGCAGCGGGCAGCCTGATCGCCGTGCTGGCGGGCGTTTCCGAGATCACGGTGCTGGTGGTGGTAGTCCTCGTCTCTTTTATGATCTCGCGCGCGACGATCCCCGACGATACCGAACCGGGATCGGATCACCGCGCGCTCGCGGCGTTCGGCTGCGTCGGCGCCGTCGCGACCGGTATGAGCGCGCCCTCGGTCTTTCTGTCGTTCGCGAAAATCGGCAGTGTGCTCTTCGGCAGTGGCTACGTGCTGCTCACCTTTCTGCGCGGCGAATTCGTACTGCGTCACGCGGTGCTCACCGACGCGCAACTCCTCGATGCCATCGCGGTGGGACAGGTCACGCCGGGCCCGGTCTTCTCCGCCGCCACCTTCGTGGGATATCTGATCGCCGGGAATGCCGGCGCTGCCGCTGCGACCGCCGGCATCTTTCTCCCGGCGTTCGCCGGTGTCGCCCTGACCGCACCGTACGTCGCGCGACTGCGCGGCTCTCGGCGTTGGTCGTCGGCGCTGGACGGCGTGAACGCGGCCTCCCTCGCCCTCATGGCGTCGGTCGTGTTGGTCATGGCGCGACGTATCGCGCCCGATCCAGCCGCTCTGGCTATCTTGATTTCAGCCGCGGCCGTGCTCGTGTCGACGCGCATCGGCAGCGGGTGGGTGTTGCTGGCCGGCGGAATCGTCGGACTGCTGCGCACGCTCGCTTGAGTGCTCGCGGTTTCCTTCTTCCTCACGGCACGACTTCCCATGCCCGTCTGCTGGCTCAACGGATCCTTCGTCGCGGAACAGGACGCGTCGGTCTCCATCTTCGACCGCGGCCTGTTGTTCGGCGATGGCGTGTACGAAGTCGCGGCGGTGTTGAACGGGCGGCTGCTCGATGCCGACCGGCATCTGGTACGATTGGCGCGCTCACTCGCGGCCATCGCTATTCCACATATCCAGTCGGCCGCCGCGTGGCTCGAGGTGATGCAGCAGCTGGCCACGCGAAACGGCGTGAGCGAGGGCCTCGTATATCTGCAGGTCACGCGTGGCGTGGCTGAGCGCGACTTTCCGTTCCCGGCGCACGCGACCCCCACGATGTTCGCCTACGCCCGCCCGAAGGCGCTACAGGCTGATCCGAATGCAGCAGGCGTCCGGTTGCTTTCGGTGCCCGACATGCGCTGGACGCGGTGTGACATCAAGAGCACCAGCATGCTGGCACAGGTGCTCGCCAAGCAGTCGGCGCGTGCCGGCGGTGCGTTCGAAGCGATGATGCACGACGATGGTCTCGTGACGGAAGG